>ERZ860023.404-NODE-404-length-26972-cov-4.000854_pt1 | contig 26972 bp, 16 predicted proteins | sample MGYA00509983_ERZ860023 | MGnify/ENA primary metagenome ERZ860023 (study PRJEB30046, sample SAMN00715180) | human gut metagenome | study: EMG produced TPA metagenomics assembly of the A metagenome-wide association study of gut microbiota in type 2...
TTCCGAGGTGGTCGGGATGGTAGAAGAACTGCAGGTTCTCGTAGTTGTCCGGGTCCTTGAAAGACCTTGCAACCGCGCGTGCCTGAGCCTTCGTCCGTGCAACCGCCGCCTCCATAGAACCGTCGTTACAGCAGAAGCCCTCGCCGTCAGCGTAGTTGTCATTGTCAGTACCATTGTAAGGCACATCAAAGGTCTTGTAGTTGTCCTTGATGACCTGCTGCTGTGCGGCATACTTCGCCTTGTAGTCAACTGACAGACCGTCGGTGTTTGCACCGGCATACTCTATGCGGCGCGGGTCTGAGCCGTAGGAGGCGAAATCGCCTATCTTCGACACAATGCGCTGACTGCCTGCGTAGATATGCTTGGTGTAACGGCCGCCCTGGTTGGCTACGAGGTACGGGCTGACATAGAGCGAGAACTTCGCCGTGTTGGTAGAGCCGCCGGAGAATACGCCATTAACATAAACCTGGTCGCTCTCGCCGGAAGTCTTGACCGTGCGCTCGCCGTCGGCATCGTACCAGTAGTTGGACACGAAGCCGTTGTCGTCCACTGCAAGCAGACGGTTCTCCTCGTCCCAGATGAGCTTGCGCTCGCCAACACCGGTCTCGTTATGTCCATCTTTCATCAGATGTCCGGTATAGTTATAGACATATATTCTTCTTGTTTAAATTTTATTATACTCTAAGTAATGAAAGATATGTTCCAATTGATCATAATAATCCAATATATTAGGTTCTTTACGATCATACATTTTTTTTACATGAGATAAAATAATCTGTTTTAGTTTATAAAAATTTGTAGGATTGACTAACTTGCATAGGGCCAAATCTATAAAAATCCAATCTGCACCAACATCTGGGAGATTTGCCTTTCCATTCAAAATCGGTAAGATGGTTCTATCGTATAATTTATCAAGCGACGAATATTCTGCAAAAACATACATTGCACATTTTTCAAGATTTACCCGAAAATTATTAAAATCGTCACTATATCCATTTTTATCTAAACGGAAATAAAATTTATCTTGCAGAGATAACATATTTCCAGAAAAAGCGATACTTGCTCGGTCTCTTTGATCTTGTATTTTTTTTACACTGAATTTCTCAAACCATTTAGAAAGTATATCAAATCTAACACCATAGATAGGATATATTACAAGAGATGATTTCGCAGCATCTGTCCAATGGTCTAATTCGATAATTTGCTTTCCTCCTTTTGTTTTTAAAAAAAAGGAAGAGTCTCTTTTTCTGAACTTATATCCAGAAAAGAAATCAAACTGAATTAAATCATTAATTATTTCATTAAATATAAAATCCATAGTTTTGCACTTAAATTATAGTACCCTCCCTTCCGTTCTTATAGAAGGGAGGGTATAAAGATAACGTATTTTACTCTATTTTATTCACGCGATGGTATTCTTTCACTCTAATTTTATCTCCTTTAGAGAGTCCTTGCTCTATATGATTATTCTTTCCTTATAATAAGCCTAAACTCCAAAGGATTATACGCATGAAAAATAAGATACTAATAACCTGCCTGTTGGCTTCTACCCTGAGCAGCTGCCACATCTATAGGGCGTACGAACGGCCGGATGCCATCACGGTGTCCGACAGCCTGTACCGCCAGCCAGTGACTGCAGAAGATACAACCTCACTGGCCTCACTTTCGTGGAAAGAGCTCTTCACTGACCCGCAACTGCAACAACTCATTGAAGCGGGGCTGGCTCACAACACGGATTTAGGCATTGCCCGTCTTAAAGTAAAAGAGGCTGAAGCCTTGCTCATGACTTCCCGACTGTCTTATCTTCCCTCGGTTTCACAGACTCCGCAGGGAACGCTTACCAGTCTGGACGGCAACAAGCCTTCCAAAACTTACAACCTGGCCGTATCCGCTGACTGGGAGATTGACCTTTTCGGTAAACTGCTGAATGCCAAACGCGGGGCACAGGCCGCATTCGAGCAAAGTGAAGCCTATCGTCAGGCGGTGCAGACCCAGTTAGTAGCAACCATTGCCAACAGCTACTATACCCTGCTAATGCTGGACGAGCAACTGGACATCACACGTCGCACGGCAGATACCTGGACAGAAAGTCTGCGCACGATGAAAGCCTTGAAGCGGGCTGGCCAAGCCACCGAAATGGCCGTAGCCTATTATGCTACCAATTCTGCCCGTTCGGCCTTCTATCCCAGTATCACCCTGAGCGGTTCTGCCGGATGGACCAATGCAGCCGGTGCCGCCATCACCAATCCGGGACAATGGCTGCTTTCTGCTGTCGGTTCTCTGGTACAACCCCTATTTAATCGGGGAAAGAACATTGCCAACCTGAAAATAGCCAAAGCTCAGCAGGAAGAAGCCTTGCTGACTTTCCAACAAAGTCTGCTTGATGCAGGAGCAGAAGTGAACGATGCACTGGTTCAATGGCAGACTGCCCGCAAGCGTATTCAACTTGACGAACAACAATGCACATCCCTGCAGTCGGCATTACGAAGTTCGGAACTGCTGATGCAATACAGTTCACAAAACTACCTGGAAGTAATCACTGCCCGCCAGGCTTTACTTCAGGCAGAGCTGAACACCGCTACCGACCGCTTTGACGAGATACAAGGAGTTATCAACTTGTATCACGCACTGGGCGGCGGATACTAAGCCCCTATACCCTTATTTCTATAATAAGCAACCCCTTTCTCAACACTCAGGCGGAGTAGAGAGAAAGGGGTATTTTTCCATCAAAAGAGAAGATTACTTATTCATACACAAAACGGTATTCATCATTGTAATAAGACGTAGACTCTGAAACACGATTTCCATGTTCATCCTCCTGGTATGAATACAAAGTACACTTGCCAGTAATTACATCCAGATAATTATCTTCCGTAAAGCTATATGCAAAAGGAGCCCATGTATCTTCATGTATCACTTCCGGTTCTCCCGGTTCCGGCATACGATATCCCCAATCCACAACATCTTTCGTTACCAGATTCTTACTACCTTTACCCATCATACGCAACATATAAAGCATGGACACCATGTCATCATATTCATAAGCATGACTGCCGAACAACGGACGAACCACTACATTAAAATCAAAGTAAGGCGTTACATTCGGGCATTCAGTATATGCATAACTCATATAGCTTTCATCCGAGAATTCTCCCTCCGTCGACATCAAGTTGCCATTCTGCCAGTTTAATTGCAGAATAGACCTATCCGAAGCACGTCCCATCCTGCCAGAAGATACTCCCGGATCGATTGACACATTTCCATCTTCCTCATCCCCATCTTCATGGTCACCTGGATAATAGTCATAATCTTCTTGTATCTGCTGAAGATAACCGTCGGAATAAATAAACATCCACAATGTATGCTGCTCAGAAGAAGATTCCTTTTTCTTATACAACTGTGATACATAACCCTCTGAGTTCAATGTAATCACATACGATTCATCCGGTTCATATCCGGAAAGTGTTTTCAGGTCAATCCACATCTGGTTTTCCTGATAGGTGAACTGATAGATTCTCTCTGTGAAATATCCCTGCATATCGCCTTGGTAACTAATGGTTTTCAAGGCTGCCAGCTTTCCGTTCTCATTATAAGTGAGTTCCCCAATAGACTTAGTATAGCTGTCCGGATACAAGCTGCTTGAATTTGTAATCTCATAACGAGCCAGACGCTTTTCTTTCGGGGCAGGAGTTTCTCCTGCTTCTGTAGTAGCTTTCTGCTCTACGGTAATGGTTATCACATCGTTACCACAACGAATTTCGATGGTAGCCTTCCGGTCCTTTCCGGTCAGGTTCTCTATCAATGTCAAGGTTAAGGTATATTCACCAGGACCTCCGCTATAGGCACTCAATTCCAGCCATTCCACTTTTCCCGAAGCAGCCTTGGTTGAAGCTTCTGTCGCAACTTCTGTTACTGTGGCTGTCCAGTCGGACAAAGCTGTAAAACTGATTCCACCCTGATTCGTTACCTCATCGGCATAAACCACCTGAGTAGTTTGTGTACCTTCTTTCAAAGTCAGATTTGTGGGAGTCTCATCCTTTTCACTACATCCTGAAACTAAGATTACTCCCCACAGACAAACAACTGACAATAAAAAACTTAACTTGTTTTTCATAATTCCCATTTTTGAATGTTTTCTTTTACAAAGAAAAGTTTTTCATTTAAGGTATACATCACCGGAAACCGTGAATTCCTCCCTCGCAAACCACAAATTTGCCTTATCCATTCTTCCAAACTTCAGGACAAATTCTCTGTTTCACACTGTGAAATACAAAAACCACAGTGTGGGATATATATTTCACAGTGTGGGATACAAATCCCGCAGTGTGAAACAGAGAATAGACAAGCACATTTGAAAGAATATTTCAGGAGAAAAAGAAGAACAGACTACATGCCATGTGGAGTCTCCATCTTAAAAACAAAAAAGAAGGGTATATGAACCTTGCAACAGTTCATATACCCCCATTTATAGAAATTGTGAATTATCGTCTGTAGTTTACCACACGTTCACACGGTTTTCAGGAGCTACATACAACGGATCAGACGGTGTAATGTGGAAGGCATCATACCAAGCCTGAATGTGAGGCAACGCTCCGTTTACACGCCATTTACCTAATGAGTGAGGATCTGACTTAGTGTACACACGAATCTGTTCGTCGCGGATGTTACCAGCCCACAAAGTAGCATAAGCCAGGAAGAAACGCTGTTCCGGAGTGAAACCATCGACTACGCCAAGCGGAGCATCCTTAGTCGCATTCTGGAAAGCCAGATAAGCTACGTTCAAACCTCCATGATCGGCCAGATTCTCACCCAGTGTCAGTTCACCGTTAGCCTGCAAGCCCGGCAATACTTCAATCTTGTTGAAGAAATCCACCATCACCTGTGCGCGTTCCTTGAAACGGTCGGCATCACCCGGAGCCCACCAGTCGGTCAGGTTTCCGTCTTTGTCGAACTGACGGCCCTGGTCGTCGAATCCATGCGTCATTTCGTGGCCGATTACTACACCGATGGCACCATAGTTGGCAGCATCGTCAGCTTCCATATTGAAGAACGGCGGCTGAAGAATAGCAGCCGGAAAACAGATTTCGTTAGTTGACGGATTATAGTAGGCATTGACTGTCTGCGGAGTCATCAGCCATTCATCCTTGTCAACCGGCTTGCCAATGCGGCTGTACATATCATTGAATCCCCATTCTGAAGCACGGCATACGTTAGCCCAGTAAGAATCGTTCTTGATTTCCAGCTTAGAATAGTCTTTCCACTTGTCAGGATAACCTACTTTTACATGGAAGGTAGCCAATTTTTCGTGTGCTCTAATCTTGGTGCTGTCGCTCATCCATTCCTGTGCATCAATACGTTCACCCAAGGCAGTCTGCAAGTTCTTCACCAACTTCACCATACGTTCTTTGGCAGCAGCCGGGAAGTATTTTTCCACATACATCTCGCCTACCAGCTCACCCAGCATACCGTTCACTGAGTTTACAGCACGTTTCCAGCGCGGCTGATTTACCTGGCGACCTGACAATACCTTGCCATAGAAATCGAAACGGGCAGCTACAAAGTCATCGCTCAGGCAAGAAGCTGCTGCATCCAGCAGGTTGTATTCCAGATAAGATACATGTTTAGACAACGGAAGTGTATTCATCAGGCGAGCTACTTCCTGAATCGGTTCTACCTGTTCTACGTTCAGTTCTGCCGGAGCCTGAATACCCAAACCTTTCATATAGGCATCCCAGTCAATTCCGGCAATGGTTTTCTTCAGTTCATCGAAAGACATTTTGTGGTAATTAGCTTCCGGGTCACGAAGTTCTGTTGCACTGCGTGAAACTTTAGCAATGGCAGTTTCGATTTCCATCACATCAGCCACTTTCTGCTGTGCATCTGCTTCAGAGAAGCCAGCCAGCTGGAACAGCTTGCCGATGTAAAGTTTATACTGTTCACGAATGTTCTGAGTGATGCTGTCGGTATCCAGATAATATTCCTTTTCACCCAAGTTGATACCACCCTGTCCCATCTGGAAGATGTTAAGTGAGCTGTTCTTCGGGTCAGCATATACATAGCTGTGGAAATAAGTACCGATACCGATATGAGCCATTTCAGTCATCATCGGCACGATTTCACTCTTGTCTTTCAGGCCGGCAATCTTGTCGAGCATAGCTTTCACCGGTTCTGCACCCTGCTTGTTCAAGGTTACGCTGTCCATAGCCATGTTATACAAGTCACCGATTTTCTGTGCGGCAGAACCAGCCTGATTATTTTTCTGCGCAGCCAGTCCTTCAATCAGTTCGCGCAACTGCTTCTGGCTGTTTTCAAACAGTTCATCAAACGTGCCGTAACGAGAATATTCGGCAGTCAGCGGATGTGCATCGTTCCATCCTCCACATGCGTAACGGAAAAAGTCCGTACCGGCAGACACGGTAGTATCCATGTTTGCCAAATCAATGCCAGAAGTGCTTTTCGCTTCCTTCTGTCCGGCGCAGCTTGTCAGCATAGCAAATGCCAACGTAGCTACGGCTACATAATTCTTCTTGTTCATAAATGCGTTATTTTAATCAAGTCTCTCTTATTTATTTCATTTCTTCCAGCTCCGACAGCAGCAGCGTCCATTCCTCTTCTGCCTCCGCAATCTGTTTTTTCAGCTGCTGGTGCTGCTCGTACAGCTTCATATCGGAAGCACCTTCAGGAGTAGCCATTTGTTCCTCCAGTTGTGCCACCTGCTCTTCCAGTTTCTCAATCTTTGCCTCGCAGTCGGCCACCTGCTTCTCCAGCTTGCGGATTTTCTTGTTCAGCTCCTTCTGCGCTTCATACGAAAGTTTGCTTTCACTCTCTGCAGGCTCTTCTTTCTTGAGCGAAGCAGTCTGCGGAGATTGGGACAACTGAAGTTCGTTCAGATTCTCCATTTTCTTCTTTTGCAGGAAGTCGTAGATTCCGCCGATATGTTCCTTCACCAGTCCGCCACCAAATTCGTACACCTTGGTCACCAGTCCGTCAAGGAACTCACGGTCGTGAGATACTACGATGACCGTACCGTCGAACTCTTTCACGGCTTCCTTCAGCACATCCTTCGAACGCATATCAAGGTGGTTGGTCGGCTCGTCCAGAATCAGGAAGTTCACCGGCTCCAGCAGCAGCTTAATCATAGCCAAGCGACTGCGTTCACCTCCTGAAAGCACCTTTACTTTCTTTTCGGAAGCTTCTCCTCCAAACATGAAGGCACCTAAGATGTCTCTAATCTTCAGACGAATGTCTCCTTTTGCCACACGGTCGATAGTATCAAAGACAGTTACGTTTTCATCAAGCAGCTGTGCCTGATTCTGTGCAAAATAGCCAATCTGTACATTGTGTCCGATGGTCAGTTTTCCTTCATAGGGAATCTCGTCCATGATACACTTCACCAGCGTAGACTTACCTTCACCGTTCTTACCCACAAAAGCTACCTTTTCACCCCGATGGATAGTCAGGTTCACATCGTGGAAGACCACGTGGTCGCCATACGCTTTCTTCACATTCTCACAAATCACCGGATAGTTACCGGAACGAATGGAAGGAGGGAATTTCAGACGAAGTGTAGAAGTATCTTCTTCATCTATTTCAATAGGTACGATTTTCTCCAGCTGCTTGATGCGGCTCTGCACTTGTACAGCCTTCGTAGCCTTGTAACGGAAACGTTCGATAAAGTCTTCCGTGTCTTTTATTTCTTTCTGCTGATTTTCGTAAGCACGCAACTGCTGTTCACGGCGTTCCTTACGTAGCACGACAAACTCATCGTAAGCTACCTTGTAATCGTATATCCGTCCGCAGGAAATTTCAATGGTACGGTTGGTCACGTTGTTAATGAATGCCCGGTCGTGACTTACCAGTACTACCGCACCAGAACTCATCTTCAGGAAATTCTCCAGCCACTGGATACTCTCAATGTCCAGGTGGTTGGTCGGCTCGTCGAGCAACAGCACATCAGGACGACGCAACAGCAGTTTCGCTAACTCAATACGCATACGCCATCCTCCGCTGAATTCAGAAGTAGGACGGTCAAAGTCTGTGCGGTTAAATCCCAATCCCGTAAGCGTACGTTCTATCTCTGCACGGTAATTGGTTCCTCCCATCATCAGGAAACGTTCGTTCTCATGGGTAAACCGCTCTATCAGCTCATGGTAGCTTTCAGAATCATAATCCGTACGGTCGGCCAGTTCCTGGTTCATTTTCTCCAGTTTTTCCTGCATCTCAAAAATATGCTCAAAGGCCATCTCGGCCTCAGCCATTACCGTACGTGTATCGCTCAGTATCATGACCTGCGGCAAATAACCGATGGTAATGCCTCTTTGTACGGCTACCACTCCCTCTGTAGGCTGCTGCAATCCGGCCAGGATTTTCAGCATAGTCGATTTTCCGGCACCGTTCTTTCCTACCAGTGCAATACGGTCTTTTTTGTTGATAACAAACGATACATCTTCAAACAGCGGAGTAGTTCCGAACTCCACTTTCAGTCCTTCTATTGAAATCATGCGAATTTATTCTTCTACATTACAAAGTGACGGCAAAGTTACAACTTTCCGAGCACAGCAATGACAGACAAGCTGTTAATTTTTCAAAGCGTCGGACTCTCCCTCCGATTTACGCTGCAAATACAACTGGTAGGAATTGACTACATTATGCCACACACTGTAGAATCCTGCCGCAACGGCCGTCACAGGAGTGAAGAAAGTGTAGCCCATCCAGATGGCAAATACCGTATTTTTCTGCCCCAAGGCCTGTCCGGAGCTGATGGAATCAGCGTAACGACGTCCTATCTTTTTCCCGAAATAGAACTGCAGGGCACAGCAGACCAAAGAAACGCCTCCTAATCCTGCCTGGTACCAGAAAGACACGTCACTGTGTACGATACTCTTCACCGTTACTCCAATAGCCAATGTCAACGCCACAGCCCACAGATAAAAAGAAAGTTCATGATACTGTCCTAACTTGGCATGTACTTTCGGAAGCAAAGCCCGCAGTAAAATGGCTGCCAGGAACGGACAAAGCAATAAGGGGAACACCTTTCCCAAAATCAGCGCAAACGAACTGCCAAAATTCAGTTCCGGATACGGGTGTACCAACGGAAGTACCAGCGGCACCAAAATGGCAGCCAGCAAATTGACTAAAATGGTATAGGTGGTCAGATGGGCTGCATCTCCTCCTAACTTGCGTGTAACCACCGCAGCTGCTGTAGCCGTAGGACAAATCAGGCAAATCATAGCTCCTTCCACCAATATACGGGCCGAGAAATCCGGAAAAATCACCAGGAGCAATCCCAAAAGCAAGAAACTTGCTCCCTGAATCAGCAGCAAACGCCAATGCCAGGCACACAACTTCAAATCGTGTACATTAATTTTACAGAATGTCAGAAAAAGCATCAGGAAAATCAATACCGGCTGTACAATATCGATGGCATGAGCCACAAAGGGCTTGGTAGGTGCAAGAAAAGGGATATTGACATACACAAAGTACAGAATGACTCCCATTGCCATGGCTATGGGCAATGTCCAATTTTTACAAAAACGTAGAATATTCATTGTTAATTCACTATGGTGAAACAAACCTGCCAGCGCAGAGTGAAAGAAAAAGGATTTGCAACTCCGGCCATCGACAGGCTACGGTTTGCAAATCCTTTGTATGGTCTTATACCTCTCCCCTCTTACAGAAAGAAGCATATCAGATGTATCAATTACTTACAGTTTCCAGTGCAACGAGGTTTGATTTGTTTGAAGAAATCATTACCCTTGTTGTCTACCAGGATGAATGCCGGGAAGTCTTCTACTTCAATCTTCCAGATAGCTTCCATACCCAGTTCCGGATATTCTACACATTCAATGCTCTTGATGTTGTTCTGAGCCAAGATGGCAGCCGGACCACCGATAGAACCCAAATAGAAACCACCGTGTTTCTTGCAGGCATCTGTTACAGCCTGGCTACGGTTACCTTTAGCCAACATAATCATAGAACCACCGTGACTCTGGAACAAGTCTACGTACGGGTCCATACGACCAGCAGTAGTCGGGCCCATAGAACCACAAGCCATACCCTGCGGAGTCTTAGCCGGACCAGCATAATAAATAGGATGATCCTTGATATACTGAGGCAGGTCTTCACCACGATCCAGACGTTCTTTCAGTTTGGCATGTGCAATATCACGACCTACGATGATAGTACCGTTCAAAGACAGACGAGTAGCTACCGGATATTTATCCAGTTCAGCCAGGATTTCCGGCATCGGACGGTTCAAGTCAATCTTCACAGCATTGCCTTCACCAGCCTGACGCAATTCTTCCGGAATCAGTTCGCCCGGATTTGAATCCAGTTTTTCAATCCAAATACCGTCTTTGTTGATTTTACAACGGATGTTACGGTCAGCAGAGCAAGATACGCCCAAACCTACCGGACAAGAAGCACCGTGACGCGGCAAACGGATGATACGTACGTCGTGTGCATAGTATTTACCACCAAACTGAGCACCCAGACCGATGCGGTGTGCTTCTTCCAATACCTGTTTTTCCAGTTCTATATCGCGGAATGCACGTCCGTATTCGTTACCGGTAGTCGGCAGGTTATCATAGAAACGAGTAGAAGCCAATTTCACAGTCAACAGGTTCTTTTCAGCTGATGTACCACCAATTACAAATGCAATGTGATAGGGAGGACAAGCTGCAGTTCCCAAAGTCTTCATCTTTTCAACCAGGAACGGAACCAGTGTAGCCGGATTCAAGATGGCTTTTGTTTCCTGATACAAGTAAGTCTTGTTAGCAGAACCACCACCCTTTGTTACGCAAAGGAATTCATACTCCATACCCTGAGTAGCTTCGATGTCAATCTGAGCCGGCAAGTTGCAGCGAGTATTCACCTCTTCGTACATAGTAAGCGGAGCGTTCTGAGAGTAACGAAGGTTTTCTTCTGTATAAGTCTTGTACACACCCAGAGAAAGCGCTTCTTCATCACAATAGCCAGTCCAAACCTGCTGTCCTTTTTCACCGTGGATAATTGCTGTACCGGTATCCTGACAGAAAGGAAGTACGCCTTTGGCAGCTACTTCTGCATTGCGCAGGAAAGTCAAAGCTACATACTTGTCGTTGTCGCTTGCTTCCGGGTCAGTCAGAATTTTTGCCACCTGTTCGTTGTGAGAGCGGCGCAACATGAAAGAAACATCGCGGAAAGCCGCATTGGCCATCGCAGTCAAACCTTCTTTTTCGATTTTCAGGATGGGTTTTCCTTCAAACTCGCTTACAGACACATAGTCTTTCGTAAGCAAATAGTATTCAGTTGTATCCTTGCCATGTTCAAACATTGGCTGATACTTGAATTCGGGTGTTGCCATAATACATTAAATTAATTGTGAGTTATTAGTGGACACAAAGTTACAAAGTATTATTGAAATTTTTCCTTAATTCCTACAAAAAGTTATCTGTAATTCTTCTTACTCTTCTATTGCACGAATCAGGTCCTTTTGCAGTACATCTACCCCGGGAAATCCCACATAACGTCCCTGCAATTTTCCGTCATGGCTGATAATCAGATAAGCCGGAATTCCAGTTACTCCATAGGAAGTACACAAGTACTTCCACTGTGAGTCAGTAAGCCGATAGTGCACTCCCGTCATCTTGGACAGATTTGATTTCCAGATATTTTCGGGGGAAGAAGGTCCCGTCAGATAAATATATACGATGTCTTTCGATGACAGATTTTTCTTCAACGGTACCATAGACTGCATACTTTTTTTACAAGGACCGCACCACGTAGCCCAGAAGTCTATCAAGATGGCACGCCCTTTATGAGGAGCAATAATCTTAGGAAGAATATCTGCTCCTTCTACCTGCGCATCCAGCGAAGCAATCACCGCTTCTTTCACCGACTCCATCCGTTCGGCATTCTGTTGAAGTGCTTCTGCCACAGCTTCCACATACATACGAATTTCCGGAAAATTCACCGTTTTCAGCACTTTCCGGTCATCTGAAGACAGAATAGAGGAAGCAGTAAGCCGACTACAGATGGGAATCACCTGCTCATAGTCAGACTGCAACCTGGAAGCGACCTCCGGACTCTCCATCAAGCCTTTTTCTACGGCACGATAGGCATTCAGTGCAGCAGAAGAAGGGGAACTGGCCAGCTCCCGGTTAATAGTCTCAGCTGCTCCGTCAAACCAGGCCTTCTGTTTTTTCTCGTAACGTTTACCCAGCAAACTGGAAGCGGACATGCTCAGGCGAGGAAGATTGATATATACCGTCACCTCTTCGTCGGGCACAAGGAACAGCTTCAAAACCGCTTCGTTCAACCGCAATGCCGTCAAAGTTGGTTGCAACAACTCTGCTTCCAGATGAAACGAGCCATCCTGACGGACTTTAATGCTTTGCTTCCACTCCTTAGGAAAAAGACCGTCTTCATATTCCAGTTCCGTGAACAATGACATTCTCGGATCATAACCTAAAATATAACCGTTTACTACAGCCTTTCCTACCGCCAATCCCGGCTCTGGAATTTCATTGCTCCGCTCTGGTTTGTCTGTTGTAAGATAATTAGGCACATACACATAAGGTTCTTCCCGACTCAACTGAATGCCAAAGATGTTCCATCCCATCTCTGGCTCAATAAAATCTACTTCATGCACATCCGAAGGAACCGGCGAAAAAGAAAGAGTTACTTCCAAAGTCCCATTCTCTTCAATTACTTCCGGCTCAGTCACTCCATCAATGGAAATACGTTCTGCCTCACGAAGCTGTGCCATTCCTCCATCGGCCCATTTCAATGCCGCTTTTGAAGATATGACGACCGGGGTTCCCGGCTTACCATACATCACCGCATCGACCTGAGTCTGTTCACTGGTCTGGATAATCCGCTTGAATTCTATCTCCGCCGTATTCGACAAGACGAAACCCGGACATTCCATCACCTTTCTTCTATTGGCCTGCATCTGCAAAGCCATGAAGCAAACGCAAAGCAAACATATATATCTGCATATTCTTTCCATACGCAGTACCTCCCATTTTACAATAAATTCTTTACACGTTCTATCAGTTCGTTTCCAAGCTCCGTTTTTACCTTTATATGTTCCAGTACCGCTGTCACAAACGGATTGCTTTCGAACACACCACGCACTTCTTCAAAGTCACGCATCTTTTCCTCACTGCTTCCATCTGCCCCGAATCCGGTCATGGAAGTCAACGAAAATTCCTTCTTGGCATCTTCGTACACCATTTTATCCAGTCCCACTACAGCTTCCTGCCACTGGCGTACGATAGCTGCGATGTCTGCCGCTGTAATCATATCAGCCTGCAAGCCATAGAATTCAAGCATTTTTTCATACGCCCACGTCCATTCATACGTATAATAATTGGCGTGCATCTCTGCAAAACGGTCGTGTATCTCATCCACACTGTTCAAACGGTCGCACTCAATATCCTCCATCAGGCGTTCTATCTCACTCTTCGGGGCAATCAGTCCGGAAATATCCACCCATTCTCCTGTTCCAATCGGCGTATCCGGAAGCAGACGAGCACGAATTTCTTCATCTGAAGCAAAATGAATGGCTTCCAGACGCTTGATGACAGAGTTTCCCAGAAATTTATGGATAGCAGTCTCATAAAACTTGATTCCCTTATTCAGTGCCGAATTTTTGATTTTCGCACTTTGATAAGAGTAAATCTCGGAAGTTTCCCCCGACACACGAGCCAGTTCCTTCAAAATCTGTCGGCCAGTCATCATCTTCTGAATAGTGTACGGACTCAACAAGTTATAATTAATCTGGTCCAAACGGTTCGGGTCTTTCCGCTGGTCACGTTTAGGCCACTTCTGCGCATCACGAATTGTACCTACACTCCGCAAATTGACACCCGGCACCAGATAAGTTGTATTCTTTTCCTCTATCAAATAAGAAAAAGGCAGATTCGAAGTATCCGGATGAGTGACATGACGTCCCATCACCAGTGAGAAGGCACCAATACGGGCGGGCCACAGGATATAAGAATCAGAAGTGGTCTTAGCACCTCGCTCCAATGCCCCCTGATGAATCGGCCCTAACTTATACATGTGATTACTCTGGTTAGAGCCTGAACCTGCATTCATGAACGAGAACATGCCGGCAATAAGCAACGTAGACTTATGGTGCGTCACGGTAAAAGGTCCAGCAAAAATGGCACAAGCCTCTCCATTTTCCTCCTGACAGTTACTGAAGAACAATGAATCAGAAGCCGAATAGGTATGCCCCAAATGACAAGCCTGGCCCACGAAACAACGTGTAAGCATCGTGCCATCTTCTACGTGTGAGCCACTTGAGATGATAAAATCATCACAAATCACCCCGTAACCGATATGCACCGGTGCATGCTCATTACTATTGATGCTTCCATTCTTCAAACGGCCGGCACCCTCAATCTGACAATAATCTCCAATCCGTACATTCTTGATGTAACCGGCATTCACTATCATTACATGACTCCCGATAGTACCCGTATCTGACGCATGTGACTCTGCATAAGACTCAATAATCTTCCGCATTTTCTCAATCAGTACCGGGCGATGACGATAAAGAGCCATGATATAAGCCTGATGAGCAGAAAGACGGTCATGAATAATCACCTCACGTCCGCCAGTCTCATTCAAAACTGAGACTTCTACTCCATTCCCAAAACGGCTATGGCAATCCACCAGGATGATATCTACATTCTCGATAAAGGTATCATGCCCTATTTCATAGTTGGCAATGTAATTCTTTACATTCTCAATGTAGCAGTTGTCACCCACCGTTACATTGTGCAAGGTTGCATAATATACACCAGAATGTTTGGCCATTCCACCAGCCAAAGTAAACTCTTTTTCAAAAACGCCCAGTCGCACTTTTCCCGAAAAACGGGTGTGATGAATATAATCCGTATGAAAATCATCGGCCACTTCTACACCACTCCAATCGGAAGCTATACAGTGCTGCGCCTCCAGTCGTGCGATTTCTTCTTTTGTCAGTAAACGATAGTGTTGTGTCATATTTTCTTGTAGTTATTCTTCGTCGTATGTCTGATATAGAAAATCATTGTAAGGATACTTCTGCACATGCAGTTCCTTTACCTTTTTATATAATAAATCACGGAACTGATCAATGTTGGTCTTCTCACGTGCGGAAATAAAGATACAATTATCATTTAGTTTCGCCATCCAGGTATGCATCAGTTCCTCCAGCGTGATATTTTCTTTCGTCTTCGGAGTCAGGTCATCCTCGGCCTTTTCTACATACGTATAGGCATCTACCTTATTAAATACAATCATACTCGGCTTTCCACCTGCACCCAAATCGGCAATTGTTTTCTCTACCACCTGAATCTGTTCCTCAAAATCCGGATGTGAAATATCTACCACGTGTACCAGCAAATCCGCTTCACGTACCTCATCCAGCGTAGATTTAAACGAATCGACCAAGTCAGTCGGCAATTTCCGGATAAATCCTACCGTATCCGAAAGCAAGAAAGGCAAGTTTTCGATAATGACTTTACGCACGGTGGTATCGAGCGTAGCAAACAATTTGTTTTCCGCAAAGACCTCACTCTTGGCCAGCAGGTTCATCAACGTCGATTTACCCACGTTGGTATATCCCACCAATGCCACACGAATCATGCGTCCACGGTTCTTGCGCTGAGTAGACTTCTGCGTATCAATTTCTGCCAGACGCTGTTTCAGCAGAGCCATACGATTCAAATGATACGACGGTCCATTTCCAACTGAGTTTCACCCGGACCACGCAAACCTACAGAGCCTTTACCACCTCCGGCACCGGAACCACCACCCTGACGTTCCAAGTGCGTCCATAAACGCTGCAAACGCGGAAGCATATACTTATACTGCGCCAGTTCCACCTGCGTCTTGGCATTGGCTGTCTGTGCACGCATCGCAAAAATATCAAGAATCAGTGAAGTACGGTCCAGAATCTTCACTTTCAGTTCATTCTCAATGTTACGGATTTGCTTGGCCGAAAGTTCATCATCGAAAATCACCATCCCGATTTCCGTCTCTTCACTCTCGTTCTGCAACTCCAGGTATTCTTTCACCTCCTGCAACTTACCTTTACCCACGTAAGTCACCGAGTTCGGCGTATCCAGTTTCTGTGTAAAACGTTTTACTACCTCTGCCCCAGCCGTCTCAGCGAGGAAAGCCAGCTCATCCAAATATTCATTGGTCTTACGTTCATTCTGAGTCTGAGTTATCAAACCTACCAGCACAGCTTTTTCTGTCTGTGCTTCTGATATTACAAATTCTTTCATTCAGTATAAATCTAAATTCTATAGAGCGCAAATATAAATAAAAAAAGCGCATCTCATTACAGATACGCTCTTTTTACTTCTTCCTTATTTATTCAAATCCGGATTCATCAATTCTTCGCTTTGTGGAATCGGCCAAACATATCCGCTACTTTGCGGAGTAATCTGTGTTTTCCGTTCAAAGTTAGCTCCGCGACGCAACACATCAATGCCTCGCATCGCCTCACCGATAAACTCCAGACGACGTTCGTTATAAACCGCCATCTTCAAATCTTCACCAGACAAATGATCAATATCCAACTGATTGCTTGTCTCCGGTAATGAACGGAATCTCACCTGTTTCAGACATTCTCTGGCAAGTTTCTCATTTTCAGTTCCACCCAGATTTACATAACACTCAGCCAAGTTCAACAACGTTTCCGCATAACGGAAAATCGGTGCCCAATCCAGTTTCTGTGCAGCATCCGTAAACTTCAGCAACTGATTTTTTTCGTTCTTCATCTGCACACGGGCATCATCAGCTGAATTGTAATTCGGCTTGCCCATGATACCGTTCTCCACGTCTACCCACAAAATCGTATTCTTAGCGTAATAATATTCTGCCAATCCTTGCTGGGTATTCGGGCGGTTTGTTTCCTTCATTGGCAAAGAGAATATGGTTTCATCCGTATAATAAGGAGCCTTGAACATATCTCCAAACTTCGGAGTCAGTTCGTAGCCTGTCACCAGCTTACCTGCTTTTACCGCCTCTGTCCAGTTATTCATGGACATATACGCGCGCATCTTCAACATATTGGCAGCCGCCTGTGTAGCACGAGTTACAGTCGGTTCATCTGCTTTTGCTTTTACCGGCAACGCACTGATATTTTCCAAATCCGAAAGAATCTGTTCGTAAACCTCCTTCACTGTAGCACGTTTCAACGCATTGTGTTCACCGTTCTTTTCCGGAGTCAAACGTAAAGGCACAGATTTCGCATCCGGATTAATTACGTAGGGCGTAGCATACAGATTATTCAAATAGTAATAAGCAAATGCACGCACAAACTTTGCCTCCGCTTTATACTGCTCATACTTTTCTCCAGCAGTAGCTTTAGCACCTTCCAACTCATCCAAGAAAATATTGACACGGTTAATGGCAGCGTATGCCATGCTCCAGGTCACCGTATTTTCTGCATCTGTTTTGCCCACATTAAACTTATAAGTATTGGCCAAAGTAATCAAGTTCGGGTCAGAATTTACAATATCTTCTCCACGGTTATCAAACACCAGATAGGTTTTTCCTCCCATGAAGGAATCCGACGCATCATTTTTTATCGAACCATACAAGCCTAATACAGCTGCTTCCAAACGATTTGCATCATTATAAATATCTCCCGGCTCAATGTACAAAGGTGGTTCCTGATCCAAGAAACTGCTACTGCAACTACTCAACGTGGTTCCAGCCATCAATATAGCATATACAATATATTTTTTCATTCGAATCTGCTTTTAAAAATTCAACAATTAAAACGCCAAGTTTACACCAAATGTGTATGTACGTGCCTGTGGCAAAGTATTTTTATCCGTACCCGGAGCCAGAGTAGCATTGGTCGTATTCGACATCACCTCCGGATCCATACCCGAATAGCCCGTAATTACGAACAAGTTCTGCACCTGTGCATATACGCGCAACTTGCTGATACCGATGGCACTCGCCCAGTTCTTCGTATTGAAGGTATAACCCAATGAGATATTCTTCAAACGCAAATAGTCACCTTTTTCCACCCACTCGCTGATAGGCATGGCCGAACCATTAGAATAGTTATCGCCATACACTGGTTTCGGGAACATGGCATTCTTTCTTTCCGGAGTCCAGTAATTCTGAAGTACCTCCTTCGAGTTATTCCAGTAACGCATGTCACTTACCGTCGCCTTCGTACCATTATAAATATAGTTTCCACCTGAGAACTGGAAGAACAAAGACAAGTCAAAATTCTTGTAAGAGAAGTTATTACTCCATCCACCATACCATGTCGGCAGTGTATTTCCGCAAATCACCGGTTTCAAGCTGCCCTCATAAGGCGTACCATCTTCAAGCATCCATTTTGCTTTCGAGGCATGATTATACAGCACACGTTCTCCATTCTCTCCATAGAACACACGGAACCCGGTTTCCGGATCTACTCCACCTGTCGGTGTCAGATACAACTGACCGATAGACTTGCCAGGTACTGTGATATTTGTAATTTCCAATCCAGTGGCATCACCTTTGATAATATTATCCAGACCGTTAGCCAGAGATACAACCTTATTACGAGTAGTCGTAATATTAAAACTTGTATTCCATTTGAATGCACCGTCACGCAAAATATCCGCAGAAATCGTCAACTCTATACCTGAGTTCGTCATCTTTCCGGCGTTGGTTGTCAGGATATTTCCAGGAAGACCTTTCGAAGGAGCCTGTGGCACATCCAGAATCAAGTCTGAAGATTTCGTATAGAAATAATCAAAATCAATATCGATACGATCAAGCACACGTGCACTGAAACCTACGTCATACTTTTCTGAAGATTCCCATTTCAAATTCGGGTCGGCAATCTTACTTAAACGATAACTTCCCTGAGAACCGTAATAGTAAGGAGAATAATACGAACGTGAGGCATAGTCATCGATATTCGTATTACCTACCACACCATAGCTACCCTTGATCTTAAAGTCTTCAATCACATGCTTGAGCGGTTCAAAGAAAGCTTCTTCCGACACACGCCATGCCGCTGAAACACCTCCAAAGTTACCCCAGCGATTATCCTTGCTCAATGCAGAAAGGCCATCACGACGGAAATTGATAGAGAACATGTATTTCGATGCAAAGTCATAGTTGATACGTCCAAAATACGAAACCATAGAGCTCTTGGAAATACTACCCGAAGCTGTGGCATTGGCAAAAGTTCCCTGGAAGTTCGTAAACTTATCATCCTGCAATTCTGTACGAGAAGCATCCCATTCATTGTAGCTGCTTTCAGTAGCTTCCATACCCACCAGGAAATTGAAATGATGACGATTAGCCGTAAAATCATACGTTGCCGTATTCGTCCAGGTCCAGATACTGCTATGCACTGCCGCATTGAACGCATACCCGCCTTTATTTACTCCATCTCCATGATTAGGTGACCAGAAACGAGAGTTTTCGATACGTGCATCGTCAATATTATACTGGGTTTTCAATGTAAGACCTTTCACAGGAGTAACTTCTGCAAAGAAACTGCTCAAAATACGGTTTACATCCACGTTGGTCTTATTACCCAATTCCACCAATGCCACCGGATTCGAAAATGTATTCATTACCGCATTAGGTCCATAACCCAACACACCTAACGAATGTTCATAATAACCTTTGCCATTTTCATCATAGATAGGTATATTCGGAGAGTTAGCCAGCGCCATACGCGGGAAACCACCTACTGCAAAGTTTGAACCGTTACGTGCCGCATCCACCTGCGATGTAGAACTTACGTTCACGCTCGAGTTCATACCAATCTTCAGCCAGTCTGTTACGTTAGCCACAATGTTAGCCTTACCGCCCAGACGTTTATAGTTATCGCCCACTACAATACCTTTCTGCGTATTGTAATTAGCCGACATATAATATTTCACTTTTTCCGTTCCACCACTTACGGCTACAGTCTGGTCTTGTGTAAACCCATTCTGAAAAATAGCATCTGCCCAGTTAGAGTCTACTCCCGGCATCAAGTTAAATGCCTTATCACCATAAGCAGGATTAGCGATGAATGTCTTATCCATAGCAGCCAGTTCAGCTGCTACATCTGTTCCGTATGCATTACGAACCGCCATATTCTTGAAGTCTACATACTCCTGTGCATTCATCATATCAATGAACTTCGTCCGGTTGGAGAAACCGACAGAAGCATCATACGTTACTTTTGCTTTTCCGCTGCTTCCCTGCTTGGTAGTAATCAGCACGACCCCGTTTGCCGCACGTGAACCATACAAAGCTGCTGCCGCCGCATCCTTCAACACGTCAATAGAAAGAATATCAGCCGGATTAATGTCAGCCAACGCATTGGCATTACCCAATCCTCCGCCCAAATCACCCGACTGAATCGGCATTCCATCCACTACGTACAAAGGAGAAGTACCCGAAGTAATCGAGTTTACACCACGAATATGTACCACAGGAGCCTGACCTACTCCTCCTGAAGGAGTCGTTACATTCAAACCAGAGGCACGTCCCTGCATCATCTGGTCCAAGCTTGTATTAGGCACGTCCTTTAACACATCGTTGCGGATTGAAGCTACTGAAGCTGTCACCGTACGTGCGCTCTGCGTACCATACGCCACAACCACCACTTCTTCCAAAGCCTGTGCATCCGATTTCAACACTACATTCACCACCGGTTTTACAGCCACTTCCTGGCTCTGCAAACCGATAAAAGAAACCACTAAAGTTTTTGCCGAAGCCGGCACACCAGAAATTGTAAAGTTTCCATCAATGTCGGTCACTGTCCCTACAGTAGTACCTTTTACCAACACCGATGCGCCCACTACCGGCAATCCGTCTTCTTCCGACATCACATTACCGGTCACTTGAGAAACTTGGGCGTTTGACAGACCAATCCCTATCAGAAGAATGGCCATGAACAACGTCATTCTTTGTTTCATAAAATCTCTCTTTTAATTTAGTTAAGTTAGTCTAATACATTTATCACAAACGGGGCGCGAATGTAAGAAAATAAAGAGAAATTATAAAACAGCGGGCAATTTTACACTAAAATTTATTTATAAGGAGTAAAACGATATCAAAATAGATAAACAGATGGTTTTTAAGAACTTGCTTTCACTTCTTCAACCGCATAAAAAGTGAATACAAATAGAATAAAATTGCAATTATTTTGTATTATTAAGAAGTTCATTCTAACAAAAAGACCAGTTTTTAAGTGAATAAGACGAAAAAAGAGGTACATCCACACAGGACATACCTCTTTTATTATTTCAGCTATAATAACGATTATTCAGCAGAAGCTTTTACGAATTTCACTTCAAATTTAGCTTTATATTGAGTATTACCTTCTACTGGTACAGTATCATCTTCTGTTGAAAGCAGATATTTTTTATCAGCTTTCTCATCAAATGCATAAAGTTCATATGTTACCTGATAAGTCACGTTGTCCGTTTTAGCCTCAGCAGTTGCTGCTTCCACGTTAATACCTACCAAGTCCATACAGATAGGATACTCCTTCTCTTCAGCAAATTTCTGAGTCATTCCTGTAGCCAATTTTGTTGTATTGACTTTCAGAGAAATTTCATTATTAGCCAGGTAATCAGTTGTTAAGAATTGAGGATTTTTATGATCCTTATCTACCACAAACTGAATGTGGTCTTCTCCAGCTGCCTTCGACTTACCAATAGTAGCAAAGAAACTAGAGATACGCACCAAAGAATTCTTAGTATAATCAGGTGATGGTTTTTCTTCGTCTACTTCAAAATCTTTTGCAATTTCTACTGCAGCCAAAGCTCCTTCTTTATCAAATGTACCTGCATACTCATCTTTCACCATAGTAGATGCCAATGAGTCACTCTTCCAGGCATAATCAATCACCATAGAATAGGTTGCATCTGTATAACCTGCACCATACAAATGATCTTTCACTCCGTCTGCAACCTGCAACTTCAAAGAATATGTCTTCTGAAGCTCTACTACACTTTGATTGAAAGTAACAGTTATCGGACTACTAACCTGTTTCTCAGCATCAAACACAAACTGATTATCTGACAAAGAGAAAAAGTTATCTGGATCTGTTGCCTTAACCGGTACATTTACAGCTTCAGAAAAAGAAGCTCTATTCAACACAATCTTAAAAGATGTTTGCCCCGGTGACAACTGTTCAGAAACTGCACTGCTTTCAAAATAAGCACCAATTGCATCCGCATCTGCTTCCGGGCTTGCCACTTCCGTATCTTCATAATCGCTGCATCCTACCATCATTACGGCCGGAGTCATCAATAATCCGAAAAAGAATTTATTTAATTTCATAATACTCTTAGTTTTTAACTTTAATCTAACTTATTATTCATCTGCAACTGGTTTCGGTAAAGTCCATGCCGGACTATCTTCTGCAGTTAATGCCTTATTAGCCTGAAGTTCAGCTTCCGGTATACGCCACAACAAGATATCGTCTGTTTTTGCAATATTAAATACACATTCTGCATTCGGGAAACCAGCTCCACGACGGTCTACTTCCTTGTTAAGACGCATTACATCGAACCAAATTACTCCTTCACCCCAAAGTTCAATACGACGCTGGAAATAAACAGCTTCCTGAGGATTAGAAGCATAGTCAGTTAAATAAGCTTGTGATCCGCTTGACAAACGGTTGTTAAGCAATTCCTTGAAATATTTTTCACCTTCAGCCCGATTTCCAGCTTCAGCGTATGCTTCTGCAGCAATCAGATACATTTCTTCAATACGCATCAATACAATATCATTGGCATTGATAGTAGTACCTACCACATCATTATAGGGACCGAATTTTACCTGAGTATAAGGCTTGTAACCCTGTTTTGCCACAAAAGCAGCTTGTTCGTCACTTAAGAAACCATCAGATTCTGCAGCGGCATCCAACCACCATTGTTTACGGATGTCAGCATCATCAATCTCCTTATATAATTTCAAACTAATCTGACGACCACCTGAATAGTTTGCATATCCATAGCTCAGTGATCCCATGTGAGAAGGCCAGTTACAGATACCTGTATCTACCACGTCATCTGTTTCGCTGACAATGATACCCCACATCCAGTTCACCTCATCTACACTCCAAAATGTCGGTTTACCTACCGCAGTACGAGAAGCGATAGCAATACCTTCACTTGTTGCCGCCTTGATAGCATTTGCCGCATCATCAGCTGCTTTAGCGTATTCATGCATTGACAGATACATACGTGCACGAAGTCCGTATGCTACTGACAGACTGATATAACGCTTGTCAGCACGTTTTACCTTTCCTTTTTCTGCATTAGTCAGCAAATCAATAGCATTGTTCAAGTCTGATTCAATCTGTGTATACACGTCTTTTACAGACGAACGTTTACAACCATTCACAGAAGCATCTGCCGAATTCTTTTCTGTAATCAGCGGTACACAAGGTTTGTCCTCATTACCTTTATAGTTAAACTGATACAGTTGTGCCATTACCCAATAAGAGAATGCGCGTGCAGCCAGTCCTTGTCCCAGATAGAATTGTTCATTGGCGTCTTCTGTTTTTTCATCAATGCTTCCTACTACATTGTTGGCAGCAAAAACGATAGAATACAAGTCATTCCATACCATCTGTCCTTCCAAGGAAGTATTTTCACGGTCTTCAAATGTCAAGTCATATCCAGTCCAGTTATAACCGTTGTAATCACTTATTACGTCTTCTGTATTAGAGTCCAGACACAACATGACAGTAGGATAACCAATATCATTATGACGTTCAGCTCCCAATGCACTTGAGTTAGGGAAAGCCTGGTTGAAAGTAGAGAAAATCGCATTTACCTTTGCCACTCCACGTTCAGGATTCAGTGTAGAAACGGTCTCCTTCTGAGAGTCTGTCACGATTCCTCCATCGGGCAATGTATCCATATCCTGGCAACCAGTCACAGCCAGTGAAGATACAAGCAATGAAGCAAAAATATATTTTGTTTTCATATCTGTTTCTTATTTATATTTTAATTAAAATGTAAGGCTGATACCTCCAGAAATTGTACGGATGGCAGTATAAAGTGATGTAGTAGCACTTGTATAGCTCTGACGTGGGTCAAGACCTTTACGTGCAGAAAGCAATCCTACATTATCGGCAGTGAAATATACACGCAGTTTTTCCAGCATCATCTTGCGAACCAAGTTAGACGGAAGTGTATAACCAATAGTGATATTATTTACACTCAGATAGTTAGAACTTGCAAGCCAGCGAGTTGAAGTAGAGTTTGTATACTTATCCTGTGCATTCAGACGAGGTACATCCGTATATTTATTTTCCGGAGTCCATGCATTGTAAATATCCTTGTGCCAGTTCTGTCCGTCACCTTTTCCAGCCATCATGAAACGATAACCTGAGTCATAAATCTGACCACCCAACTGATAAGACAACTGAATAGAAGCATCAAAACCGTAAAGCTGTACAGAAGTTCCCAAACCACCGTATACCTTCGGCATCAAGTTGTCTGTGGCCACCTTGTTTGTAGTCTGAGCTAATGCATAATTGTCTGTTTTATACAACTCACCCTTGTCATCTTTTGCCCAATACTGAGCCAAACCTGTTTCTGGATCTACGCCAGCATAATCTACCAAATACATACGGTACATTGATTCACCTTCTTCGTAAATGTAGTTTCCATCAATCAACTGACCATCCAAGTCCGGATGCAACTTGTTGATTTTATTTTTGATGAAAGTGGCATTCAAATTCACATCCCAAGTAAAGTTCTTCTGGTTGAAAATCAAATAAGTCAAATCCAATTCAAAACCAGAGTTGGTCATAGAACCTACGTTCATCGGAATAGAAGTATAACCCACACTTCCGGCAACCGGTTTGTTGTAAAGCATATCACTTGACTTACGACCGAAGTATTCAGCCGATCCGTTCAAACGGTTATTGAACAAGGCAAAATCAATACCTACGTTATAAGAAGTTGAAGTTTCCCAAGTCAAATCGCGATTACCCTTTGCAATCATCGTACCGTCAGAGAACACACCGTCTGCACCAGTCATGTTATACTGGTCCATCCATGGATAATAGTTTTTAGCTGTCTCCATCACTCCTACAGTATATCCACCTGGGAACAAGATATCATCGTTACCCTGCTGACCGAAAGAAGCCTTCAGTTTCAACATGTTAATCCAAGTGATATCCTTCATGAAATCTTCACGTGTAATCATCCAAGCCACACTTGCAGCCCAGAAGTCACCCCAACGATTTTCAGGAGCAAAACGAGAAGAAGCATCACGACGGTAAGAAACGTTACCAAAGTATTTATCGTCATAAGAGTAGTTGACACGACCAAAGAAACCTTCAGTAGCATAAGTCAATTTCATACCGCTGGCAGTCTTCTTATCAATTGTATTGCTAATATAGAAGCTTTCAGGGTCATACAGATTCTGACCAGAACCTGTCAATTCTGTATATTGGTATGAATAACCATCATAACCGGCAGTAATATCAAAATGATGTACATCTTTCACTGCAAACTGATAGTTAGCTACATACTGCTGGTCGAAACCGAAAGTACGCATTGCAGCCTGATAAGCATTACCTCCATAAGAAGCACTCTGACCCATATATGCGTTACCCAAATCATTGTAACGTGTATTGTCGATATTCATACCAAAGCGTGCGCTGATGGTAAGACCTTTAATCGGAGTCAATTCAGCAAACCAGTTTGCATTCAGCACGTCAGCCAAAAATTCAGTCTTATTATAAATAAGGTCACCTGCCGGGTTGGCAATAGACATAAATGCACGTGATGAAGGACTGCTTACACCATCACCGTAATCATACACCTTACGACCGTTCAGTGTCATAATCTGTTTGTCAGCTCCACGTACATACATCGGATAAACCGGAGCAATGTTATTGGCAATATAGAAAGCATTACCGGAAGATGATGCATTATCCTGATCGCCCGGATAGTTACTCTTTGAGTTTACATAGTTCATGTTGGCACCCACTTTCAACCAGTCTGTTACCTTGTAGTCACCCTTCAAACGACCGCTGAAACGAGTCAAACCAGAACCTTCAATTACACCCTGATCATCCAAATAGCCGAAAGCCATGTAGAAAGTAGACTTATCGTTACCGCCAGACACATTCAAGTTATATTCCTGACGAAGAGATGTTCTAAATGTTTCATCAGCCCAGTTATCCGGAGTATAATAATATCCATATTCATCTGTATAGCCCAATGTAGCATTCGGGGTCAGCAAACCGTTGCTACCAATCAGCAACTGACCTTCAGGTACTGTATAAATCTGATAACCTACACCACCATTTCCAGCAGAAAGCAAAGTATTGTTTGCAGCTACATTGGCAGCCTGCGGAGTCATGCCATTGGTCTGTACATAACCATTATAGATAGCTTCGTAAGCTTTTTCCAGATAATTCTTTGAACTTGTCAGCACATCGTAGTTCTTTACTCCACGAGAGTTGGCACCCCATTTTGCATCGAAGTTTACACGTGCCTTACCAGAAGTACCTTTTTTAGTAGTAATCATGATGATACCGTTTGCACCACGCGCACCATACAACGCTGTAGAAGCCGCATCTTTCAACACTGTCATTGATTCAATATCTGCAGAGTTGATAGATGACAAATCTCCATCATAAGGCACACCGTCTACTACATACAACGGGTCTGTTCCGGCATTGATTGATCCGACACCACGGATACGCACTTTTGCATCTTCACCCGGCTGACCGTTATTACTCAAAATCTGCACACCTGCTACAGCTCCAGCCAATGCATTTGATACGTTTGACACCTGACGTTTCTCAATCTTATCAGCTTTCATCACTGCTGCAGAACCTGTAAATGACCCTTTGGTAGAAGTACCATACGCAGTTACCACAACTTCATCAAGTACCTCAGCATCAGACTTCAACACCACTTTTACGATAGGCTTAATCTTCACTTCCTGCGACTGCATTCCGATGAAAGAAATGACCAAAGTTC
>ERZ860023.411-NODE-411-length-26675-cov-2.511833_pt1 | contig 26675 bp, 23 predicted proteins | sample MGYA00509983_ERZ860023 | MGnify/ENA primary metagenome ERZ860023 (study PRJEB30046, sample SAMN00715180) | human gut metagenome | study: EMG produced TPA metagenomics assembly of the A metagenome-wide association study of gut microbiota in type 2...
ACGAGCACGACGAGGACACGATGCGCGCGGCGGACTACCTCATCGACATCGGCCCCGGCGCGGGCGCGCACGGCGGTCAGGTCGTGGCCTGCGGCACGCCGGCAGAGGTCATGGCGAACCCGAATTCCCTGACCGGCCAGTATTTGAGCGGAAAGAAAAAGATCGAAGTGCCGAAAGAGCGCCGAAAAGGCAACGGCAATTTCCTCACCGTGCGCGGCGCGCAGGAAAATAACCTCAAAAACCTCGACATCTCGATCCCGCTCGGCACGTTCACGTGCGTCACGGGCGTGTCCGGCAGCGGCAAATCGTCGCTGGCCAAAGGCATCCTCTATCCCGCATTGCGGCGCCTGCTGTTCGATACGGGGCTCAAACCGGGCGATTTCGACGCCATCGAAGGCGACCTTTCGACGCTTCGTTCGGTCGAAATGGTCGATCAGAACCCGATCGGCAAATCCTCGCGGTCGAACCCCGTGACCTACATCAAGGCCTACGACGAGATCCGCAAACTCTACGCCGACCAGCCCTACGCCCAGCGGTCGGGATTCAACCCCTCGCACTTCTCGTTCAACATCGCCGGCGGCCGTTGCGAGGAGTGTCAGGGCGAGGGATTCATCAAGGTCGGCATGCAATTCATGGCCGACGTGGAGCTGGTGTGCGAAGCCTGCGGCGGCAAGCGCTTCAAGGATGAAATTCTCGAAGTCCGCTACCGCGAGAAATCGATCTACGACATACTGGAGATGACGGTGGACGACGCGATCGCCTTCTTCGGCGATGATAAGAAAAACGCCACCTGCAAACGGATCATCGAACGGCTCCGCCCCCTGCAGGAGGTCGGGCTGGGGTATATCAGACTCGGACAGTCCTCCTCGACGCTCTCGGGCGGCGAGAGCCAGCGCGTAAAGCTCGCTTCGTTCCTGTCGAAGGAGAGCACCGAAGGCAACGTGATGTTCATCTTCGACGAGCCTACGACGGGTCTCCATTTCCACGACATCAACAAGCTGCTCGACGCCTTCAACGCCCTGATCGCCCGGGGTCATACGATCGTGATCGTCGAACACAACATGGACGTTATCAAGTGCGCCGACTGGGTCGTGGATCTCGGCCCCGAAGCGGGCGACCGGGGCGGCAGCATCGTCTTCGAAGGCACTCCGGACGGGCTGGCCGGATGCAAGGAGAGTTACACGGGCCGCTACCTGGCGCTCCGCGAGAAAAACGAATAAGACAACGATGGAATTTACTACCTATACGCTTCCCAACGGCATCCGGGGCATTCACCGTCGGATCAAAGGCAACGTCACGCACTGCGCCCTGCTGGTAAACGCCGGAAGCCGCGACGAGCTGAAGAATCAATTCGGACTGGCCCATTTCACCGAACACGCCCTGTTCAAAGGCACGGAGCACCGCAAGGCTTACCAGGTGAACTGCCGGCTCGAAAACCTCGGCGGCGAACTCAACGCCTTCACCACCAAGGAGGATACGACGATCCACGCCACGACCCTGCGAAGCGACTTTTCGAAGGCTGTGGAGCTGATCGCCGACGTCGCCTTCCATTCGACTTTTCCCGACCGGGAACTGGAAAAAGAGAAGGAGATCATCTACGACGAAATCAATACCTACAAGGACTCTCCGGCCGACATGATCTACGATACGTTCGAAGAGATGCTTTTCGCCGGGTCGGAGCTGGGACACAATATTTTAGGCCGGAAATCGAGCCTGGCACGCTTCAGCGGAGAGTCGATCCGGGAGTTCGTCGCACGCACGCACACCACCGACCAGATGGTTTTCTCGTCGATCGGGAACCTCTCGGCCAAGAGCGTCGAAACGACCGTCGCCCGCTACCTGAACGACATCAAAAGTTCCGCACGGGATTTCTCGCGCCGGCAACCCGCCGCCGTCGAACCGTTCTCCCGAATCGTTACCAAACATACGCACCAGACGCACTGCATCATCGGTGCTCGGGCGCAGGGGATCAACGACGCGGAGCGGCTGCCGCTGGCGCTGCTCGTCAATCTGCTCGGCGGCCCTTCGGCCAACTCCCTGCTGAACGTGCTGGTGCGGGAGAAAAACGGGCTTTCGTACAACATCGAAGCCTCTTACACGCCTTACAGCGACAGCGGCATCGTGGCCATCTATTTCAGTTGCGACCACGACAACACGGATCACTGCATCGAGCTGATCGAGGGAGAGCTGGGACGGCTCCAAACCACGCCGCTCTCGGCCCGACGGCTTTCGATGGCCAAGAAGCAGTTCATCGCCCAGCTGGCGATCTCGATGGAGAGCAACGAAGGTTACATGCTCGGTGCGGGCAAGAGTTTCCTGGCGCACCGCGAGGTCGATACGATGGAGGAGGTTTATCGCAAAATACAGGCTCTCACGGCCGAAGACCTGACCGCCGTAGCTTCGTCGGTCTTCTCCTCACCATCGCGGCTCATCTATAAATAACGGTTTTCAACGACCCGACACACAATTATATATTATGGACGCACTCGAACGATATATTCACGATTTTTCGTCGCCGGAAGAGGAACTTCTGCACGAACTCGACCGCCAGACGCATCTGCAGGTCGTACAGCCGCGCATGCTCTCGGGGCATATCCAGGGTAAGTTGCTGGAGCTGCTCGTGCGGATGTTACGGCCCCGCAACATCCTGGAAATAGGGACCTTTACGGGTTATTCGGCCCTCTGCATGGCCGCCGGGCTGGAAGAGGATGGCGTGCTCGACACGGTGGAGGTGGACGACGAGCTGGAGGAGTTCGCCGCCTCGTTTTTCCGCCGCAGCCCGCACGGACAAAAAATCCGTCAGCATATCGGTTCGGCACTCGATATCGTCCCGACACTCGGATATACGTTCGACCTCGTATTCATCGACGGCGACAAGCGCGAATACCCAGACTACTACCGGATGCTAATGGGTGACGGAGGAAGCAAAGTGTTGGTGCACAGCGGATCGATATTGATCGCAGACAACATCCTCTGGTCGGGCAAGATCGTGGAACCGGTAGCACACAACGACCGCCATACGCAGGCGCTGCTGGAATTCAACCGCATGATACGGGAGGACGAGCGGGTGGAAAACGTGATCGTCCCGATCCGGGACGGATTGAATCTGATCCGGGTAAAATAGGACAGCCGTCTGCCGATAAAGGCAGGGCTGGAAAGGGCAGGAAAGAAAACCCGGCAAGCAAGCGAACGGCCGACAGACAACGGGAAAAAACGGCTCTGTAACGACGAAATTTGAAAAATCGACCGATATGGAATTGAGTGAATTGCAAAAACGAGTGGACGCATGGATCCGCGAATACGGCGTCCGCTATTTCAGCGAACTGACCAACATGGCCATCCTGACCGAGGAGGTGGGGGAGCTGGCCCGCGTCATGGCCCGCAAATACGGCGACCAATCCTTCAAAGCGGGAGAAAAGGAGAACCTGGCGGACGAAATGGCCGACGTACTGTGGGTATTGGTCTGCCTGGCGAACCAGACGGGAGTAAACCTCACCGAAGCCCTCGAAGCCAACTTCGCCAAGAAAACGGCCCGCGACAAGGAGCGGCACCGCAACAATCCCAAGCTATGAACCGAAACCCCGAAAAGCGGGGATAATAACTTATCCGAGAAGGGGGTTCGGGAGAGGATGAGAATCACAAACGCGGACACAGGCTGTGAATAAGCGACCGTCGGACGATGGCTGGAACATTGAAAAATATAATAATTGCCTGATAGGTATTCCGGGCGATTACGTTCCCGAATCGTTCCGGCAGGTTATGTACGACGGAAGTCATTATCGACAAAATACGGCCCTTCCGACAAACCATCTTCCGGCAAACCGCCCGATAAAAGCGGGATCGGATACGAAAAGCCCGTAATCCCCCGAACAAGGGGCGATACCGCGATAAAATACGGAACTGTTACCTGTAATCAAATACTTTAGAGTTATGAAATACGATTTCGATGAGATTATTCCGCGACGGGGTACCAACTCCGTCAAATGGGATCTGGCCACAGACGAACGGGTGCTGCCTATGTGGGTAGCCGACATGGATTTCCGCGCGGCCCCGCCCGTACTCGACGCCCTGGAACGACGGCTCCGCCACGGCGTTTTCGGCTATACGAAGGTCCCCGACGCCTATTTCGAAGCCGTGAAAGGGTGGTTCGGCAAACGGCACGGATTCCGCATCGAAAACGAGTGGATCCTCCCGACTACGGGCGTCATTCCCGCCCTTTCGGTCATCCTGAAGGCCCTGACCGAACCGGGCGACAAGGTAATCCTTCAGACGCCCGTTTACAACTGTTTCTTCGCCGTGCTGGAGCGTACCGGCCGTCAGCCGCTCGCCAATCCGCTCATCGACGAAGGCGGCGCCTACCGCATGGACTTCGAAGATCTGGAACGCAAGGCGGCGGACCCGCAGGCCAAGCTGATCTTCCTGTGCAATCCCCACAACCCGGCGGGCCGGGCCTGGACCGCCGAAGAGCTTACCCGCCTCGGGGAGATCTGCCTGCGGCACGGGGTAACGGTCATATCGGACGAAATCCACTGCGACCTGACGCTCGACGGCCATCGCCACATTCCGTTCGCCTCGCTGAACGAAGAGTTTCTGCGGCATTCGGTCACCTGCACCGCCCCGAGCAAGACCTTCAACATCGCCGGTCTGCAAGCAGCCAACATCATCGCCGCCGATCCCGAGATACGCCGGAAAATCGACCGGCAACTCGTCGATAACGAACTCCACGCACTGAATGCCTTTGCAGTCGAAGCCCTGATCGCAGCTTACAACGAAGGCGGCGAATGGCTGGACGAACTGAAAAAATACCTGTGGGAGAACTACGAATACCTGCGCGACTTCTTCACCCGGCACCTGCCGGCTCTGCCGGTCACTCCGCTCGAGGCCACCTACCTGGTGTGGGTGGATTGTCGGACGTTGAAACGCCCCACGACGGAAATAGCCCGGCAGTTACTGGAGGAGGGGCACGTATGGATCAACGAAGGCGAAATGTACGCCGGAGAAGGGTTCCTGCGCATCAACATCGCCTGCCCCCGCAAGACGCTCGCCGAAGGGCTGGAACGCATCCGAAAAGTAGTAGGGTAATTACAATTATTGAATTTAACGAAAAGAGAGCCTTTTTAAGGCTCTCTTTTTTGATTCCGGAGTGAAAATCCCCAACCTATAATCGGGAAATATCCGCATTCCATAAAATTATATGAATATTTTACACCAATTTCAGCTCCTTCTTGATCCGTTCGATCTTGTCGTTCAGTTCGGCCCGTACCTTTTCGTAATCGGCGACGGACGGCAGGGTAGCCTTCACCCCGAAGTAGAACTTGATCTTGGGCTCCGTACCCGACGGACGGACACAGACACGGGTGCCGTCCTCGGTATACCACTGAAGTACGTTGCTCTTATCCTGCTCCAGATGCGTCTTCTTTCCGGTGCGGACATCGAACGACTCCAAAGTCTGAATATCGTTGATCTTCACCACGAGCGAGCCGAGAATCTCTTTCGGAGGATTGGCACGGTAATCGACCATCATCCGCTGGATCAATTCGGCACCCTCCTTACCGGTACGGACTACCGAAACGAGGCCTTCCTGGTAAAATCCGTACTTGACATAAAGCTGCTTGAGCCACTCGTACAGCGAGATACCCATCGTATCGCGCACCCAGGCTGCGGCCTCGGCCGCCAGCGAGCAGGCCGACACGCCGTCCTTGTCGCGGACGTAGTCCCCGGCCAGGTAGCCGAAGCTCTCCTCGCCGCCGCCGATGTACTGCATATCGGTACCTTCGTGCCCCCGAATGATCTTGGCGATGTATTTGAAGCCGGTGAGACACTCGTAGCATTTCACCTTGAAATAGTCGGCTACGGCATCCACCATTTCGGTCGTAACGATCGTTTTGATCACGTACTGGTGTCCGTTCAGGCGGCCCAACTCGGCCCAGCGGGTCAGTTGATAAGTCATCAGCAGCACCAATGTCTGGTTGCCGTTCAACAGCACGTATTCGCCGTTTTCATCAGGCAGCGCCACGCCGATACGGTCCGAATCGGGATCGGTAGCCAACACCAGATCCGCCTTCACCTTCTTCGCCAGGTCGATAGCCATCGACATCGTCTTGCGCTCCTCCGGATTGGGAGATTCCACCGTCGGGAAATTACCGTCGATCACCGCCTGCTCGGGAACCATTTGCACGTTGGTAAAGCCGAAGCGCTTGAGCGACTCGGGAACCAGCCGCACGCCGGCACCGTGCATGGGCGAATAGACGATCTTCATGTCGTGGAAACGTTTCACGCTCTCGGACGAAAGCGACAACTCGTATATTTTATTAAGGTATAACTCGTCGAAATCCTTGCCCAGAGCATGAATGTTCTGCGGGTTCCGGCCGGTAAGCACCTGATCGACCTCGGTGATTTTCTCCACCTCGTCGATGATGTTCTTGTCGTGCGGTGCCGTAACCTGCGATCCATCGGACCAGTAGGCTTTGTAGCCGTTGTATTCTTTGGGGTTGTGCGAAGCCGTGACGACCACGCCCGACTGACATTTCAGCTCCCGGATCGCGAAGCTCAACTCGGGTGTCGGACGCAGCGCGTCGAACAGAAATACGGTGAATCCGTTCGAGGCGAAGATGTCGGCCACACGCTCGGCGAACATCCGCGAATTGTTGCGGCTGTCGTGCCCTACGACGACCCGGATTTCCTCGCCCGCGAAATTGCGCTTCAGGTAGTTCGAAAGACCCTGCGTCGCAGCACCTACCGTATAGATATTCATACGATTGGTGCCCACTCCCATGACCCCGCGAAGACCGCCCGTACCGAACTCGAGGTCCTTGTAAAAACTCTCTACAAGTTCTTTCATATCATTATCCATCAGGTATTTAACCTGTTTTTTAGTCTCTGCATCATAATTGCCGTCGAGCCATTTTTGGGCTTTCGCCAGCACTTGTTGTTCTAATCCGTTTTCCATAACTACATTGGTTTTATTTATAGCTTAAAGCTGTTATCCTCCAAAAATTTTATACGCAAATATACATATTTTATTTCCAATATTCACTATCAGCAAGTTAAAAAAGAGGAGCCTGCCACATCCTTTTTTCTATAGTAAAAGTATCGACTTTTGCAAGCATTTTGCCGCTCCATTTTCACAAATTTATTTACAACTTTGTGCTACCAAAAAAAACGGATACACCCTCCATCGATGTTAGCTCCCGCACAGACATATTGCGAAAAATGGCAAACTTGTTTGGACCAGATCAAGTCCCGAACGACCGAAGAGGAGTTCGTGAAGTGGTTCAAACCCATCGTGCCGCTCGAATTCGACGGCAAGACGCTTCGTCTGTGCGTGCCCAACATGAGCTACGTCTATCAGATCGAGAAGCACTACATTCCGTTCCTGCGGCCGATCATCTCCCAGCTCTACGGACAGGAGATCCGCCTGCACTACGCCGTTCCCAAAAACGACGCACAGAGCGTGCCAGTGTCGAAAGAAGCCGATACGACGGCGATTTCGCAGTTCAGCACCCAGACCAACACGGCAAATATAAAAAATCCGTTCGTCATTCCGGGTCTCAAGAAGATCGTCATCGACCCGCAGCTCAACCCGAACTACACGTTCGCAACCTTCATCGAAGGGGAGTGCAACCGCCTGGCCCGTTCGGCGGGTATGGCCGTCGCGGTCGATCCGGGCCATACGCCTTTCAACCCGCTGTATATATACGGTAACTCCGGACTGGGCAAGACCCACATCGTGCAGTCGATCGGCCACGAAGTGCGGCAGCGCCACCCCGAACTGCAGGTGCTTTACGTCTCGATGAACAAGTTCCAGGCGCAATTCCAGACCGCCTACAAGAACGGCGAAATTCCGGATTTCATCCATTTCTACCAGATGATCGACGTATTGATTATCGACGACATCCAGGAGCTCACGGGAAAAACCGGCACCCAGAACGCCTTCTTCAACATATTCAACCACTTGCAACTGGCAGGCAAACAGTTGATCCTTACCTCGGATAAACCGCCCGTGGAGCTGAAGGACATCGAACAGCGACTGCTGACCCGCTTCAAGTGGGGACTTTCGACCCAGCTCAACACGCCCGACTACGACACCAAAGTCAAGATCATCAGAATCAAGGCTCAGAAACTCGGCCTCCAGCTTACGGACGAAATCGTCCGCTACCTGGCGGACAATATCTCCGCCAACGTCCGGGAAATCGAGGGCGCTCTGTCGGCCCTGGTAGCCAATACCGTCTATATGGGCAAGAAAGTTTCCCTGTCGCTCGTCAAGGAGATTCTGAAGGTCTATGTCCGGGTATGCCAAAAAGAGATCACAATCGAGCACATCATCGAAGTCGTCTGCGACTTCCTGCATATCGACATCCAGCGCCTCAATTCGCCCGAACGAACCCGCGAAGTGGCTCAGGCGCGTCAGATCGCCATGTACCTGGCCAAGCAGCACACCAAATCCCCGCTGATCGCCATCGGTTCGGCTATCGGAGGACGCAACCACGCCACGGTGTTGCACTCCTGCAAGGCGGTATCGAACCAGATCGAAACGGACAAGGCTTTTCAGCGACAGATGGAAGAGCTCGAAAAACTGGTCCTGGCATAACCCGCCGGGACTTTTTTCATCTCCTCCCGAATCACAAATTTGCGAAAAACTTACCGACGACTCGATATTTCCGATGCCATACAAGCCCGCAAACTCCGTCGCCTTCCGCTTGTTGTCACTCCGGACAAAACCATCCCCGACACCGGCACGCATACACTTCTCCAATCCGGTTGCACCCGGACATTGAACCACACCGGAGGCAGTCGATTCGCCGACCATATCCTCCGCCTCCGAAAATCCCGGATTCTTCAGGCCGTCGGCAACGAACGACCCTGTTTCCCCAAAATACGACCCACCCCGACACGCAGCCGCAAATTTCCCCTTCACCCACAGAATTACATCCGCAAACAGCCATAAATCCGGCCGGAAATGGCGATAATTGCATTTTATTTCGTAACTTTGAAAAATAAATCCCGTTGTGTAAAACACCCGGAGCGAAACGGCGATTCCGACTTTCAGGAACAGTGTCGGAAGATCCGTCGGTCGCCGGGCAGCGACGACAGAACAGCAAAGTTCGGCAGGCGGGAAAATCCCGGGTTTACGCACCGGACACCGGATACGAAATACGAAAAAATAAAAACAATTCGACTATATGGCAGAGAAAACACAAGCAAATCCCGACAAGTTAAAGGTACTTAACGCGGTGATGGAGAAGATCGAGAAGGATTTCGGCAAAGGCTCGATCATGCGCATGTCGAGCGCAGAGGTCGCCGACGTACAGGTAATCCCCACGGGTTCGATCACCCTGGACATGGCGCTCGGCGTAGGCGGTTACCCCAAAGGACGCGTCATCGAGATTTACGGTCCCGAATCCTCGGGCAAGACGACCCTGGCGATCCACGCCATCGCCGAAGCCCAGAAGGCCGGCGGTATCGCCGCTTTCATCGACGCGGAACACGCTTTCGACAGCTCCTACGCCCAGCAACTCGGCGTGGATGTCGATAACCTGCTGATTTCGCAGCCGGACAACGGCGAACAGGCGCTCGAAATCGCCGACTCGCTGATCCGCTCGAGCGCCATCGACATCATCGTCATCGACTCCGTGGCGGCTCTGACGCCCAAGGCGGAAATCGAAGGGGAGATGGGCGATGCCAAGATGGGATTGCAGGCCCGCCTGATGTCGCAGGCACTGCGCAAGCTCACCTCGAGCATCTCCAAAACCAAACGGTCTGCATCTTCATCAACCAGTTGCGCGACAAGATCGGCGTAGTGTACGGCAACCCCGAAACCACGACGGGCGGTAATGCACTGAAATTCTATGCCAGCGTCCGCATCGACATCCGCCGGGTGTCGGTCATCAAGGACGGCGAGGAACAGCTCGGCACCCGCACCCGCGTCAAAGTGGTCAAAAACAAGGTGGCGCCCCCGTTCAAGAAGGCCGAATTCGACATCATGTTCGGCGAGGGCATCTCGAAGATCGGCGAAATCATCGACCTGGGTGTGGACTACGGAATCATCAAGAAATCGGGTTCGTGGTTCTCTTACGGCGACCGCAAAATCGGCCAGGGCCGCGACAGCGTGAAAGAGCTTCTCAAGAACGATGAAGCGCTCCGCAACGAAGTCGAAGCCAAAGTCCGCGAAGCGATGATTGCCGCCCGCAAAGCATAAAAAGCGAATGAAGAGCCGACCGGGGCCTGTAACAAAGGCAGGAAACGCCCAAAAGACCGGTCGGAGTCTTCTCTCTTCGGACAAATACAGGCAGCGACGCACGGTATAGCCGGGACAGTTATAAAACGGCACCCCGGAAACGAAGCGAAAAACGATATTTTACGATAGAAAACGAGATCGTCGGTACGAAATCCGTCGAAATTCGTAGTTGGACCCTAAAACAGCATTGGATGGTATGGATTTTACGCCGGAAGACGAACGATTAATCAAGGAGAAGTGGGAGGAACTGCTTCAGTCGTGCACCAAAATCTGTAAAAACGACGAAGACTGGGAGTTCATCAAACGCGCTTTTTTCCTGGCGAAAGAGGCGCATGGCGGAGTGCGTCGTCGCTCGGGCGAGCCGTACCTGCTGCATCCCATCGCCGTAGCCAAGATCGTCGTGGACGAGATCGGGCTCGGCGTCAAATCGGTCGTCGCCGCCCTGCTGCATGACGTTGTGGAGGATACGGAGTACACGGTCGAAGATATGGAGCGCATCTTCGGGCCCAAGATCGCCAAGATGGTCGATGGGCTTACGAAGATGTCGGGCGTATTCAATGCCGATACTTCGGAGCAGGCGGAGTATTTCCGCAAAGTCCTGCTCACGCTTTCGGACGACGTGCGGGTGATCCTGATCAAAATCGCCGACCGCCTGCACAACATGCGTACGCTGGGGTCGATGCCTACCAACAAGCAGATCAAAATCACGGGTGAAACGCTTTACCTGTTCGCACCGCTGGCGTATCGGCTCGGCCTGTACACTATTAAGAGCGAACTCGAAGACCTCTGCATGAAATATCGCTTCCCGGTACAATATGCCGAGCTGTCGGAAAAACTCAAAGCGACCGAAGAACAGCGCGAAGCCTTCATCAGCAAATTCAACGCCCCGATCATCGAAGCGCTCAAGCGGGACCATATCAACTTCGAAATTTCGGGACGTGTCAAAAGCCTTTACTCGATCTGGAGCAAGATGCAGCGCAAACAGATTCCCTTCGAGGAGGTTTACGACCTGTTCGCCATCCGGATCGTCTTCCAGCCGCTGCCGTTCCCCTCGGAAAAGACACAGTGCTGGCAGATATTCTCGACTATCACCGACATCTATACGCCGAAACCGGATCGCCTGCGCGACTGGATTTCGATGCCCAAGGCCAACGGCTACGAAGCGTTGCACTCGACTGTTATGGGTCCCGACGGAGTATGGGTAGAGGTGCAGATCCGCACGCAACGCATGGAGGAGATCGCCGAAAGGGGATTCGCCGCTCATTGGAAATACAAAAACGCCTCGCTGTCGAACAACGAGGACGAACTCGACCGCTGGCTCAAAAAGATACGCGATGCACTGAATGGTCCGACGGAAAACGCCGTTGACTTCCTGGATAACTTCAAATTATCGCTATACACATCTGAAATAGCGGTATTTACACCCAAAGGAGAGGCTCGGAAAATGCCGTACGGAGCCACCGCACTGGACTTCGCGTACGACATACACTCGAAGATCGGAAACAGTGCCATCGGCGCCAAGATCAACCACAAGATCGAGCCGATCACCACACAGATCAACAGCGGCGACCAGATCGAAATCATCACCGCCGACAACGCACGCCCCAAAGCCGAATGGCTCGACATCGTCACCACGACCAAAGCTAAGCAGGCGATCAAGAGTTTTCTCAAACGCGAGCGGCAAAACAACATCGAACGGGGCATGAAGATGCTCGAGGAGCGAATGCAGCAACTCAATACCCCGCTCAGCGGTCGTGTGCTGCGCAAAATCGTCCCGATTTACGAATCCAACAACAAAGAGGAGCTTTACAGCAAAATCGGGGCGGGGATCGTCGATCTAAAAGACTTGGACAAGGTCCTGAAAGTCAATGCCACCAGCAAGATACTCAAGTTCTGGACGCTTTTTATCAACAAAAAGGAGGACGAGGAGGGCGACGATGCCGAAAATCCGGAACCGAACAGCGCGAAAGCCGAAGAATCGGCAACGGCAGGCGAACCGCAATTCGTCATGGCCGAATGTTGCAAACCGATTCCGGGAGACAGCGTGGTAGGGTATAAAGACCCTGCGTCGCACCGTATCATCGTGCATAAATCCAACTGCAAGGAGCTCGACCGGCTGGCCGCTCAATTCGGACGCAATATCCTCAAGGACGAAATCAAATGGTCGCAACACAAGGCCATGTCGTACCTATCGACCATCGAACTGCGCGGCATCGACCGCACCGGCATACTGCTCGACCTGGCAAAAACGGTCAGCGAGGACTTCAGCATCAATATCCGGCAGATCAATATCCAGACGCACGACAACATTTTCGAGGGCACGATCAGCCTTTATGTCAAGGATGCGGAGGGCCTGCATGCAATCATGGACAAAATCCGCAAGATAAAGGGCATAGACACCGTAAAACGTAATCAGGATTAAACCATCGGCACTATGGACAAAGATATCATCCAAATACTGTGGAGCGCACTGTTGATCGTCATAGTCACGATCGTCCCGCTGGTCAAGAAGTTCAAGGAGATGCAAAGAAAAGAGTTGCGCTCCGCATCGGCGGCACAGCCCGTCCGTCAGGCGGAGGCGGACACATCCGCCCCGGTGTCCGGATTCCGAAAAACGGCCGGCAAGTCCCCAAAAACTGAAAAAGCGGAATCTCCGTTACGCAACCAGATCGGCATATCCCGAGCGGACGCCGAACAGCAACCTCATAGCCCCGGTATCGCCGAAGAATTCGACGTGCGAAAAGCGGTCCTTTATTCGGAGATAATGGCTCCAAAATTCAAGGAGGAGTAGCCAAAGACAGGCACATACGCTCATCGGCATCGATTCCCGTATTTTTCGGAAGCCGACACGATGCAAAATAGAAGGATGAGAAGGATTCTTCTCTCCGAATTAAATTAAAACTCCCTTCGCTTATTACGGGACCTCAAAGAGGCGATAAGCCACAACAAGCAACGACGCAATCAATAAACATATTTTCATATGGCATCCATATTCACTCGCATCATCAACGGCGAAATCCCGAGCTACAAGGTGGCGGAGGATGAAAATTTTCTGGCATTCCTCGACATCAATCCCCTCGAGAAAGGTCATACGCTGGTCGTCCCCAAGAAAGAGATCGATTATATTTTCGACCTGGACGACGAAACCCTGCAAGGGATGATCGTCTTCGCCAAAAGGGTGGCGAAAAAAATCCAGGCGAAAATCGCTTGCAAAAGAGTGGCAGTAGTGGTTTTCGGCCTCGAAGTTCCCCATGCGCACATTCACCTGATCCCGATGGAAAACGAATACGACGTTGATTTCCGCAAAGTCAAGCCCAAATTCACTCCGGAAGAGTTCGAAGAAACAGCCAGAATGATTCGGGAATAGGACATACGGCAGAACATACAAACCATTAATTACCAGCCGGGTAGTGTATTGATTACACTATCCGGCCTTATTTTTTAACATAATATAATCAAAAGGAAAATAATGTTAAAAAAACGACGGAGAGCGAATTTCAATATCCCGAAATTATTGCAAAATCCAGCAAAATAGGGTAGTATGTTACAAATGTAATCACATCTTTCTTCTTAAACTTGCCTAATTTTATCCATTTGTAAATACACACTCTGTAAACATGCTGTTGATATTCAACAAATGTAAAATACTAAGCAAACCCTCGCAACAGTCAAAAATCCCCTGCATTATTAGAATCAAAATATTGAATTATCAATATAAATATACTATAAACCATATATTTATGACAACTAACTAAATAAAAACAAGAAGAATCCAACCGTATTTAGAGCCGTTTTGCAGTCCACATCGAATTTCATAAAAATATAAAAGCATTATATACTTATAATCAATAAATTACATAAAATTATATATACAAATAATTCACACACAAGATTCGAAGATATTTAACCATATTCGAATAATTACATTTGTAAACATTATCGACAACAATTAACATTTTACAATCGTACAAAATAGTTGTTTTACAAAAGAAAAATATTTATTTTTGTAAAAAATACCGGAAATGAAGGAGAAATTGCAACAATTGATGAAAAGCGAAGGTTTAACCTCCAGCCGGATGGCCGAGATCCTCGGAATCCAGCCTTCGGGAATCTCCCACATTCTCGCCGGACGGAACAAACCGGGATTCGATTTGCTGCAGAAGATTCTCCGGAGGTTTCCGCGCGTCAATCCGGACTGGTTGCTGCTCGACTCCGAACAGATGTATCGAACCGGCAATCCGAAAAGTTCCTCTTCAACGAACGGAACAGACGCTGGAAATGGTCGGACTGACACCGGACTGTTCGGGACGGAACTGGAACAGAGATCGAACACCGCCGGTTCGGTCGCTCCATCGACACAAACGGCCGAGAACGACAACGAGCTGTCGAAGCAAACCGATACGGTTCTTCAAACCCTCGCCGGCAATGACCGGAATCCCGTCGTGCGCGTTATTCTGGTCTATGCCGATCGCTCATTTGAGGCCCTGACACTACATAAGCCGTAACCCGGCAGTCTATTATATAAATCGGTCCAAAAGCGGACTTCGAAAAAATTTCCATATTTCGTTTCAAGCGAACGGCCAAGAAGGAGGATCCCATCTGCGCAATCATTGAAAGACGGCGTCGTTATTTTCCAACAAGTCGGCGCTCTTTTATCAAACTCCGTTTCAGGCCGCTCCAGGGCCTACGACGGCATTTCTGCTGCATTGCACCCCATGGAATGAAGTCTGCAGAATTAAGCATAAACCAAAATACAGAAACGTCTTGCCGGGAATGCAGCGATGCACTCCGAATGTATAATCACCCCGGATAAAGCGGCCTTCGCTCGATCGCTATGATGCGAAATGAAGGTAGAGCCTTCGTATCATCCTCTTTATGGAACGTCAGGTCGCGGCGTGCCATATCGCAGGGGCGCTCGCCGGAATCCGCTGTTCTGCCAGGGATACAGAGGTGATCGGAATCAAAACGGGAGCCATATCTCGGACGGAATTGAAGATAAATCGGACCCAAGCGTCCGATTTTTTTATTATTTGGGTATATTTGTATCATACCATGACCCAAATGAGATATTTACTCTTCGTTGTCATCGGCCTGATCGGTTGTTTCCCGCTCCGGGCCCAAACCCCGGAAGACAATCTGCGGGACGAAGAGTATTATCCCTTTCAGAACGGTTACGAAGAGCCTTACAGCCCGATGATCGACACCGATTCGTCGCTCTTCTACCGAGCGATCCAAAGTACGGGCGACCTGTTCCGGGACGCCACGGACTTCAAATTCTCATTCGTGGCCTACAACCGCCGCGGAGAACCGTACCGGCCCGACCGGATGTCGCTGAACGGCATCCGGCTGCCGTCGCGCTACATTCCGTCGATGAATGCCTTGTATCCCCAAAAGTACGGAGAGCCGATGAACGGATGGCATTTACCGACGACTCTGGACGCCGAATACCGAACCTCCGAAGAGCCACTGCTCCCGGAGCGCAATGCGGCACTCCAATTCTCCGGCCGCAACTACCTGATGGGGCTCCGCCTGACCATCGCCGAAAACCTCGGCCGGAACTGGGACCTTGCGGCGACCGTACAGGGCCGCACGGGACGGGACCTTTATGCCGACGGCGTATTCAGCAATTCGCTGAATGCAGCGATACTTCTATCCAAAAGATTCGGAGACAGGCATCTCTTCTCGTTGCTGACCGTCGTACCGGTTTCGATGCGAAGCCTGCGCACCTCATCGACCCGGGAAGCCTTCGACCTGACGGGAAATCCCCTCTACAACCCTTCGTGGGGCTATCAGGACGGAAAAGTGCGCAGCGGGCGCATCCGACGCGAAGCGGTTCCTCTGGCCGCAGCCGCATACCGGATCCGCCTGACGGATGCGACTTCGCTCGCAGCGACCTTCACGGCGGAAACGGGCATCAGGCGTTACAGTTCGCTGGCATGGTACGACGCTCCGAGCCCGATGCCGGACTACTACCGCTGGATGCCCGGCTACCAGACGGACCCCGTAACCCGGCTCGAAATGGAAAATATCTGGCGGGCGAACGATGTCCGCTACACCCAAATCGACTGGGACGAATTTTACCGGCAAAACAGAAACAGCAAGGACGGCAGCGCGACCTATCTCATGGAGGACCGTGTGGAGCGCATCGCCAATATGCAGCTCCTCGCGGAGGGCATCACCCGAATCAGCGAACGACTGACGGTACGCTACGGCATCCGGGCGGCCCGGACGGACTCCCGATTCTACAAACAGATGAGGGATTTGATGGGGCGCAGTTATTTCGTCGATCGCGACTATTACCTGATCGACGACGGCGTCTATGGCAACAAACTCCAGAACGATCTGCGTCATCCCGATCGGATCATCCGCGAAGGCGATCGCTTCGGCTACGACTACGACTTGCGGCGCAATGAAATCGGCGCCGGAGGTTCACTCGAATACCGTGCCGACCGCCTGCGGGCTTTTATCGCAGCCGAGGTCGGAGCCGCCTCCGTATTCCGCCGGGGACACTACGAAAAAGAGCTTTTCGCCGGCAATAAATCCTTCGGAAAATCGCGGGCGCTGCATTTCGCGCCCTACCTGTTCCGCGCCTCGGCAGGCTACTCCTTCTCGGTACGGCATCATCTGGAAATGACGGTTTACGCCTCATCACGGACACCCGACGGAGACGACCTTTTCCTGAACCTCGAATACAACAACCGACCGGTAGAGGATCCCACCGAGGAGAAACGGTACGGGGCCGAACTGAACTACACCTGGTCCGGGCGCAACGTGCGCTTTCGGGCTACGCTCTTCGTCGTCCGCACTGCGGACGGCATGCAGGTACGGCACTACTACGACGATTTCTACGCAACATACAGCGACATGGCGGCCGCCGGCATCGGAACGCTCCGTTACGGCGCGGAAGCGACCGCCCTGATCCGGCTGGCATACCGCTGGAACTCACGCTGGCAGCCAGCGCCGGACGTTACCGCTATGCGGACAATCCCGTCGTCACGGTCTATGCCGACGCGAACAACGAGGTGTTGGACCGCAACGCCACGAGCTACATGGGCGACTGCTCGGTCGGCAACACGCCCCAACTGACGGGTTTCGCGGGACTCAACTATTACGGTCCGAAAGGCTGGGGCGTACAGGCGGAGGCCGCATGGACCGGGAATCGGTTCGTCGAACCGTCGCTGGTACGACGCACGTCGCGCATCGCCCGGCAACTGGCCGAATCGCCGGAAGCCTTCGAACTGTTTACCCGCCAGGAACGGCTCGGGGATGCGTTTACGTTGAATGTCACGCTTTTCAAATCGTTTTATTTCAACGCCTCGCGTCTGACTCTGATGCTCTCGGTGCGCAACCTTCTCAACGACAGAGACCAACTCTTCAGCGGCTACGAATCTCCCCGTGTACGCCGCATCCAGACCGCAGACACGTATGTTTACCGACCGCTGGACACCCGTTATCTGTATGCGTATCCCCGGACCTTTTACGCCTCCATATCTTACAAATTTTAATATCGGTTCGATTTTTTCGGAAATAATTTGGCAATTCAACGGATTTTCCATAAATTGAGTCCGAAAAATTTAAAAACGACTCGACTTATGATTATCGGTATTCCAAAAGAGATTAAAAACAACGAAAACCGGGTTTCGCTCACCCCGTCCGGAGCCAAAGAGCTTACCAAACGTGGGCATAAAGTGTATGTGCAGGCGACTGCCGGTGCAAACAGCGGATTCCCGGACAAAGACTACGTCGCCGCAGGCGCCGAACTGCTGCCTACCATCGAAGAGGTCTATGCCAAAGCCGAAATGATCATCAAGGTCAAGGAGCCGATAGAGCCTGAATACAAACTCATCCGCCAAGGACAACTGGTATTCACCTATTTTCACTTCGCCAGCAGCGAACCGCTGACCCGGGCAATGGTCGAAAGTGGTGCGATCTGCTGCGCTTACGAAACCGTCGAAGCATCCGACCGTTCGCTGCCTCTGCTGATTCCCATGTCGGAAGTCGCAGGGCGTATGGCGACGCAGGAGGGTTGTTACTTCCTCGAAAAACCGCACGGCGGAAAAGGGAAGCTGCTGGGCGGCATGCCGGGCGTGAAGCCCGCCAAGGTATTCGTGATCGGAGCCGGTGTCGTAGGCACGGCGGCGGCACGTATGGCGGCCGGCCTGGGTGCCGACGTGACGATCTGCGACATCTCCCTCAAGCGTCTGGCCTACCTGACGGACGTGATGCCCCAAAACGTAAAAACGCTTATGTCGTCGGAATACAACATCCGCGAAGAGCTCAAGACCGCCGACCTGGTGATCGGCTCGGTGCTGATTCCCGGTGCGAAAGCCCCGAAACTCGTGACGCGCGACATGCTTAAGGATATGGAGCCTGGATCGGTTCTGGTCGATGTGGCCATCGATCAGGGCGGCTGCTTCGAAACCTCGCGGCCGACGACCCATGAGGAGCCGACCTACTTCGTCGATGGCATTCTGCACTACTGTGTCGCCAACATCCCCGGTGCGGTGCCCTACACCTCGACGCTCGGACTTACGAACGCAACGCTGCCGTACGCCATCCAACTGGCGGACAAGGGTTGGCGTCGCGCCTGCAAGGAGAATCACGAACTGGAGTTAGGATTGAACGTCGTCGAAGGAAAGGTCGTTTACAAACAAGTAGCGGATGCCTGGGGACTGAAATACGAACCGCTGGCCCTGTAAAGCCGACCCCGCAAACGATACAGTCGGAAAATCCGGCGATAGCCGCGCTTCCGACACTCTGGTCCCCGTCGTTTCGGACCGAAAGACAAAGCCTCGTATTCTTTTCGGAATACGAGGCTTTTGTATAATTATATGTCCCCCAAGCGGGCTTTTATACTTTATCTTATTTTTGCAACGCCTCCCAGAGCATATCCTTGAGCCGGGGAATGTTCATACCCGATATCGAGGAAATGAAGACCGAAGGAACCCCCTCGGGCAGATGGCTTTTCATCTCTTCGATCAGGTCCTCGTCGAGCATATCGCATTTGGTGATGGCCAGCAGGCGCTCCTTGTCGAGCAATTCCGGATTATACTGGGTCAATTCGCCCAACAGGACCGCGTAATCCTTGCGGATGTCGTCGCTGTCGGCAGGAATCATAAAGAGGAGCACCGAATTGCGTTCGATATGGCGCAGGAAACGGGTTCCCAATCCCTTGCCTTCGTGAGCTCCTTCGATGATGCCCGGTATATCGGCCATGACGAACGAATGGTGATCGCGGCACTCGACGATACCCAGGTTGGGTTCGAGGTCGTGAAGGCATAGTTGGCGCTCTTGGGCTTTGCAGCGGAAACGACCGAAAGGAGCGTGCTTTTGCCCGCGTTCGGGAACCCCACCAATCCCACGTCAGCCAACACCTTCAGTTCGAGAATGAAAGTTCCCTCCTGACGATCCTCGCCAGGCTGCGCGTAACGCGGAGCCTGGTTGGTCGAGGTCTTGAAATGCCAGTTTCCCAGTCCGCCCCGGCCGCCCTTGAGCAGGACGAGCTCTTCGCCGTCGGCGGTCACCTCTCCGGCATATTCCGTCGTACCGTCCTCAAGCACCCGTCTGGCGACCGTTCCCAACGGTACGGGAATGACGATGTCCTTACCGTTCTTACCCGAGGAGCGGGCTCCGGAACCGCCTTCGCCGTCCTCCGCGAACTGGTGACGCTGGTACTTAAGGTGGATCAGCGTCCAATACTGGCTGTCGCCGCGCAGGATGATATGTCCTCCGCGACCGCCGTCGCCGCCGTCCGGTCCGCCGAATTCGACGAATTTCTCGCGACGGAAATGCGCCGACCCGCTGCCGCCATGTCCGGAACGGGCGAATATTTTCACGTAATCTACAAAGTTCGATCCTGCCATAAGTCTTGTTATTTAAGGTGCGGAAATTTTCGGCCGGCAGCGGCGATACGCGACACGACCTTTTCCGAACCGGAATTTACCGCTGCAAAGATAGTGCAAGCCGGGAGGAGTGCCAAATTTATTTGGACACGTCCGAAGCAGAATCCCTTCAAAATGCAGTTGAAAACCGGAAACAAGGCCGGTTTATCGAAAACTCCGGCGGCAGAAAACCTTCCTGTCAATACTACAAATGGTTCAAATAACCGTAACGCACAAGGTCTTCGGCATCCTGTGTCAGATAGGTCTGTCCGTTTGCCAACACATAGAGCCGGTCCGCCACGTCGGTTACATGGCGATACATGTGATCGGTAAGCAGGATGCCTTTATTTCGTTTTTCCGCCCGAATCAAAGCTTTCAAAGTTACAACATGCAATGGCGCGACTTGTGAAAAAGGTTCGTCGAGCACTGCGAAAAGGCTCCGGCTGCGCAGAATAACGAAACACTCCAAAATACGCCGCTCCCCGCCGGAAAGGGTTCGGATTTTCGCCTTCCGCAACTTCCCGAATATCGGAAACCAGACCGTCAGGTCATCCCACTCCAGACCGAAGTCCCGCAAAACCGCCTCCACAGTCAGCCACCCGGGGGTAAACCCCTGCTGCGGAAGATAACGCACCTGGCTGCTTCCGAAACGATCGTACCATTTGCCGTCGATGCGCATCGATCGGAATCCGGGGCGCAACGCTCCGCAGAGTATCTTCATCAGGCAGCTTTTTCCACTGCCATTGCGTCCCAGCAATGCCGTTGCTCCGCCGGTTTCGACGGCAAGATATACACTCGAAAGAATCACCCGATCACCGAACGACAACTCGACCGAATCTATTTCAAGAATATGTTTTTCAGAGGGGTTCATACAGTACAAGGGATACGAATATCAGCAGCATATAACACGCCAGCAAGTCTATGCCGCAACTCGCACCCAACAGCATACGTCGTCGAACCCCCAGATTGCGGTAATAGTCGAACTCATCGTTATAACGCGGTATGATCCAAACATACAGATAGACCGGATAGATGACCATTTTCCCCGCAAGGCACAACGGCACGACCGACGGACCGTATCCGGTCACGAGCCAGGCCAACGCCACGCTCACGGCCCCGCAGAAAAACAGCATCGCCGAGCGATAAAAACGGAGTATGAGCAACAATTTAGGCATAAACTCTATCGGGTGCGTCGCAAACCCTCGCATCGAAACGCGGAAATCAAGGGAATTCCATCAGACGATTGGTAATTCGCAACATATAATTGCCGTTGAAATAGTCGAGCACACCGCTGACCGTTCCCATTCCAGCCGGGGCCGGCTCCTCGGCATACGTGCAGGAAGCTGCGAATCGGACGATCAGCGTATCGTTCCGCTCATCGACCAAATGGCGGTCGGTAGCCAGCAATCGGCCGGTTTCCGAATCCCGCAGGCAGAAGGGCAGACCGACCTCTTCGTGCGCGAACCGGACCCTGCGGAATCGTACGTAAGTGGCGATACGGCTTGCAGCCACCTCCCCGAAGGAGAGTTCCCGAGGCACGAAATCGACCGACCCGTCCCCGATGCGGCGAACATGACGTCCGAGCGACTCTGCCGAAATACGGTCCAGAATATATTCTGCGGTGGGCGGAAGCCCCAACTGTACCTTGCCCCCGTAATCACCCAGCGCCAGCCCATTGCAATAAACGCGCACCGTACTTCCAGAGTCGAAAGTCCGATAGAGACGCTTCGCGTCGATCAATACTTCGATTCCGCCGCTTTCGTCCTCCACGACGAGCGCATCGGGAAATTCGCCGTACAGATCGTTGCCCACGACACAGCCTTCGATCCACAGATCCTCGGTAACGGGATGCAAAACGCCCCGGCACAGCGATTTCAGATACGCAATAGAAACATGCCGCGCAGTCCCGTCCCCGGATTCGTACTCCGGCGACGAAGCATTGCCGCAGGCTTGCAGCACGAAGAGCAGCAGGCTACCGAAAACAATCGTTCTCATCGCGCATTTTAATCATATAGGATTTTCCGATCGACCCGGCATTGCCGTACTGCAAAACGCCGACCAGCGTAACCGGCCCCTTCGGAATTTCCGAAGCCGCATACCGGGCATAGGTGCTCGTATAGGTGGCGATCCTGTTTCCGGCCCGGTCCTCGAACAGCCGATAACCTTCCCATTTCCAATCCGTCGGATCCTCTTCCGACGGAAGCGGCGTCAGATCCTCGATCTGCACCAGGCAGCCGCACATGTCGGGCGCAAGTTCGTCGAAAGCGACGATCCGGGGAACGGGACGGAGAACATCGACGGTTTCGCAAGCGACGTACCGGTCGAGCAGGGCACGGACACCGAGGCTTCCACGGCCTAATCTCCCGCCGCAGGCATCGTACCGATCTGCACCACTCCGAAGCGACGGCACATAGCTAGCCCCTGAAGACGCACCGCGATGCGGCATCCCGGAGGATAGACCCGAAACAGGTCGTCCAGGCCGGCCATCAGCTCCACGCCCGTTCCGTCTTCCTGCAACACGACCGAGCGGAAGAAGTTCCCCGCTTCGTCGGACGTAGTGACCCGCCCCGCGACTACGATGTCCTGGACGATACGCACGGGCGTATCCCCGCACCGCGCGGAGAGGTCCGGCAGGGAGAGGTTCGCCTCCGGAAGCGGATCGTTCTTCGGAGCCGGAACCCCGGCATCGTCGTAACATCCGGCGGCGAGCAGGGCGAAGAGAAGAAGGGAAAGGCGCAGCATCGCGGTTTATTCGATCCAGGAATCTTTCAGACCGAGGAAATAGAGTACGCCGTCCAGACCGATCGTCGATATCGACTGGCTGGCCGTAGCTTTCACCTTGGGCTTGGCGTGGAACGCGATGCCCAACCCGGCCAGGTCGAGCATCGGAAGGTCATTGGCTCCGTCGCCGACGGCGATCGACTGAGCGATGTTGATATTTTCAACCTGACACAGCAGACGCAGCAGCTCGGCCTTGCGGCGGCCGTCCACGATCTCGCCGACGTGACGGCCCGTCAAACGGCCCTCCTCGACCTCCAGCTCATTGGCATAAACGTAATCGAAGCCGTATTTCTGTTTCAGGTAGTTGCCGAAATAAGTGAAACCTCCGGACAGAATGGCCGTCTTGTATCCCACACGCTTGAGAATGGTCATCAGGCGCTCCAACCCCTCGGTGATCGGCAGGTTGCGGGCGATCTCCTCCATCACCGAAACGTCGAGTCCCCGAAGCAGGGCGATGCGGCGCGTGAAACTCTCGGTAAAGTCGATCTCGCCCCGCATGGCGCTCTCGGTAACGGCCCGCACTTCGGGACCCACGCCGGCACGGTCGGCCAACTCGTCGATCACCTCGGTTTCGATCAGCGTGGAATCCATATCGAAACAGATCAGGCGTCGGCTGCGGCGGAAGATGTCGTCCTTCTGGAACGAAATATCGACCCCCTCGTTGGACAGCTCCATGAAGCGTTTCTGCAATACGGCCTTATCGCCGAGCGTACCGCGCACCGAAAGCTCGATGCAGGCGCGGGTGGCACGGTTCTCCTCCTCGAGCGGCATACGGCCCGTAAGTCGCTTGATCGCGTCGATGTTGAGTCCCTGTTCGGCGACCGCTTTGGTGACCCCTGCGATATGGCGCGCCGTAACCTGACGTCCCAAAAGAGTGATAATATAGCGGTTCTTGCCCTGACGACCGACCCAGGCCTGGTAATGTTCCTCGGTGATGGGGGTGAAGCGGATCATCACGCCCAGTTCCGAGGCCTTGAAAAGCAACTCCTTGAGGATGGCGCCCGATTTGTCGGAGGTGGTCATGAACAGGATGCCCAAAGTCAGCGACTGGTGGATATTCGCCTGGCCGATATCGAGGATGAACGCGTCGTACCGGGCCAGAATATCGGTCAGCGAAGAGGTCATGCCGGGCTTGTCTTCGCCCGAAATATTGATTTGGATTATCTCTATCTTACTTTCCATAGCAAAATCCGTTAAACACATTATAGAGCAAAGTTACTATTATTTCCGGTTTTTTTGATTAAATTTGCAACTCAACCTATCAAATTTAATTCTTTCATGGGATTTCTTTTCATCACAGCACAGCAAACCGAAAAACTCATCGTTCCGGACAGCATACAAAAAGCCAAATTCGCGGAAACGGTCGAAAAAATCGCTAATATGGATTTGGAAAAAGTCCTGACGAATCTGGTTTCGGAAAGTATCTGGGTCGGCCTGAAAATCGTCCTCGCCCTGGCGATATACATGGCGGGGCGTTGGCTTATCGGCCGCCTCATAAAACTGCTTTCGACGGCTTTCGAAAAGCGCAAGGTGGATCGTTCGCTGCAAATCTTCCTGCGCAACCTGATCAAGACCATCTCCTACATCGTGCTGATTCTCCTGATCATTCAAGTCATGGGTATCAACACCACTTCGATCGTCGCGCTGCTCGCTTCGGCCGGTCTGGCTATCGGTATGGCCCTGAGCGGCACATTGCAGAATTTCGCCGGTGGCGTGATGATCCTGCTGCTCAAGCCCTACCGCATAGGCGATTACATCTCGGCCCAGGGACAGTCGGGTACCGTGCAGGAGATCATGCTCTTCTCGACCAAGATCACCACAGCCGACAAGCAGACCATCTATATCCCGAACAGCTCGATCGCTACCGCGATCATCAACAACTATTCCACCTCCGAAACACGTCGCGTGGAGTGGGTGATCGGCATCTCTTACGGCGACGATTTCGCAACGGCACGGGAGGCTATCCTGGAACTGCTGTCCAAAGACGCACGGGTGCTTCAGGATCCGGCGCCTGCGGTATATATCGCTGCCCTGGCCGATAATTCGGTCAATCTGACCGTTCGGGCCTGGACGAAAAACGAAGATTACTGGGACGTTTTCTTCGCAATGAACGAGCTGTATTACAAAACATTACCTGAAAAGGGAATCAACTTCCCGTTCCCGCAGATGGACGTTCACCTGACCAAAGAGTAACCACACACAGCCAATCCGCATCCATTATGAAAAAGTGGTTTTTATTTCTGATTTTCATCGCCTGCGCGATTCCTTCGTGCGAACTGAAAGAAGTAGGACCCGAACAAACGACGTTCCCGGTCATCACGGACGAAGGAGCCACCATCGAAGACGGAGGCCGGGTATCTTCGGTTCAGAAAGTTTATGTGCAGGCCAATATATCGAACCAGTACGGTGCATTCTACGCTCAGGTGAAATACGACGTCAAATGGACCGATAAGAACGGAGTAGAGCACACGGAGCAGAAATCGACCAATGCCTACTATTTCAAGGCGACTTCCGACACGGTCTTTTACGAAGCAATCATTCCTGCACAGAAAGCCGGCAGTACGGTATATTGGCTGATCGTCGTGACCAACGAGAACGGCCTTTCTTCCGTAACCGAAGCCCAGCAATACAGCGTATATGCCATCTGAAACCGCATTTTCGAACGGTACGAGCCGGAGCGGATTCACCCCGCACGGCCCGCACGGACAGTGAAGAACCAAACTCAAACATATTATCGAACAGAAAAAATTATGGAATTGAAAGAGATTCTGGCCATTTCCGGCCAACCCGGTTTGTACAAATACGTCGCACAATCGTCGCGCGGCGTCATCGTCGAGTCGTTGTCGGACGGCAAACGCATGAATGCCGCAAGCAACTCCAAAGTGAGCGCACTGACCGAAATATCCATCTTCACCGAGGGCGAGGACATCCCGCTCGCAGAGGTTTTCACCAAAATTTACGAACATACGCAGGGACAGCCAGCCATCAGCCACAAGGAGGCTCCGGAAAAACTCAAAGCATATTTCGCAGAAGTATTGCCCGAATACGACCGCGACCGGGTCCACGTATCGGACATGAAGAAGGTTTTCTCCTGGTTCAATACCCTCGTGGGTGCCGGGTTCACCGAATTCAAACTGCCCGCAGAGCAGGAAGCATAAAGATTCGCCGGTGCTCCCTTTCGACAGGTATGCACCGCTGCCAAACCTTTGCCCGAATAGACAATACAGCTCCGATTCCGCACCTGACGGACGGAGCATTTTTATAAATAAAAAACCATGCGACCCATGAAAATATCGATTGTCGGAGGAGGCAATATGGGCGGAGCAATCGCTCGCGGACTATCCACCTGCGACCTGTTCCGACCACAGGACATTACGGTCATCAACCGCCGCGCGAGCAAAACCGCCGAAATACAGGGGTTCAATCCGGAATTGCAGGCCGTTACGGGCGACTACAGCTCTCTGGCTACGGCCGACATCGTGGTAATCGCCGTGAAACCCTGGATGGTGGAGGCACTGATAAAAGAGCATCTGACAGGGAAGCGGCCCGATAGACAGATCGTCATTTCGGTAGCGGCGGGCATTTCCCTGGAACAGCTGCAAACATGGGCCGGAAAAGACAGAGCCCTTTATTGCGCAATTCCCAATACGGCCATCGAAGTAAAGCAAAGCATGACGTTCATCACGGGGCTGAATGCGACCGAAGATCAGAACAGACTGGTTTTGAATATTTTCGGTGCATTGGGCAAAGCGGAATTGGTGGAAGAGCGGCTACAC
>ERZ860023.416-NODE-416-length-26566-cov-1.722606_pt1 | contig 26566 bp, 30 predicted proteins | sample MGYA00509983_ERZ860023 | MGnify/ENA primary metagenome ERZ860023 (study PRJEB30046, sample SAMN00715180) | human gut metagenome | study: EMG produced TPA metagenomics assembly of the A metagenome-wide association study of gut microbiota in type 2...
GTGTAATCATGGACTTCTCCGGCAAAGAGCTGATTCAGGGCGAGCCTGATGCTTCAGCTTCCCGTCCGGCGGCTTGCGTGCAACCTTCGAAGCCCGCGGCTATACAGCATGGGACCCGACCTCCTATGCATTTATCAAAGATAACTGCCTGTGCATTCCTACAGCCTTCTGCTCCTACACCGGCGAAGTGCTGGATAAAAAGACTCCGCTGTTGCGTTCCATGAATGCAGCCAGCAAAGCAGCCTGCAAGCTGCTGAAGCTGTTCGGCATTGATACAATCCGCGTCAACAGTACTGTTGGCCCGGAACAGGAATATTTCCTCGTAGATAAAAAAATGTGGGAAAAACGTAAAGACCTGGTTTACACCGGCCGTACCCTTTTCGGTGCGAAATCTCCGCGTGGCCAGGAGCTGGACGACCACTACTTCGGTATTATCAAGCAAAGAGTTCTTTCCTTCATGAAGGATTTGGACGATGAGCTGTGGAAACTGGGCGTACTTGCCAAGACCGAGCATAACGAGGTTGCTCCGGCACAGCACGAGCTGGCACCTATCTTCACAACTACCAACGTAGCATCTGACCATAACCAGCTGATGATGGAGTTCATGAAACGTGTTGCTCTGCGCCATGGTCTTGTTTGCCTGCTGCATGAAAAACCTTTTGATGGTGTAAACGGCAGCGGTAAGCATAACAACTGGTCCTTATCTACGGAAGAAGGTCTTAACCTGCTGAATCCCGGCAAGGAGCCGTACAAAAACCTGCGCTTCCTGACCTTCCTGGCAGCAATTATCAAGGCTGTTGATGAATATCAGGATCTGCTGCGTGTATCTGTTGCCAGCGCCGGCAATGACCATCGTCTGGGCGCTAACGAAGCTCCTCCGGCTATCGTTTCCATGTTCCTTGGTACTGAACTGACTGCAGTTCTCGAAGCTATTGCAGCAGACAAGGTTTACAACGGCAACCCGGAAAGCTACATTAAAGTAAGCGACGATACCATTCCTGCTCTGGTTAAGGACAACACCGACAGAAACAGAACCTCTCCGTTCGCCTTCACCGGCAATAAATTTGAATTCCGTATGCTGGGCAGTATGTTCTCCATCGCCGGCCCAAACATCGTACTGAACACCATCGTTGCCGAAGAGCTGGATGAATTTGCTGATAAGCTGGCAGATGCTCCTGATCTGGAAGCGGCGGTATATGATTTGGTTAAAGAAACCTATAAGGCTCATAAACGCATTGTCTTCAACGGCAACGGTTATACCGATGCATGGGTTGAGGAAGCTGCCAAACGTGGCCTGCTGAACCTTAAATCTACTCCGGAGGCTCTGCCGTATCTGGGACATGCAAAGAACATCGAGCTGTTCGAAAAACATAACATCTTCACAAAAGCCGAGGTTGAATCCCGTGTAGAAATCCTGCTGGAGAACTACAGCACCACGATTTCTATCGAAGCAGCAACCATGCTGGATATGTTCCATAAGGATATCCTCCCGGCAGTTACCGCATATACCGGAGATCTGACCAAAGCAGTACTGGATAAAAAGGCTGCCGGTGTCAGCGCAGGCTTTGAAGGCGCACTTGCCGATAAGCTGAGCAAGCTGGGCGGAGAAATGTATGCATCCTCCCTGAAGCTGGAAGAAGGCTTGAAGGAAGCAGCAGAAATCAGCGACAGCGAGAAGCAGGCTCTGTACTATCACGATACTGTTCTTGAAGAAATGGGCAAGCTGAGAAGTGCTGTTGATGCTGCCGAAGCTCTGACCGGTGGTAAGTATCTCGACTATCCGACCTATGGTGAGTTGTTGTTTGGTGTAAATGAGTAAGCTGCAGTTGCCTTCTCGACAGCCTTGAGTAAGGTGTGTTAAGATAAAACAATATATATAACTCATACACAATGGGGTGTATCCGAAAAATCGGGTACGCCCCTTTTTCTTTAGCTAATGCCATGTGAGCGCTGCTCAATGACACGTTAAAAAATATTATAATTTGAGGGGTGTTTACAAATGGACAAATATGTATCTGCCGATACTATATGGGTGCTGATAGGTGCCTTCCTGGTATTCTCTATGCAGCCGGGCTTCGCAATGGTTGAAACAGGCTTTACCAGAGCAAAAAATGCCGGCAACATTGTTATGAAAAACGTCATGGATATGTGCCTTGGTTCCATCGTTTTCTGGGTTCTGGGCTTTGGCCTGATGTTTGGTACCGATATCGGCGGCTTTATCGGCGCGCCGGACTTCTTCGTTAAGGGTGATTACGGTGCCAGCTATCCAAGCACTGCGTACTTTATCTTCCAGACGATGTTCTGTGCTACCGCAGCAACCATTGTTTCCGGTGCTATGGCAGAACGTACCAACTTCCTGGTTTATTGCATTTACAGCGTATTAATCAGCGCTATTATTTACCCGATTAGCGGTCACTGGATTTGGGGCGGCGGCTGGCTCGCACAGATGGGCTTCCATGATTTCGCCGGTTCAACTGCCGTTCATATGGTAGGCGGCGTTGCTTCTCTCGTCGGTGCCAAGATGATTGGCGCGCGTATCGGCAAATACAATGCCGACGGTACGGTAAACGCTATTCCCGGCCACAGCATTCCGCTTGGTGCCTTGGGCGTTTTCCTTCTCTGGTTCGGTTGGTTTGGCTTCAATGGTGCTTCCACCGTCTGCGCAACCGGTGATGACGCCTTGGTTTCCATGGGTGCTATCTTCATTACCACTAACATGGCTGCAGCAGCTGCTGCTACCGCAACTATGATTTACACCTGGATTCGCTACGGCAAGCCTGATGTTTCCATGACACTGAACGGCGTGCTTGCAGGTCTGGTAGCAATTACCGCAGGCTGCGATATGGTAAGCCCGGCCGGCGCTTTAATCATCGGCCTGATTGCCGGTGTGCTGGTAGTCGCTGCAGTTGAATTCTTCGACCAGAAGCTGAAGATTGATGATCCTGTCGGTGCAATTTCCGTTCACGGTGTCTGGGTGCCTTCGGTACTCTCGCAACCGGTCTCTTCGCTCTTGACGGCGGCCTCTTCTATGGCGGCGGTACTGATTTCCTGGTAAAACAAATCCTCGGCGTTGTAGTTGTAGCAATCTATGTTGCGATTACGATGACGATTATCTTTAAAGTTCTTGATAAGCTCTTCGGCCTGCGTGTTAAGGAATCCGAAGAAATTAAAGGCCTGGATATGGAAGAGCATGGCCTGCTCAGCAGCTATGCCGACTTTATGCAAACTCCGTTGGAGGCACAGACCTCTGTTACTACTACTTATGTTACTCCGGTCAAGGAAACTGCAGCTAAGCCTGCAGGCGCAGTAAAGATGAGCAAGGTTGTTATTATCACCTCGCAAAATCGTTTCGAAGCATTGAAAAATGCTTTGGATAAGCTGGGAATTACCGGCATGACTGTTACCAAGGTTTTGGGCTACGGCATTCAGAAGGGCTCTACGGAAATGTATCGTGGTGCTGAGGTTGCTGCACACCTGCTGCCAAAGGTAAAGGTTGAAATGATTGTTTCTGCAATTCCTGTTGCAGCAGTAGTCAATGTTGCTAAGCAGGTTCTGTATACCGGCAAATACGGCGATGGCAAAATCTTCATCTATGATGTTGAGGATGTTGTTAAGATTCGTACCGGTGAAACAGGCTATGATGCTCTGCAGGATTATCCTATTGAGGAAAAATAATTTGCTTCTCCCTAATCAAACTCCCTAATAAAACAGGAAGGCGCTCGATGTCTTGCGTAATGCAGGCTAAGAGCGCTTTTCTGTGTGTTGGATGAGAATGCTTTTATAATCTTATTATGGCGAAAAAACTTGCAAAACTGCATTGTTTAGGCCAAAATAAGATTGAATCGTATTTTAGTCGGATTGGAGTGAATGCTATGAATAAAAACGTTGCTTTATATAATGAGATGATAGCTTTTTTTGTCGGAGATGCACGCCGCTGCCAGCATTTTATCAAGGTTGCCAGCCTGGCCAAGCAGCTGGCTGAGAGCGAGGCTGCTGATGCAGAGCTGACAGAGCTTGTGGAGGCGGCCGGTCTTGTGCATGACTGCGGTATTAAACCCGGGAGGCCAAGTATGGTGCCGGTCACTGCACAGGCAAAATTCAGGAGCAGGAAGGACCTGCGGTAGCACGCAAACTTTTGCAAAAGGTTGGCTATGCCCCTGAAAAAATTGAACGCATCTGCTATCTTGTCGGTCATCACCATACTATAATATCATTGACGGTCTTGATTATCAGCTGCTTGTGGAAGCTGATTTTATAGTAAACTTTTATGAGGACGGTACGCCGAAGGAGAATATTGCCAAGGCTGTGGAGCGGATTTTTAAAACAAAGAGCGGAATAAAACTGGCAAAGACTATGTTCGGTCTTTGATATACAATGCTGTGGCTTTTCGGTCACAGCATTTTTCTTGCTATTTTGTTCTATGCTTGCTAAAATAAACAGGATTAGGTTATTTTTTGGAGGCATAGAATATGAAGGAAATTTATGATTTAGCAGAACAATATCATAACGATGGCAATAACTGCGTGGAATCCGTAGTTAAGGCGTGTAACGATGGCTTAGAGTTGGGCCTGCCGGATGTAGCAATCCGCATGGTGTCCGGCATGGGTGGCGGTATCGGCCGCAGCGGCTGCGTGTGCGGTGCGCTGAGCGGTTCCTGCCTGGTTATCAGTTCTATCGTGGGCAGACTGGATCCGTCCGAAAAGCATCAGACAGAGGTCTATAAATATACGCATGAGTTTCATGAGCGCTTTACGAAGCATTTCGGCACTTCCTGCTGCAGAGCGCTGAATCGCCTGAGCTTCGGTACACCGGAATACAGAACTAAATGTATTAAGATTACTGCCGAAGCGGCAGACATGGTATCTGATTATCTGCAGGAAAAGGGCATGGTAAAATAATACTTAGCTGCGGAGCTTGCAGAAGGACTGAGGGAGGTCAGGCTGATGGAAAAAACTGAGTTGAAAAATATTGTAATTTTGGCAACCGGCGGTACTATTGCCGGCAAGGCTGCCTCCGGTATCCAGATGACAGGCTATACTGCTGGTGCCTACAGCGTTGCCGATTTGCTGGCAGGTGTGCCTGAACTGGGCGAGCTGGCGCATATCAGCGGCGAGCAGCTGTGCAACATCGACAGCAGCAGTATTACCGATGCGTTGCTGCTGCGCTTGGCGCAGCGCTGCAATGAGCTGTTGGCGCGGGATGATGTCGACGGCGTTGTTATTACCCATGGTACCGATACTATGGAGGAAACGGCCTTCTTCCTGAATCTTACGGTGAAGAGCGCCAAGTCGGTGGTGCTTGTAGGCGCAATGCGTCCGGCAACGGCAGTCAGTGCCGACGGACCCTTGAATATCATCAACGCCGTGAAGGTGGCAACGGACGCTGCCAGCGCCGGACAAGGCGTGCTGGTGATGATGAACGATGAAATCTACAGCGGGCGTGATGTTACCAAGACGAACACGGCAAATGTGGCGACGTTCAAGGCGCCGAACGGCGGTCCGTTGGGCTTTATTGTCGGCGGTGAGGTGCGTTATTACTACCGCAGCGTGCGTCCGCACACAGTGCAGAGCGAATTTGATGTAAGCGGTGTTACTGCTTTGCCGCGCGTAGATATCATCTATACGCATATCGGTGAGGATCGCGTATTTGTGGATGCGGCACTGGCAGCAGGCGCACATGGCCTTATCTACGCCGGCAGCGGTATGGGCAGCATTCATGAGGCTGTGGAGGCAGCGCTGGCGGAGGCTGTCAGCCGCGGCGTTGTGGTTGTGCGTTCCAACCGCACAGGCAGCGGCATTGTTGCCGCCGGCTTGGAGCGTTGGCAGGAGAAGGCTTCCTGTATGCGGATAACCTTAATCCGCAAAAGGCACGCCTTTTGCTGCAGCTGGCACTTTTGCGGACGCAGGAGCGCAACGAGGTGCAGGAGATTTTTAACCGTTACTAAAAGATAAACAGTATAAAAAGCAAAAAAGCTATCAGCGGGCAAAGCCCGGTGATAGCTTTTTTTATGCGCTTTAAAATTTTACCATCTTCTGTAACCGTTATGGTGCTTGGCACGTTCTGCCTGACGGGCAGCGCGCTCCGCTTCGTAAGCCTCGCGGGCAGCGAAGAAATCCTCCAGCTTCCAGCCGCGGTTAAACATTTCAATCAGCAGCTTGCCGGTGTTATTGGCATCGTCAAAGGCGGTGTGCCACAGTCCTTCTGTGTTGACCTCCTGCTCTTCGGTAGCCTTCTTCAGGCCGGTGGTGTAGTCATCACCCTTCCACAGGCGGTAGGCCAGCGCCAGATCAAGATAGTCCTCGTATTTTACGGGGTTTTCGATTTTATGACGCTCGCAGCCTGTCTGCAGTACCTTGTAATCTTCAGTTCCCCAGGCTACAAAGTATGTTTCGTCGCTTTCGTACAGCTTTGCCAGCTCCTGCACCATAGCAGGGAATTCAATGGCCTGCTGCATATCCTTAGCGGTAATCATGCAAAAATCCATAGAATCCTTGGCCTGTTTAGGATAAAAATGCGGTTTGACAAAGCTCTGGATGCGTCCGCAGTCGGTGAGCGGTTCGCCGTCCAGCTTTACTGCACCGATTTCGATAATCTCGGAAAAGAAGCCGCGCGGACGGCCGACAGGGCGCTCGTAGGTAGTAAATTCAAAATCAACGACTAGAAATTTCTTCATTGCAATTCCTTCTTACACTAAAGCATAGCCTGCTGCTCAGTGCTTTTTACCGCAGCATTTTTTATACTTTTTGCCGCTGCCGCAGGGACAGGGATCGTTAGGATAAACCTTTTTCGCTTTGGCACCTACACGGGTATTTTGCTGAGCTGCCTGCTGTGCGTCACGCAGCAGCTTGATAGTTTCGTTAGGAGTGTGGCCACCGAGGCAGAACATACGGGTTGCACTGTTGCGGGCGTTCTGCAGCAGTACGGAAAGTCTGCCGAGATGGCTGTAATTGTTCCAAGCGGGAATATTAGCCTGCAGCTTCTGAATCAGCTCAGAGGTATTGCCGTCGGTGTTGGAGTTTTCAAATTCATAGATGTACTGGCACCAGTAATGTGCATCCAGTGCCGCAACATTCAGCTCTTGAGTGAAGAAGTCATGCAGATCCTGATATGCGGTAGTAGATTGCATATAACCGTAGTGGGAAAGCATGGTGATTTCCTTTACGGTAGGCAGGTATAGGCCGAAGGGCTTTCTGCCCTGCTCCAGTCTGGTGTAGAAGTCATCGCTGTCATTTTTCTTGAGCAGGATGCGGCCATCTTTAATTGCGCAGGGGTTAAAGTTGCTCGGAACCTCGGCCAGCAGCTGCGGCAGAGTTTCCGGAGTAAGCTCAAAGCCTGCTTTTTGATTATACATTTTGCAGAAAAATTCTACTGGCAGGATAAGGTGCAGGCTGGACATTGCGGTGATGCAGTCCAAAAGCCATGCCAGCTGTTGGCGGTGAGCCTGGAAATCTGCGGTGTTGATTTTTTTGTAGACGGTGCGTGCTTCCTTTACTGCTTCAAAGCAGTCGTCGGGAAGGAAACAATGTAGCCCATAGAAATAAAGGGCAACAGCAGTGCATATTCGCTGTAGGTAGGATGGAAGCATTTTTTCTCCAAGGCTGCTTCGAAGGCCTGAATATTTTCGTCCGGCATAATAGCAAAACGTTTTGCTGCAATTTCCGGCTTTTGCATTTCTGTGCAGATTTTTTCTGCCAGCTCGTCCTTTTTGAGCTTGCTGTAGGTGATGCAGAGCTGACGCGCTGCAAAAATTAATTTATCCTTAGTGAAGGCTTTTAAGTAATCCAGCAATACAGGTTTACGGGATGGTTGATTCTTGGTTTTGGTTGTACTTGCAGACATATTGATAGAAAATCTCCTTCTTTGTAATCTTACGTATCTCTTAATTATAAATAAAAACAGGAAATATAGCAAGTGAGGAAATTTAATATACAGTTTATTATACGCTTTTCGGCGGTTAAATTTATTTTTCAGACTCTACTTGCTGGCGACGCATAGCAGGAATCAGGAAAAAGGCACAGTAAATAAAGGAAAGCAGCACGATTGCGCCGCCGCCGAGACCTATATAAGCGATGGAAGCATGCGTACAGATAAGTCCGCCCAGATAGCTGCCGCTGCCGATACCAAGATTATAAATGCCGGAGTAAATCGACATAGCCACAGCGGAGGTGCTCATAGTAGTTGTGCGCAAAAGCTCTGCCTGGCCTACAACGTTGAAGGCGGTAACGAAAATGCCCCAGATTGCGCAGAGCAGCACCAGCAGATAATGATTGATGCTTACGGGGTAGAGCAGCAGCAAAACAACTGCAACGCCAAGTACGGTGATGCGGAAGAAGTGATAGCGGCGTTTATCGTACCATTTGGAAAAGGCTGCGCTGCCCAAAAGTCCGGCAGCACCGAAAATAACCAAGGTGATGGTTATCCAGGCATCATCCATCAGCGCAATCTGCTTCAGGTAAGGCTCGATATAGCTGTAGGCGGTATAATAGCCGGTGGGGAGCAAAAAGGACATAATATAGAGGCCGATGAGCACAGGATTTTTCAGCATTACCGGCAACTGCGAAAGCGTAAACGGTTCGCTTTTTTCCAACTTGGGGAATACGAAGAACATATAGGCCAATACGATGAAGGCCAAAACGGCGATGCACATAAAGGCCATGCGCCAGCCTACGTAAAGGCCGATGATACGTCCTAAAGGCAGGCCGACGATGATGGCGATGGCCGTACCGGTGACAATCATGCTCATAGCCAGTGCTTTAAAGGGACCTTTGACCAGACGCACGGCGATAGGCGAGGCGACTGACCAGAAAATGGAGTGGGCGAAGGCTACGCCGATACGCGAAAGCAGCAGCGTCCAAAAGCCGGTGGCAAAGGCAGAGGCTACATGCGATACGGCGAACAGGCTGATGGTTGCCAGCAAAAGCTTGCGCAGCGGATAGCGGGAAGCGGCAATCATCAGCGGCAGGCTCATGAGCATTACAACGTAGGCATAAATGGTAATCAGCATGCCTGCCTGCGCTTCCGTCATGCGGAAATCTGAGGCGATATCCGTTAAAAGGCCTATGGGCATAAATTCCGAAGTGTTAAAAATAAAGGCGGAAATGGTCATGCCGATTAACGGCAGCCATTCGCGGGTAGTTATTTTGTTTTCCATATATATAAAGCACCTGACTTTCATTCTATAAAATTGCGGTGTATATTATAGCACAGCGTATTTGTGTGCTACAAGCAAAAAGATTGTAAATTATTGGCGTGGGGGATGTTGCGGAGTTTTTTTGAAAAGGGCTGTCGTTAAGGGGCAAAAACAGTAAAGGCGTTCTACTTAAGTACGGTAGAACGCCTTTGAATCTTTTTATGCTTCTTTTACTTCGCTGTCGCCAGCATCAGCTTAATGCGGTTTTCCTGATTTACGCGGGCAGCGCTGGCATCGTAGTCCAGTGCCAGAATATTGGCCTCCTCGGCAATCTCCTTGATTTTGTTGATCATGCCGCGCCGGCGATGTGATTAGGCAGACAGCCGAAGGGCTGAGCGCAGATGATATTGGTGTAGCCGCTGTGCACCAGCTCCAACATTTCGGCAGTCAGCAGCCAGCCTTCGCCCATATTGTTGCCGTAGCCGATAACACCCTTGGCCATAGCCTTGGTTTCCTCATAGGTGGCGGGGGCGCTGAAGGGAGCGATACTGAGAGCCTGATGCAGGATGCCTTCCATATATTTCAAATACCACATAGCGCCCTTGTTGACACTGTATTTGATGAAGCTGCCACCGTAAAGCTTATAGTCCGTAAGATAAGTATCAACACAGTACATAATGAAATTCATCAGACCGGGCAGCATATATTCGCAGTTCTGACGCTGCAGAAAGGCTTCCAGATTGTTGTTGCCTAAAGCGGCATTTTGATGTAGATTTCACCGACAATACCGACCTTAGTTTTCTCCTTGTTGGTGATAGGCAAATCCGCAAATTCGTGTGCAATAGCCTTAGTAAGCTGCTTGATGGTACCTAAAGCCTGCGCCTTGCCACTCTTGAAGGCTTCGCTTAAGCGTGCCAGCCATTTTTGCGCCAGTCTGTCGGCAGCGCCGTGTACAACTTCGTAGGGACGTGTTTTATTCGTCAGGTACATCAGGGTATCGCCGTAAACAACGGCAGCCAAAAACTTATGCACCATGGATGCGTCCAGATGGAAGCCGGGCTGTTGCTCCAGACCGTTGACGTTGAGGCTGATGACAGGGATGTGCGTAAGGCCGGCTTTTTCCAAAGCTTTGCGCAGCAGATAGATATAGTTGGAGGCACGGCAGCCGCCACCGGTTTGGGTGATAATCAGCGCAGTGTGCTCCAAATCATATTTGCCGCTTTCCAAAGCGTTTATCAGCTGGCCGATAACCAGCAGTGCCGGATAGCAGATATCATTATTGACGTATTTCAGACCGGTTTCGATTACCTCGCGACCGGTGTTGTGCAGAACCTCGGCTTTGTAGCCGCAGCTTACGAGTGCTGCCTGCAGCAGTGAAAAATGCATAGGCAGCATGCCGGGTACAAGTATAGTATGCGTTTTTTTCATATCCTCCGTAAAGGGGGTAAACTTAACGTTAGCTGCTGGTAGCATATGCAAATCTCCTTTAATTATTATCTATATCGAAAAGCTGGGCTGCGGAAAACAGACTGCGGATGCGGATTTTGGCAGCACCAAGGTTGTCGATATCGTCTATTTTTATTTGTGTATAGATGCGTCCGCGTTCTTCGAGGAGGCGGCGGCATTCATCGGCCGTAATCGCATCGCAGCCGCAGCCGAAGCTTACAAGCTGAATCAGATGCATATCAGGATTTTGGGCAACATATTCGGCTGCCGCATACAGGCGGCCGTGATAGGTCCACTGGTTGAGCACCTGCAGTCGCGGTTGAGTTCCTTGGTCTTAATATGACTGCTTACGGCATCCTCGCTGACGAGGGCAGCACCCATGTTAGTAATCAGGCGGTCTATACTGTGGTTGACATTAGGGTCGATGTGATAGGGACGGCCTGCCAGTACAACGATAGGCTTATGCTCTTCGCGTGCCTTGCTGATGATTTGCTGCCCTTTAGCCTTTACCTGTGCTTCATAGTCATAAAAGGCAGTAAAGGCAGCATCAACAGCCTTGCGGATTTCATCCTTGGTGATATCCGGATAAGCGTTGGCAAACATTTCCTGCAGCTTCTTGACCAGCTTCTTTTTATGGAGCAGGCCAAGATAATCATAGAAGAAATGTATCTCGGGCTTATTCAGATCACGGATATTGGCGTGCAGCACTTCGGGATAATAGGCTACGACAGGGCAATTATAGCAGTTTTCCGTACCCTGTTCATCTATATTATAGGTCATGCAGGGATAGAAGATATTGGTGATTCCCTGCTGCAGCAGCCATTTGATATGACCGTGCATAAGCTTAGCCGGATAGCAGACGGTGTCGCTGGGGATGGTTCCCTGACCAAGACGGTAAATAGTTTTGTCTTCAATCGGACTATGGACAACTTTGAAGCCCAGGCTGGAGAGTAAGGCAGTCCAGAAGGGGAGCAGCTCATACATATTCAGGCCCATAGGTATACCCATAATGCCGCGTTTAGGCGTTTCATTAACCGGCAATTCCTTGAGCAGCTGCAGCTTCTGACGGTACAGGTTCAGCTCATCCTTGGGTGCCATGTGGGTGATGGGGCGCTCGCAGCGGTTGCCGCTGATAAAGCGTTTGCCGCCGGCAAAGGTGTTGACGGTGAGGTGGCAATGGTTATTGCACAGGCCGCAGGTCATACCCTTGACGGTATGAACGAATTCACCCAGCTGCTGCAGGTTGAGCAGCGTAGTCTGATGCGGTGCGTCCTTGTAGCGGCGTTGTGCGTACAGGGCAGCGCCGTATGCTCCCATAAGGCCTGCGATGTTGGGGCGGATAACGTTCAAATCCATTTCCTGCTCAAAGGCGCGCAGTACGCAGTCGTTGAGGAAGGTGCCTCCCTGAACTACGATGTGCTTGCCGATGGCCTCTTTGCTGGCCGGACGGATAACCTTATATAAAGCGTTTTTGACAATACTGATGGACAGGCCGGCGCTGATGTTGGCAACGGAGGCACCGTCCTTCTGTGCCTGCTTAACGCTGCTGTTCATAAACACGGTGCAACGGCTGCCTAAATCTACCGGCATATCTGCTTTAAGACCGATGTGTGCGAACTGCTCGGCTGTGTAGCCCAGAATTTCGGCAAAGGTCTGCAAAAAGCTGCCGCAGCCGCTGGAGCAGGCTTCGTTCAGAAAGATATTATCGATGGCACCGTTATGGATTTTCAGGCACTTCATATCCTGTCCGCCGATGTCTAGAATGAAATCTACCTCCGGCTCCAGATATTGGGCAGCATAAAAGTGTGCCATGGTTTCTACGATACCATAGTCAACACCAAAGCCGTGGCGAATCAGCTCCTCGCCGTAGCCGGTGACTGCACCTGCCAACAGGCGGCAGTGGGGATATTTTGTATAGAAATCGGTAAGATAATTGCGGACGGCAACAACAGGATTACCCTTGTTGCTTTGATAGAAGGAGTCAAGCAGCTTGCCATCTGGACTCATAACAGCGATTTTAATGGTCGTGCTGCCGGAATCAATACCGATAAAGGCTTCGCTTGCCTCCGCAGGGGTGCCGATAGCGACACTTTCCTTAGAGTGACGCTTCTTAAAAACAGTATATTCGCCTTCGTTTTTAAACAGCGGCGGCAGATGTTCAAAGCTGTGCTGCGCTGCTGCTGCCTGCAGCTTTTCTGGCAGCGTGGTAAGGTCCACCTCGTGCTCGGCACAGAAGGCTGCACCCATTGCTACATAAAGCAGGCTGTTTTCCGGGCAGACACCTTTGATATTCAGAACACTGTCAAAGGCATCGCGCAGACAGCTCATAAGGTGAGCGGACCGCCAAGATACAACACATTGCCGCTGATGGGACGGCCTTTGGCAAGACCGGTGATGGCCTGGCTTGCTACAGCGTGGAAGATGCTGGCTGCCAAGTCGCTTTTTTCCGCACCCTGGTTGAGCAGCGGCTGGATATCGCTTTTGGCGAAAACACCGCAGCGGCTGGCGATGGTGTAGGTGTTCTGTGCCTGCTGTGCCAGCTCGTTCATTTGGGGTGTTTCTACATTCAGCAGGGAAGCCATCTGGTCGATAAAGGCACCGGTGCCTCCGGCGCAGCTGTCGTTCATACGTGCGTCAAAATGGCGGCCTAAGAAGAGGATTTTGGCATCCTCGCCACCTAATTCGATAACGGCGTCGGTTCCTGGATTGAGCTTTTCGGCGCAGATTTTTTCCGCAAAAACCTCCTGTACGAATTGCAGGCCGCAGCTGTCCGCTATACCGATACCACCGCTGCCGCTGATGGCCAGACGTGCGCTATGCAGTGTAGGGAATTTAGTCATCAATTCTTTATGTAGGGCCAGAATTTTCTCTGCAATCTGGCTGTAATGTCTTTCGTATTTATGGAATAGCAGATTGCCTGCATCGTCCATTACGGCGATTTTAATTGTGGTACTGCCAATATCCAATCCTATCTGCATAGTAACCTCCTGGAATATGAAGCTCAGGGCGATATCCGAAGCATGTTCATATTCTTTTTTTATAATCTGAATCTAAGCTGATAAATACTCATCTTATATTGTAATACTTTACCTGTAATTAGTAAAAGGTGTCATCAATAATTAAAGTAAAAAAAGTGTGAAACGCTGCAGCGTTTTATCGTTTTGCAGCGGAGCAATGTTGTGCTCAATATATATAATATATTTTACAAACTTATATATTGTAAAAATCTCTGTCGCAATAGGTATAATAAAAAACCGTAAAGCCGTCTGAGGCTCTACGCGTAACCAAAAAGGACTGCGCTAAGACTGTAGCAGTCGGAAACGCAGTCCTTGCTTACTTAAATTATAGCAAAGAATTTGTGAAAAAGCTGTGATTTTATAAGTACAGCAAAATAGGTTTGTAAGGATAAGACTATTGTGATTATATGCTCGTTTTAGGCTGTGCTTAACGTATTTTGTGTAGATTTACTCAAGTACGATTTACTAAAGTATACTTGAGTAAATTCATAAGCGCATATGAGAAAGTGCGGATTAATTATGTACGTACTCTGTTAGCTTAGCAATGCTTTTACGCAAAAGAAAAGCATACAGACTATGTTGAGCAGTAGTCTGTATGCTTGCTGTTGATTTATAAGCTTTAGAATGTTCCCTGCACCAGCTGGGCAATGTTCTTGGAATGATCGGATACACGCTTCATATTAATCAGCAGCTCCATCATAACAAAGCCTGCAGTAGGATTGCAGATATGTTCGTTAAGGCGCGTGATATGATTCTTACGGATTTCCTTCTGGTATTGCTTAACCTCACGGCACAGACGCACAGCGTCCTCCGCAATAACCTTATCATTTTTTTCCAGCGCTTCCAGCGCACGTCCGGAGGCACGCAGTACCATTTCGCTGAGCTGCAGCAGCTCGGCCTTAGCCTCGTCAGAGAAAACCACTCTTCCTCAACAAGCTTGCGTGCGCGTTTAGCCAATGTTTCACCATGGTCACCGATACGTTCGATATCCGTGCAGGCGTGCAAAAGACCGGTGTGGCGTGTCGTCAGGCTTTCGCTCATTTCAGATGAGCTCATCTGCGTCAGATAGTCGGTAATATCTCGCTCCAACGCATCGACAACAGGCTCGTGCTCCAAAACGTATTTTACCTTGTCGGCATCAAAGCTTTGAATAGCCTCCATGCCAAGACGCACGTCCTTGCGTGCCAGCTCGCCCATACGCACAACCTCTTTGACAGCAAGGCTGATAGCGATAGAGGGAGTGTTCAGCATGTTTTTGTCAAGATAAACAGGGCGCATGGAGATGATTTCTGCCTTGCCGGGCACAATCTTTTCTACCAGCTTGATGAAAGGGTTAACAAGGGCATAAAGAGCAGCGTGTTCAAAATGTTGAACGCCGAGTGCGCATTCGCAATCTGACGCGCTATGTCGCCGTCAGGCGATACAAGCAGCACGAATTTAATGAAGAACGGCATAAAGACTACAAAAATTATACTGCCGATGACGTTGAACATTACGTGAGCTGCAGCTACACGCTTAGCCGTAAGGTTAGCACGCAGTGAAGCGAGTACGGCAGTAATACAGGTACCGATATTGTCGCCGAGCAGTACAGGAATCGCACCCTCCAGCGGAATAAGTCCCTGACCGGCCATGGCGATAAGAATACCGATGGTAGCACTGCTGGACTGAATCAGCACAGTCATAATCATACCGATGCCGATGCCCAGCAACGGATTGCTGGAGAAAACCTCGATGAAATGCACAAAGCCGGGATAGTTACGCAGAGGCATAACAGCTTTGCCCATCATATCCATGCCCAGCATCAGAATACCGAAGCCCAGCATTACCTGGCCAAGATATTTTGTGCGGCTTTTCTCGCCAGCAGCTGCATCAAAAAGCCGATGAAGATTAAAATCGTGATATAATCGGAAAGCTTGAAGGCGATGAGCTGTGCCGTCATAGTAGTACCGATGTTGGCACCCATGATAATACCGAAGCCCTGCTTCAGCGTGAGCAGGCCCGCATTTACCAGGCCTACGGTCATAACGGTGGTAGCACCGCTGGCCTGCAGCACTGCAGTAACAACTGCGCCCAACAGAATGCCCATAGCGAGCACGCCTGTCATGGCTTCAAGAATCTTTTGCAGCTTAGCGCCGGCAGCCTTTTGCAGACCGTCACCCATCAGCTGCATACCATACATAAATAAGGCGATACCGCCTAAAAATGCCAAGAAATAAGCAAGCATAAAAAATAAGTCCCCTTTTTTAATTTGTATGCATCCATGATTGCTGTAAAAACAGCATATACCTATACTTATTATACTCGAAATTTTATGATGTTAAAAGTGCGTAAGGAACTTTACATAAATTTAACATTAATCAAAATGTTTTCAAAGCAAAAAAATACACCGCACATTTCGCACGGTGCGGTGTATTTAAGGAGAGGTGTATGATGAAAAGATATGTTTAGGAGAGTTGCTTTATAAGAGTCATGGCTTCATCTACCGAAAGCGTGCTGCCGACAGCAACTAACTTTTCGTCGATGACTAAAGCGGGGAAGGCCATCACTCCATAGGCCACTACCTTTTGGAATTCGGAAACTTTTTCAAACTCGGCCTTAACCTTGAGCTTCTTTAAAGCAATAGCAGTGTTCTGCAAGAGCAGCTCTGCCTGCTTAGTCATGGGGCCAAGAATTTTAACGTGCATTGAAATCACCTTTCTTTGCTTGCCTTGTTCAATAGGTTCCTTTCATCCTCGAGTATTATTGTAACAAACATATATGACAAAGGTAGGTGTAATCTGTGAATTAATTTAGAAACCTTTATCTGATTACTTTAAAATTACTTTTAAGAAGGATTTCAGACGTTCGTTTTTGGGGTTAACAAAAATTTCTTCCGGACGGCCCTGCTCCTGCACATGGCCGTCAGCCATGAAAACAACCTTGGTGGCAACCTCACGGGCAAAGCCCATTTCATGCGTTACGACTACCATGGTCATTTTTTCGTCTGCCAGCTCGCGCATAGTGCGCAAAACCTCACCGGTCAGCTCCGGGTCCAGAGAAGAGGTAGGCTCGTCAAAAAGCATAATGGCGGGCTTCATGGCTAAAGCACGGGCGATAGCTACACGCTGCTGCTGGCCGCCGCTGAGCTTGCGCGGATAAACATCACGCTTTTCGGAAAGGCCGACCTTTGCCAGCAGAACCTCTGCTTCCTTGATAACTTCTGCTTTATCGCGCTTTTGTACGTTGACAGGCGCTTCAATCAGATTTTCCAGAACAGTCATATGCGGAAAAAGGTTGAACTGCTGGAATACCATGCCCATTTTGCAGGCGATGCGGCGGACATCATTGTTCTTGACATATTCCGTACCACCGGAGGTTTCACGGCACAGCTCTTCGCCGTCGATGGTGATACTGCCTTTATCGATTGTTTCCAGCTTGTTGAGGCAGCGCAGCAGGGTGCTCTTGCCACCACCGGAAGGACCGATAACGGCAACAACTTCGCCCTCATTTACTTCCAGGTCAATGCCCTTGAGTACTTCCAGGTTATTGAATTTTTTCCAGATATTGGTTGCTTTGATTTTAGTTGTCATGGTGGTTACTCCTCCTATTGGTCATATCTGGAGAAGCGTTTTTCCAGACGTTCAAAAACAAGGGTTAAAATCAGAGTTGCCAGCAGGTAGAAGACTGCGGCAACGATGAAGGGGGTAATAGAAAAGTCGCGCTGTACCAGATTACGTGCGGTACGCATCAGATCGTTCATCGCCAGAACGTATACCAAGGAGGTATCCTTTACCAGAGTAATGGTTTCGTTGCTGATAGGCGGCAGAATGATGCGGATAACCTGCGGCAGGATAATGCGGCGCATGGTCTGCACATAGTTCATGCCCAGAGTGTGCGCTGCTTCGTATGGCCTGCAGGAATTGCCTGAATGCCGGCGCGGAAGATTTCGCAGAAGTAGGCAGCGTAGTTTAATACAAAGGCTACGATGGCCGATTCAAAGTCCGGCAGGCGGATGCCGACGGACGGCAGTACGAAGTAAACAAAGAAAATCTGCAGCATCAGCGGGGAGCCGCGCAGAATCCAAACGTAGCCGCCGATGAGGGCCTGCAGGGGTTTAATGCCGGAAACACGGCCGAGGCTGAGCAGAATGCCCAACGGAATGCTCAGTACGATGGTGATAATAAAAACTTGAAATGATACCAGGCAGCCATCCATCATCTGAGGGATGATATTTAAAACGTAATCCATAAATTATTTCTCTCATATAATTATAATATGGGCTGCCGCTAAATGCGACAGCCCTCAAGTGATAACAAATTAATATTTTGTGATATCTGCGCCCATCCATTTTTCGGAAATCTTTTTGCAGGTACCGTCTTTTTTCATTTCATCCATAGCTTTGTCGATGCGGTCTTTGAAGTCTTTGTCATCCTTACGGAAGGCAATTGCTACAACCTCATCGCCCATGTTCTGCTCAAGAATTCTGTAGGCACCGGGTTTCTTTTTGTCATAATAGCCGCGAGCAAGAACTGCGTCTACGATAGCAGCATCAACACGTTTGTTGTCTATTTCCATGTAAATAGCTGCGAAGTCGGGATATTTGCGAATTTCCTTCATGGAAGCTGCCAGCTCTTTGTGTGCAGGCTGCTCGAGCAGGTAGGAGCCTGTGCTGTCATCCTGTACCGCTACGATTTTACCCTTTAAATCTTCGAGGGTTTTAATCGGAGAATCCTTAGGAACAACAACCAGCTGGGAGTTGTTGATGTAAGGCTTGGACATGCCATATACCTTTTCACGCTCCGGGTTAACGGTGAAGCAGTTCCAGATAGCGTCAATGCGTTTGGATTTGAGCTCTGCTTCTTTTGCACCCCAGTCGATTGGTTTAAATTCTACTTCCATGCCGGCACGCTTGCAGGCTTCGCGTGCAAGGTCGATATCCATGCCGACGATTTCATTCTTTTCATTGCGGTAACCCATAGGAGCGAAGTTATCGTCCAGACCGATTACCATTTTTTTCGGGCCGTCGCTGCCGCAGCCGGCAACCATCATAAGCATCATCATCAGGCCCATTACTAAAGCAACTATTTTTTTCATTTTTCACACCTCATTTGTTAATTAGCATTTAACTATGTACCCATTATACTTTAGTATGCTAAATTTGTAAAGTGCTAAACGAGAAATTTTTTTAGAAATTCTATTAGTGTAAGAAAAGCTCCCACAGAAGTCTACGGGAGCTTTTGTGCTATGCTTTGATAAATCAGAATGCCGGAGTAATGGAGCCTTTGAAGTGGTCCTCGATGAATTTTTTGTTTTCAGCGGAGGTGTAAATCTTCTTCAGCTGTTCCATACGCGGATCCTTTTCGTTAGCCTTGGTGGTTACGAAGATGTTAACAAACGGGTTATCGGCGCGTTCAACCAGCAGACTGTCCTTAGACGGATTCAACTTGGCAACCAGTGCATAGTTGGCATTGATTACGGCAATATCAAGGTCGCCCATTGCTTTAGGAATGGAAGCGGCGTCCAACTCTTGGATTTTATAGTTTTTCGGATTTTTGGTGATGCTTGCTACAGAGGTGGAAACATCGTTTTTATCCTTAACTTCGATGAAGCCTTTGTCAGCCAGAACCAGAAGTGCGCGAGCACCGTTGGACGGATCGTTAGGAATGCCGATGGTTGCACCTGCCGGGATATCCTCAACCTTTTTATATTTGGTGGAATAGATAGCCATAGGGAAGTTTACGGTTTTGAAAGCTTCAACCAGCTCGAATTTAGGCTCTTTTTTCAGAGTTGCTGCCAGATACGGAGCATGCTGCATGGAGTTGGCAAACAGCTCGCCCTGTGCCAGGGATACGTTCGGGGTTACATAGTCGGAGAATTCGACAACTTCGATTTTCAGGCCTTGTTTTTCAGCCAGCTTTTTAACGTTGTCCATGATTTCAGCGTGCGGACCTGCGGTTACGCCGATTTTAACAGGTGCGTTCGGGTCAGCCTTTTTGTCGGCTGCCTTGTTGTCACCGCCGCAGCCTGCGGCTATGATGGTCAGTGCGCAGAGCGCAACGGTGAGTAAAAGTTTGGTAATTTTCTTCATAAGTTGTTCCTCCCTAAAATAATGGTGGTCTGCTGTCAGACAGCAGCGGCTTTTTTCTTTATTACGTCGATGAAACTCGATTCATCGTTGTAAATCCTCATTTGGCCTGTAGATTACAGTTTGTTTTTGTTAAGCTTTTTGGATGCGTAATCGCCTAAGGACTGCATTGCCTGTACCATGACGATGAGCACGACAACGGTGGCAATCATAACATCCATCTGGAAGCGCTGGTAGCCGTAGCGGATTGCCAGGTCACCAAGACCGCCGCCGCCTAAGGTGCCGGCCATTGCGGAATAGCCGATTAAGCTGATGATTGCAAGCGTTACACCAAGTACGATAGAATGCATTGCTTCTGGAAGCAGTACCTTAGTGATAATCTGCATCGGGCTTGCACCCATAGCCTGAGCTGCTTCGATAATGCCGGGGTTGATTTCCAGCAGAGAAGATTCAATGATACGTGCAATGAACGGTGCTGCGGAAATAGTCAGCGGCACGATTGCTGCGGTAGTACCGATGGAAGAGCCGACAATCATACGTGTCAGCGGAATAATTGCTACCATTAATATAATGAAAGGAGTGGAACGTGTTGCGTTGACAATCGCGCCCAGAATAGTGTTAAGCGGTTGGTTCGGCAGAATGTGGTCCTTGCGGGTTACGGTAAGGATTACGCCCAGCGGAATGCCGATTAAAGTGGAAAGTGCGGTAGAAGCGAAAACCATGTAGCAGGTTTCCCAAAAGGATTTTATTAAAAGGTCAATCATATCAGGACTCATAGCCAATTACCTCCGTTTTCAGATGCTGTTGATGCAGATATTCCAATGCATTTTTAATGCGCTCGCGGTCGCCGGAAATCTCAATCAGCAGGGTGCCGAAGAGGACATCCTTCAGCTGGTCGGTGTTACCGGAAATAATGCTTACGTCAACATCAAAATGTTTTACCATGCCGGAAATAATAGGCTCGCTGGCACTGTCGCCGATGAAGGAGATACGCACCAGCAGCTTGCTGCCTTCGGTATAGGTATCGCTTAATTTCATCTGTTTAACGATGTCAGGCAGCTCGGCGTTGATAACACTCTTGGTAAATTCCTTGGTAGTGGGGTGCTGCGGATTGGTAAAAACATCAATCATCGGGCCTTCCTCAATGATGTCGCCGCTTTCGATAACAGCAACGCGGTCACAGATGGTTTTTACAACCTCCATCTGGTGTGTAATCAGCACGATGGTCAGATTCATCTTTTTGTTGATGTCCTGCAGCAGATGCAGAATAGATTTGGTAGTCTGCGGGTCGAGGGCGCTGGTTGCTTCGTCGCACAGAAGTACCTTAGGATTGCTTGCCAGGGCGCGGGCAATGCCTACACGCTGTTTCTGGCCGCCGGACAACTGGCTGGGATAGTAGTTGGCACGGCTTTCCAACTGTACCAGCTCCAGCAGAGGACGTACGCGCTTGTCGATTTCGCTCTTGCTCAGACCTTGGATTTCCAACGGAAAAGCGATGTTATCATAAACAGTACGACTTGCCAGCAGGTTGAAGTGCTGGAAAATCATGCCGATGCTTTGACGTGCTTTACGCAGCTGTGCTTCGCTCATGGCGGTCAGCTCCTGGCCGTCAACGAATACCTGGCCTGCAGTCGGCTTTTCCAGCATGTTGATGCAGCGCACCAATGTGGATTTGCCGGCACCGGAAAGACCGATGATACCGAAAATTTCGCCAGCCTTGATGCTCAGGCTTGTTTTGTGCAGAGCATGGATGTCGCCGGCTTTGCTGTAGTAGGTTTTTTCTACATTAACTAGTTCTATCATTCTTGTGTTCCTTTCTAATGTGACCGCAAGTTTCAGCAGTCCTTATTTTAGTGTGAGAGATTATTTTCCAATAGAAGTCAGCGGATGCTTCTTATGAGTCGCATTCTTTGGTGTACGTCCGCTGTCGGAATCGACGGCCGACGTAAAAAAATCCTTCACCGGCACGGCGAAGGATACTTTGCATCTGTAATCTTCATCTGCCGGAATTATCCGTTGGAATTGGCACCGTTCACTGATGTGTGGTTGCCGTAGCTTCATCGGGCCAGTCCCTCAGCTACTCTTGATGAAATCTCTGTTAAGTTTGAATGAAATAATCATACATCTATTTTAGGATATTGTCAACAGTTTTGCGTAAAATTTACTAAAAAACTGTAAAGCTGTAAAGCTGCATCCAATGGATTTCAGGAATTGCTCAAATTATATCAAAATACTAGGTAATTGTAAAGGGAAATGCGAAATTGTTTACAAAACCTGCGGAAAAAAGATTTTTTGTAAATTTTTCTTGACTTTCGCAAGATAAAGTATTAAAGTATTTTTACGAGTTAGTGAGTTAAAGTACTATCGTTATATGCATGTAACGCACAGGAGGAAACTAAAAAATGGCAGCAAATATTCATGATCATTTAACAGACCAGTTATTCAAAGCTATTCTCAGCTTAAAGGATGAGGAGCAATGCTATAAATTTTTTGAAGATATCTGTACTATCAGCGAGCTTAAGGCCATGGCACAGCGCCTGGAGGTGGCGCGCATGCTGGATGAGGGCTGTATTTACGAAACTATCGTAGAGAAAACCGGTGCCAGCACCGCAACCATTTCACGTGTTAAGCGTTGTCTTGTTTACGGCGCGGATGGTTATAATTCTGTTATGCAAGTTATAAAAGAGGGGAAGAAAGAAGATGACTAATAAGGTATATCAGGTTCCCTACGGAACCAAGGATATTCTGCCGGGAGAGATGAAGACACGCCGCGGAATCGAAAATGCGATTATCAATGTTTTTGACAAATGGGGCTATGATGAAGTAAAAACTCCTGATTTTGAATATGTTGATACCTTCGGCGCTGCCGGTGCCAAAGGGGACTTCCGTTTTTTTGACCGCAGCAATAATCTGCTGGCGCTGCGCAATGATATGACGGCGCCGATTGCCCGTCTGACAGCGACGCGCCTGCAGGGCGGCGAAAAGATTAAACGTCTTTGCTATCTGGCAAACCTTTACCGCTATGAAGAAATTCAGGCAGGACGCCAATGCGAATTTGAGCAAGCCGGTGTAGAAATGCTAGGTGCCAGCGGTGCCGCTGCCGATGCCGAGGTTATTGTGCTGGCAGCCGAAGCATTGCAGGCTGCAGGCTTGCAGAAGTTCGCTATCAGCCTGGGCCACGTTGATTTTATCAACGGCCTGGCGGAGGAAGTAGGCTTTGATGCTGCTCAGCTGCAGCAACTGAAGGATTGCCTGCGCCGTCATGATGCTGTGGGTATGCAGCAGATGGCAGATGCGATGGAAAATATCCGTCCGGAAATCAAGCAGCTTTTTGCCGATTTCCTCTTCCTGCAGGGTGGCATAGAGCTTTTGGACAAAGTTGCTGCAATAGTAACTAACGCTAAGTGCCAAGGCGCTCTGAATGATTTGCGCAAAATCTACAAGCTGGTGGATGCTTACGGCGCCGCAGGCTATTTAAGCTTTGACCTAGGCTTATATCGTTCGCTTGACTATTACACGGGCATGCTTTTTGAAGTGTACCTGCCGGAAATGGGTTATCCGGTGGCAGGCGGTGGACGTTATGACAAGATGATGCAGCGCTTCGGTCTGGAGTGCCCGGCAACAGGCTTTGCCGTTGGCGTGGACCGCGTACTGCTGGCTTTGGAGCGCAACGGCGTTATTACCAATAACCGCACCTGGGATGTACTGGTAGCCTGGAGCGAAGGCAAGCTGCCGGAGGCGATTGCCAAAGCGACAGCATTGCGCCGCGAAGGCCGCAGCGGAAGCTGCTGACCGAGGCTGCGGACCTGCAGGGAGCAGCGCTCGCAGTGAAGGAATATGGCTGTAAATCGTTAGTATATGTAGAATAAGCTTAAAGGAAAAAATTATACGCATTAAGCTTATGGCTGGAAAATATAGAGGGGTATTTTTATGGACGAATACATTACTATAGCATTGCCGAAGGGCAAGCTGTTCGATAAGTCTGTACGCCTGCTGTCGAAGGTAGGCTACAGCGCCGAAAACGTTACCGAGGATTCACGCAAGCTGGTAATCAGCAACGAGGAAACCAAGGTACGCTTTATTATTGCCAAAACTGTTGATGTGCCGACATATGTTGAATACGGTGCGGCAGATATCGGCATCATTGGCAAGGATGTGCTGCTGGAGCAGGATAAGGACGTGGTGGAGCTTTTGGATTTAGGCTTTGGCCGCTGCCGCCTGATGATGGCAGTGCCTGAGGCCAAGCGACGCGCCAAGCTGACGGATTACGCTCACCTGCGGGTAGCAACGAAGTATCCTAACTGCGCCAAGGCTTATTTCAATAAACTGGGCATTCAGACAGAAATCGTGAAGCTCAACGGTTCGATTGAGCTTGGACCTATCGTGGGCCTGAGCGAAATGATTGTAGATATAGTAGAAACAGGGCGCACCCTGAAAGAAAATAAACTGGCGGAGGTTGATTCTATTTTTACCGCTACTGCCAGACTGATTGCCAACCGCGCCAGCTTCAAGCTGAAATTTGCGCGCTTGCACAAGCTGGTTGAGGATTTACGTATTGTTTTAAATGAGGAGGATAAATAAAATGCAGGTTACAGACGCAAGAAAGATGAGCGCAGCAGAGATTGCTGCTTTAATGAAGAAGAAGGCATTTGACGAGGTGGAATTATCTCCGCGCATTCAGGCAGGCACGGATGCTATGTTCGGCAGACACATGACGGCAGCACAGGTTGTTGACCAGATTGTTGCTGATGTGCGCAAAAACGGTGATGAAAGCCTTTTTTACTATACTAAGCTGATTGACCGCGTAGAGCTGACACCGGAAAATATCCGTGTAACCGAGGAAGAATTTGCGGAAGCGGAAGCTATTGTCAAACCGGAAGTGAAGGCTGCTTTGGAGCGTGCCATCGCCAATGTTATGAAGTTCCATGAGGAGCAGATGCCGAAAACCTGGCTTACGAACCGTCCTTACGGTTCACTGCTGGGCCAAAAGGTTACCCCGGTTGATTCCGTCGGTATTTATGTTCCCGGCGGCACTGCTGCTTATCCTTCGTCTGTAATGATGAATGCCTGCCCGGCAAAGGTAGCAGGCGTTCCCCGCATTGTGATGGCCGTACCGCCCGGAAAGGACGGCAAGGTTAATCCGAACGTACTGGTAACGGCAAAATTAATCGGCGTTACCGAAATTTATAAAATGGGCGGCGCACAGGCGATTGCTGCGCTGGCCTTTGGCACCGCAACCGTACCGAAGGTAGAAAAAATTACCGGCCCCGGCAATATCTTCGTAACTTTGGCTAAAAAAGCCGTTATCGGTCACGTTGATATTGATATGCTTGCCGGCCCGAGCGAAATCTTGATTGTAGCAGATGACAGCGCTAACCCGACCTATCTGGCAGCAGACCTTCTGAGCCAGGCAGAGCATGATCCGCTGGCCTGCGCTATCCTGATTACCGACAGCGAGCGTGTAGCTAATGCTGTGGGCGAGGAAATCGAAGTACAGCTGGCACAGCTGCCGCGTAAGGAAATCGCCGGTACCTCACTGCAGCAGGCAGGCAAGATTATCCTTGCCAAGGATATGCCTACCGTTATCGAAATGGCTAACCTTTCAGCACCGGAGCACTTGGAAATCATGACTAAGGCACCGTTTGAAATTATGCCGTATATCCGTAATGCCGGTGCTATGTTCCTGGGGGCTTATTCACCGGAACCGCTGGGAGATTACTATGCAGGACCGAACCACGTTCTGCCGACAGGCGGTACGGCGAAGTTCTATTCCGTACTGAACGTAGAAACCTTTATGAAGAAAACAAGCATCATTGCCTACACTGCTCCGGCATTGATGGCTGCTGCTGACGATATTATTACCTTGGCTGAAGCAGAGGGCCTGCAGGCTCATGCCAACGCTATTCGTAAACGTGTGGGTAAATAAGGAGGCAGAAGATGAGTAGCTTTACTGTTCGCCAAAGTATTGAGGCGATGGAGGAATATGCCGTAGAAAGCGTGGCGGCGGATATTATTGTTAACGCCAACGAAAGCAATTACCCTTTGCCGCAGGAGATTGCGGAAAAAATTACCCAACGCACCGCGCACTTTCCTTTTAACCGTTATCCGCCGATTAAATCGGAAAACCTGTGCGAAGTGATTGCCAAAGAGCTGGATGTGGATGTTGACTGTGTAAAAATCGGCAACGGCTCCAGTGAGCTGTTGGAAAAGGCCTGCTATGTTTTTGGCGGGCCGGGCAAAAAAATTGCCGTACCTTGGCCGTCATTTTCCATGTACGGCGAGTACGCTGCCCTTTCCGACAGCGAGGAGGTGCGCTATCCGCTGACAGCCAAAGGCTTTGTTGATGCTGACAGCGTTATCAGCTTTTGTAAGGAGCAGCAGCCTTCGCTGTTGATTGTCTGCAATCCTAACAACCCGACAGGCAACTATAACAGCCTGGCAGCTATGGAAAAAATTCTCGCTAATGTAGATTGCCCTGTTATTATGGACGAGGCCTACATGGAATTTGCCGATGGCAAGGAGCTGGCACCGAATGATTTGCGTCCGATGCACAAGCTGTGGCTGGTAGCAGGCTCTACCCTGAGCTTAGTGGGACGCTACAGCAATCTGATGGTCTTCCGCACCTTTTCTAAGGCCTATGGCCTGGCAGGTCTGCGCTGCGGTTACGCAGTGGGTGCGCTGGGGCTGGTGCGTCAGCTGGGCAAGGCTTTGCTGCCGTATCATGTAAAGCCTTTACGCTGATGGCAGCCAAAACTGTTTACGAAAACAAGGAGCTGTATAAGGAGCGCATCAAAACAATCCGTGAGGAACGCGATAAATTTGCGGACTGCCTGAAAGCCTTAGGCTTTAAGGTATGGCCGACGGCAACTAATTTTGTTACCTTCCGTGCGGAGGGAGAACTGATGCAGC
>ERZ860023.417-NODE-417-length-26564-cov-1.559885_pt1 | contig 26564 bp, 32 predicted proteins | sample MGYA00509983_ERZ860023 | MGnify/ENA primary metagenome ERZ860023 (study PRJEB30046, sample SAMN00715180) | human gut metagenome | study: EMG produced TPA metagenomics assembly of the A metagenome-wide association study of gut microbiota in type 2...
AACAATCCGATATTAAGTCGCGCAAAAGGTAACTTTCAACTTGCAATACAAAAAAGGAGACCGAAGTCTCCCTGAGATTAACTAATTTTGTGTTGCATATGTATAAACAATTAATCTCGGAGCAAAGGTCGCAAATTTTCGTCTTGCTCCAAAAGAAAATCAAGAGAAAAGAAATCGCCCTTCTTGTAGGGTGCAGTCAGTCGACGCTCAGCCGTGAGATCAGGCGTAATTTAACAGATAAGGGCAACTATCTGTGGGATAAGGCTCACGCAAAGGCAATGGATCGCCGTAAGCGTACCACAGCCAACCATGCAAAGGATCCCGCAATCGTTTGGGAAGCCCTGGATCTGCTGAAGGAGGATTACTGGTCGCCCGAATAGATATCGGCGGATATGAAAAGCCGTGGCAAGAATATATCCCACGAGCTGATATATCGTCATATCCGTGCCGACCAAAGCGGAGAACTCGCCTCTTACTGTAGGCACAAGATGAAATACAACCGTCATGTACGACCCAACAGGACTACCAAAGTAAAGAATATCCCTGACCGCGTAAGCATCCACCAACGCCCGGCAGAAGCCGACGGGACACGTTTCGGAGACTGGGAGATGGACACCATAGTTGGCAAGGACGGCAAGGGGGCCATCTTGACACTTACCGAGAGAAGCACCAACATGATACTCATGGAGAGGCTGCCCGAAGGCAAGCATCCCGAGCCGCTGGCTAAAGTGGTGGTCAGGCTGCTGTTCCCTTATAGAAAAACCATACGCTCCATAACAACCGACAACGGTTCTGAGTTCTGTGCGCATAAGCTGATCTCCAAGGGATTGGCGCCAAAGGGCGCGAAGGATCCGAACCTCGTGTTCTTTGCCGATTCATATTGTTCATGGCAGAAAGGTTCAATTGAGAATGCAAATAAACTTATACGGCAGTACATTCCAAAAGGCACTGACTTTTCAACCCTGACGGATGCCTTTATTCGCAAGATTCAGCACAAAATCAACCGCAGGCCACGTAAAAAACTAAATTTTGAAACCCCAAAGGATGTTTTCTTCCGACAAATTAATAATTTTGCAGTTGCCGGTTGAGAGTAGGCCCTTCTACAAATTTATAGACTTTTCAAATTCAGACGGTCTATATTTGGCAGATTTCAGCGATGAGCTTACTTTTAGTCTCGTTTCTGAAAAATGCAGAGAGGAAATTGTTGGTATTATTCTCAAGCAGACACAAGAACTACTAAGACAGTATAAGCGGTCATTGAAATAATCAAAGGCGTGACAGTTTAGATTCTGCTAAATATTCTGCCCTTATTCCTATAGGTTTCATAATGTGTGAATATGATTTTCATACATTATGATTAACTTTGCAGTCAGATAAAGAAATTTGTATGGCAGACTCAACACTTCGCAAATATATCTGGCTCATAAACACCATTCTTGACGCCAGAAAAATAACTTTCAAAGAAATAAGTGACAAGTGGGACATCTCAACCCTTAACTATAAGGGGACTGAGTTGTCCAAACGCACCTTTCATAATCACCGACAGGCTATTCTCACGGAGTTGGGCGTTGACATACAATGCTCTTCAATGAGAGAGAACAGTCAGTATTTCATAGCCAATCAGGAAGAACTTGAAAATAATGAAGTGTTGAACTGGCTTACAGACAGTATGGCAACCGAGTCATTATTGCTTGAAAACAAGGCTATCTCTGACAAAATAGTTTTGGAACCCGTACCCGGAGGTCGGGAATGGCTCCCCGTTCTATCACAGGCTTTGAGAGATAATCTGCGCATAGTATTTCAATACACATCATTTCACTCAACCAAGAATAATTTGAGTGATAGGATATTGGAGCCGTTGTGCTTAAAGTTGTTCAAAAGGAGGTGGTATATGCTTGGCCAAACCGTGGATAGCGGCAAGCGGTTGATATTTGCTTTAGATCGCATCACTAAACTCGAACTATCATCAGAGCAATTTACCTATCCCGAAGATTTTTCTGCAAAAGACTTCTTCGCAAACTTCTATGGGATTTGTTCTGACGGATATTCTACTCCTACTCGGGTTATCCTGAAATGCTATCGAGAATTTCCCAAATATGTAAAATCATTACCACTACATCCCTCGCAAGAGGAACTTGAACACGGGGATGGTTTTATTACCTTTGGATACTATATGTCACCAGCATACGACTTTATTCAGGAAATAATGAGTCATGGCGATGATATTGAGGTTCTTACTCCAATATGGCTCCGGAATCTTATAAAAGAGAAATCAGACTCTCTGGCAGCGCTCTACAAGTAGTCTCAAATTTTTCTGCAAATCGTTTTCATATATGAAACGATTTTTCATACGTCCTCTATAACTTTGCCGATGAAAAGAAACAAGAGGACATTGAAAACATCGGTCAGACCTTTGCCATCTGTCTGCTGAATCCGGCAGACTTCGTTCCGAATTATCGGAGCGCACCCCAAAGTTTATTACTCGGCATCGACCCTGCACGCTGTTCACTCCGGTCGTGCATGTTTCATCACCTTCGCTTCGCTCTCGGTGATGTGAAATGCACTCCCTCGTTCACAGCGCACATTGCCGAAGCCTCGACCATCCGGCACACACGAAAGTAAGACCGATGTTTTCACTGCTCTCGCAAACTGACAAAACTATGCGAGACCAAATTGCAGAATATCTCAAGGACGTGACCATCAGTAACCGAAAGGAGTTATTTGATGTGTTGAATTTCATTGCACCCTTATTGACGGTTGGAGTCTGGCCGAACCCAAGTCCGGCAGACAGATAATGCGATTTGCGTCAGCCAACGCAAGAAAGTCCGCCTATGTCGATTTTACGATACCCAAGAAGTCAGGTGGACAAAGAAAAATCAGCGCTCCTGTCAAACCGTTGAAGGCTATCCAAACAGCACTAAATATAGTTCTGCAATCCATATTCGTTCCCGATGAACACGCCACCGGTTTTGTATTAGAGAAAAGTGTCAAGGATAACGCCATGATACACGTGGGTCAAACCTGCATATTTAATACAGACCTCGAAAATTTCTTTCCGAGCATAACAAAACTCATGGTTCGTCGGGCTCTCCATCGAGAGCTTGGTGATAGACTGCAAAGCAATGAAGTAATCAATATTATATGTAGAATTTGCACCGTTCCTGACAGTTCGGGTGTCGAGGTGCTACCACAGGGCGCACCGACATCGCCTGTTCTGTCTAACATTGTGCTGAAGAGCCTTGATAAAGATATGTCAAAGCTTGCTGAAAGAATGGAATGTAAATATTCGCGCTATGCCGATGATATTACATTCAGTCATAGTAAATCAATTCGCAGGATGAGTCCTTTCTGGCAATCAAGGATTTATAATATCATTGCGAAGTATGGGCTCAAAGTGAATGAAAAGAAGACAAGGACATTTGTACCGGGTACACGTCGAGGGGTTACCGGAGTCGTTGTAAGCGATAAAATCAACGTTCCCCGTTCTTATATAAAACAGTTGCGGGTGCTTCTTCACTTGTGGGAGAAATATGGCTATGCACAAGCACAAATCATCTTTACAAGAGATTTCTACAAGGGTATCGAAAAGAGTCTTGTCAATGTAATCGACGGTAAAATTAACTATCTTGAAATGATCAAGGGCAAAGAAGACTCTACTTATCGTAAGTTCAAAAGCAGGTTCAAACGTCTTCAGTGGGAAGAAAAACAAAGTACTAACCAAATACAAAAGGCTATATGAATATAATTTATTTACACGGACTTTCCTCGTCGGGACAGTCCAACACCGCAAAAAAACTTCGGGAGTTACTTCCGGATGATAATGTTGTCACACCTGACATTCCGGTCAGCCCAATAAAGGCTCTTCAGTTGTTACTGAGTCTTGCCGGAGAGTATGGAGCTGATGATACAATCGTAATAGGCACATCTATGGGTGCGATGTATGCCTCTCAGATGAAAGGTTATCGCCGAATCCTTGTCAATCCCGCGTTTCACGTCTCAGACCTCCTGAAAGAAAACAAGGGTGAGAGACTACAATTCTTCTCAGAGAGAGAAGATGGCAGTGAATACTTTGAGGTCTCGGAAATCTTGATCCAAGAGTTTGAAGAAATGGAGGCCAACCTGTTTTATGTCGATGACATTACTCCGGAATCGGTAATAGGACTCTTTGGTGATAAAGACGACGTATGCAACTGTCTTGACGAGTACCGCGAAAGTTATTTCTACTGGTCATCTTTCAAAGGTGGTCATCGACTTACTGAAGATGTTATTACGAACACCTTGCTCCCGGTAATCAAATGGTTGAAGCATCCGGACTACACTTCTGGTAGAACCTATTTGCCGTTTGATGATATAACTCCCGGCGACACTGGCTACATCGGCGAAATGGATAACGATGAGAATGCCTTCAAAATATATAAGAAAGGTTTAGGAGGTAAGTGGTATGAAGAAATTGTGCGTGAGTATCAGGGCACAAAACATTACGATGGGCGCGAAATCAACTTACATTTTCCGTCCCTCCCCGAAGGCGTAAACGAAGAATCGGTAGAACTTGTGTACGGCAATCGTTTCTGTCATCTCCCTTCGATTGAAATCTATGGAGAGCATGGTGTTCAAGTTACCAACGGAGACTTCATTATCAATGAAAGTATTAGTGTCCACAGAAAGTAATGGCAGAAATCCGAAATAGAATCACGGCAATATTGTCGCGAATGAAGCATGACACCTTCGAGCGCATGAGGCTCTCGCACTTAGTTTGCTCAGTGCTCTTGCCGGGGAGAGTATATTTCTCCTCGGCTTGCCCGGTGTCGGCAAATCCATGATTGCCCGCCGATTAAAACTTGCATTCGATAATGCTACCGTCTTTGAATACTTGATGTCGCGATTCTCGACACCCGATGAGATTTTCGGGCCCGTCAGCATCTCCAAGCTTAAAGATGAAGATTGCTATGAACGTGTCACATCCGGATTCCTACCCGAAGCTGAGGTCGTTTTCCTTGATGAGATATGGAAAGCCGGCCCCGCTATTCAGAACGCCCTTCTTACTGTTCTGAACGAAAAAATCTATCTCAACGGCAATCAAGAGCTTAAGTTGCCAATCAAAGGGATAATAGCAGCCTCAAATGAACTTCCGGCTAAAAATGAAGGTCTCGAAGCATTGTGGGATCGTTTTCTACTGCGATATGTTGTCAATCCCATTGAACAGAAACAGAATTTTTTTAGATTGCTTTCTGCGCAGACTTATGAATCGACAACAGAAGAATTTGGCCCACTGACCCATGACGATTTTATTTCAGTGCAGTCAGAAAGTCGTAAGGTAACTATACCCGAGTCAGTTCTTGAAATCCTTTACACAATAAGAGGGAAACTTAACGAAAAGATAAACGCTAAAGACGTGGTTACGGGTGAGCCTGACCCTGAGAACCTAAAATATTACGTTTCTGACAGACGTTGGAAAAAGGCTGTCGGAGTCATGAAAATGTCGGCATTTCTTAATGGAAGAGATGAGATAGGTCTTTCTGACCTGCTTCTATTGTCGCACATGCTTTGGAATGATGAGCCGTCAATCCCGGTTGTCAAACAGATTATTGCCGAAACTGTTGTCGCGTCATTGTTCAGTGACATATTGGAGCAATATAAAAGTTATAAACGCCATGCTAATGTTGAGAATAATGACACACGTCTATACTCTCCGGACCAAGAACACTATATCATTCAATGCGATGATTCCCCTCTGAAGATTAAAATCAAGGATTATCAACGTATGCAGTCCTCTCCTGATGAGGTTTTCTTTGGTTCAGAGACTACAGACAGTACCCTGATGCTTCGTTCTCGGGGACAGTTCGTGATGAGGTTTGTAAAAGATGGTGTGATTTGTATCAATAACTACAACTATTTTCTCCGGACAGAATCTGATAATCAACTTAGTAAAGACTTTATTGCAGAGATCGGGGATACAATTGACGGCATTGCTAACAAACTATATGTTGAAATGAATCATAATCTTTTCATTGCAAATTCCGATTTATATACACCCATAAAAGAAGTTGTCGCAGTCTATAGAGCAAGAATAGATTTGATGTGATGAGAAAGCAACATCTGACATATCTGCGCAGAGCCATTGGCATAGCCTCTTCCATAAAGGGAGGAGCGAGAATGCTTGAAATAGTTGGCAAAATTAGGGCTGGAAAGACCCCTGTTTATCAGATGATACGGGATATTGTCTGCGACTCGCGTTTTTACTGCGTTGTGGAGGATGACCTGTTCTGGAAAAAATACGCAACGGCAGACATTCGCCATTTTATTGATTCTCTTTCATCGGAAGACTGGGAAAACGAAGAGCGAAGAACCGGGAAAAAGGAAGATTTCCTGAACGCATGGCTATCCAAACACTTCTTTCCACTAAGCGTTGAAGAGAAAAGAATAATTGCAGAATCCATGCAACTTACCGCCGGTAATTCCGGCAAACCAGTTCCTCTTGGTAGCAGTGGAAATGAAGGAAACCAGGACTCTGACGGATATGACATTCAGATAGAATCAGGTATTACAGATAAATCCAATAGTCCGGATAAGATGGGCTACTCATTACCTACAGATATTGCAAACTATGCAGAATCTTCAAAAGGAAGTTCTCCCGGCCTTGAGGTTGATAGCCACGAGGCTGAAGCTGAATATCTTCAACTACTTAATCCGACAATCGTTGAACTTGCCAAGCAGATAGGTCGGAGTGGAGGCACGAGTCACGAAGTAACCGGTAAATTTCAATCTGCTTCACGAAGTGACATAAGCGGTATCACTATCGGTAATGACCTCAATTGTCTGTTGCCTTCAGAACTTGCTCTGTTAGGAGCAAAATCTACTGAAAACCTGTTTTATCAGCGATATGTTCAGAATCGTCTTCAACTGTTTTCATCCGCATCCCACTCTTTTGAGGTTGCCAATGATAAATCAGGTCCAATCTATATATGCGTTGACACAAGCGGCTCTATGAACGGAGAACCGGAAGTGACGGCAAAAACGTTGGCTCTTGCTGTTGCCATTGTGGCTCAGAGAGATAGAAGACCGATCTGCATGATAAACTACTCCCATAATCTTTCATTTTTTATCCTCACAAATTTGCACCGTCAGCGCAAAAAATTTCTTGCATTCCTGTCTCATTCTTACGATGGCGGTAACGATGAAGACAAACTTTTTTATTTTATTTTCAAGAAGTTGCCATCTATTCCCAAGTATAAGCTCTTTGCCGACGCATTCAAAGGGGCCGACATACTCATAATATCCGATTTTATCTGGAGTTATATTTCCAATGAAAACATGGAACTGATTCAAAAGGCTCGTAGTGAGGGGATGATATTTTACGGCTTGGGGATTGATGTCAGAGAACTCAACTCGATATGTTGGATGACCCGGAAAAACATGACGACGAAATCCGCGATGGTTATAATTTCCTAAAGCAATGCGATTATCGTTATCTGTACGAAAATGGTTCAGTTTTTGAGTATATTGAAAAGCCTTTGGTTCTATGAGACTTAAAATGAGACTTGAAGATGCGATGGTCTATGTACTGGCTACCGCCGGATATGGAATGACAACACAACGGATAGCGGAAGTTATCAATAATGAGAAACTCCACATTCGTGTTGATGGCAACCCTGTTACCGATAAACAAGTATATGCCGCTGTCTGCCGTCACCCGGAAACCTTTGTCAAAGAAGGTGGTCGCATTTTGCTTTCAATGTAGAATTTTTTATCCTGTACCGCTAAATGCGTCATGTCGATATTTACTTTGCAGCAAAAACATCGACACATGATTTATCAGGACTATTTTCGCAATTCAGATTTTGAGGATATATGGGTAATCCTCAATGGCTTCTATCTTGAACACGAGGACATAAAGCCAATGTATGCCTCTTTGGTTGATGAGATTAAAGCATTGCCCATTGAGGAAAAGTATTCGGACTCAACAATTCAGATGTGCCTTGACAGCTATAATGAGATTATGGTAAAAGGCGCGCCTGATCCTCAGGTGTGGCTTGTCGGTCGGGAAGTAAAGATTGATTTCTCGTCATGGAAAGATAATATTGATGAAGAAACTATCAACGATTCTCCCGGTATAAAAACGTTTAATATGCTCTCCGGTAAGGAGAAACGCGAACTGGCTCGTCAAAGCGACAGTAAATCAATTGATGGCACCCTCATTAAAAGACATATTGAAAATCAGACTTGGTTCTATTCTGAATGGAAGCAAGACCCTACGGTATACGGAATGTTGACCATGCTTTTTGGCAATAATCAGAATGATTCTTCAGATAATATTTTCGATATATTTGGTCATGATAAAGAAACGCTGACGAAATATTGGAAGTTGCTAACTTCTAACAATATAGAGCAATCCCCAATAATGTTTAATCATACCATCATTGGCTCTGAAGAGCTGCCCCTTTCTGATGATTTATATATCAAAATGAATGCTCGTGGCAAACCACTCACAAATTTCGAAAATTTCAAGGCAGAGGTAATAAAATGGGTATCTGAGAACGTATCAAAAGAGGAATCGATTAGAGTCGCGTCTAAATTTGATAACGAATGGACTGATATCTTCTGGGAAAATGGTTTAGGTAAATCGGTTCATAATGTTGAAGAGCTTTTCTTTGCCTTTTTTAATCGCATCTATTATCAATATGTTGTGACAGAAAGAAATAGCGAAGAATTTGTATTATCAGAAAAAAATTCTGATAAGAATTCGGAATATAGACTATTCAGCGGAAGCAAGAATAAACATGAGAAAAATTCAGGTGATAAATTTGTCACTTTTCAATCTTTAGAGCCTTATACTTCTCGATTAAAGAAAGTTCTTACTTCTCTCGAAACAATATTTCAAGGAATAAGGCAAATCGACTTGTCAACTTTACAACCTTATTGGAAAAAGGACTTTTATTTCATCCCGAGGTATATTCTTGACAAAGATATCCCTAAACAGCTTACAGATGAGATTTTAGACTTTACGACAATCAACCAGCAGGAAAGGGTTGCGTTCTATGCGATATGTAAATATTTTCTCAGCCCATCCCACGATGATGACGAAAAAGAGAGCTTGTCACACTGGATGCGTTTCGTCTGGAATTTAATATCAGATAAAGACAGCGGGGGCGCTGATACAATTCGTAGCGTTTCAGCCATTCAACAAGCCGTTGCTCTAATTGATATGATTGAAAATCCACGAAGGGTTTACGGTGAACTTTATGAAAAATCCTCAGAATACCGACAAAAATTAAAAAACAATACAGTACTGGAGCATCGGTTTATTGAAGAAATTGAAAAAGTCATTCAGATTCTTCATCCCGACTGCAACGTTATGCTTCCCTCATGGGCAAAGGACTGGGAGCAGGCAATAATTGAAGCTGAGAAGTTCCGTCTGTTCAATGGATCTATTGGTGTGCTTTTCCACAATGAAGATGGCGAAATTGATTGGTCTCATTTTGAATTGAAATTCAAAAATGCTAAAGAATATTTTAAGACACCGGATAATCCAAACGCAATAAGCCGCATGGTTCCTTCTCTCTCAGACGAGGATATTTTATTCATTTTCAACAACTATTATCTACACTATAAGGATGATAATGTCAGTGAGATGTTAAGGCGACACCCCAGATGCTTTCATAAATTTCTCATGGGAAAAGCGAACTCCGATTCTTTAACTCATTTACAAACAGATATTACTTCTCTATGTAAGAAGACTTTGGATTTCTGGATTCATCCAAATTGGGTTGACAACAAGCACGTATTGTCTAGTTATTCAACCAAAAGTGGATATTACGAATCCAATTCCTATTTTATAGATACGGATTATATTGAAAAACGATATGCGTTTTTGAGTAAAGCGCAGGCAAACGTGAATGATATTCAGCTCATTATTAACAAAGAATATTCTTATCCGTATAAAGGCCTCTATATAGATTTTACCTGCATTTATAAGGAAAGACATTATAAATTCAGATGGACTGGTGCAGATTGGATTGATATGTATGATAAAGATACAAATCTTTGGAGAGAGGGCCTCCATTCTAAGTTCAATGGTTATGATGTTGATTATCACTTCAATGATATACCAACATTTTGGGAAGAAATACGAAGATGTATAACGTGCTATATATCAAAACGGAGCAATAGCTAAAGAGTTTCGGTAAATGAACAAATATGCAGCTGTATTACAATTTTTCAGTAGAAAGGAATCAATTCTTATATAAACGTCATTTGATGGGGTCGGAGCAGTATTGTCGGCGACCGCAGCGGGTGCAGTGTTCGCCTCGCCAGACGCTGTCAAACTGCTCACAGGCGGCATCTATCAAGGTCGGCTCATCGGTCAGGATTCCGGCCTCGAAATTGCGGCGGTTGCTGCTCTTCATACCTATTCCGGCTCCTGTCAGGTTGGCAGAGCCAATGTAGGCAGTCTCAAAGTCAAATATAACATCTTGAAATGGACTCGCGGACATAGTATCCGCTCCAGTCCTGATTTTAGAATCGGGTATCGGTCAAAATCCTCACGGAAAGCCGGACCCGGTTCTTTTGCATGGATAAGTCTGACCTCTACACCTCGTTTGAGTAGCTTTGCAAGTATGGCAAGGAACGGCTCAGATGAATTGCCAGCTTTGACGTGAAGGTCTTTAATGTCGGCTGTACCAATCCAGAGCGACTTCCTCACGGAAGCCATCTTGCCACGACCTTATCATAATGGTCTTTGCCGGAAATAAATTCAACTGCCATACTGGTGCAAAGTTACTTATTTTTCGTGAGATAGAGGTAATAGTTGTAGTATGGGGACATCGCTATATCATCTTTTGCTTTTACCATCTTTGAATCCTCGCCGATGAGTGTGGAAAGAAAGGTCCAAAATGATTTGCGATGATGCTTGTACTTGTAATGCGCCATTTCGTGAAGTATTACACCGTCAGTCCATTCCTGTTTGAATATAGCGAGAAAAGGTTGTAAGGTAATGTGATTGTTGAACGTGCAATAGCCGAGAACATTCTTCCGAAGGCGCTTGACTGTAACGCCGGAGCCATGCAACCCCTTCATATTCTCCCAATACTTTACTCTGGCAGGCAGTACAACTTTTGCAATCCGAAGTATGGTTTCGCGCATAAGTTCCCTAAGCCATTTCTGTATCTTCTTGGTCTCAAAGTCAGTGGAGTCATGGTAAATCATATCCAGGATACCGTCGTGGTATTGAACAAGCAACTCGACGGCGTTCTTATCCTGAAACACGAATTGGTCGGGTATCTTCATCGTTGCCTCACACTTATCGACACAATGCCAGACCACTGACAAGTGCTTTGTAGTAAGCCGGAATCGAGGATTTATCTTAAATGTTGGTTCTTTCATACCTCCCATATTTTATCCATTATGTGTCTATAACCCTTAACTCCGTAATGTCCTATCTTCAATCCATAGAAACGAGTGCCGAGAGCTTTCTCCTTGTCTATTTTCTCTATTGTGGAGGGATTGGGAACAGGAAACTCGAAGTCTGAGACAATCAGTACATCAGCCATCTCGTATGTTCCTTTCTGAAGAACGCGAATAGCCTCGGCAAGCATTTGTTCACCATCAGTGCCACCACTATAACTATGCTCCAAAAAATTGTCAATCATACGCCAATTTCGCGGTTTTGCAAGGTCAATAGACTTTGACCTGACAGAGAAACTGATTAGATAGCAAGGTCTTTTCTGTTTCTTTGCCATCCGTAGCAACTGTTTGAGCAACGAGAAAGCAATCCTTTGAGGTTGCCCCGACATCGAGCCGCTGGTATCAATGCTTACGATAATCGGTCCTTTTGTCAGTCGTGGGTCTTTGCGATGTTCCTCTATCTTTTTCGGTTTGTCTTTGCCGGGACTTGAAAACAGCTGGAGTTCCTTGGTTGCATATCTCTTAAAGAAGAGATCTTCCGGCATAGATAATTCCACTGGTAGGACACGTTCCAGATTGTCGCCTGACTCAACTCTGTCAATCTCTTCGACCGAGCTGTTTTTAGCCACGGTAGTAGGCATAAAGCGATATACTACCGTATCTTTCTCTTCTTTAGACGAATCCTTGTCACGACCGATCATATCCACAATTTCTCTCAGTTGCGGATAGCGATGGACATCTTTCTCCACCTTCTTTCTGTCTTCATAATCGCCTGTTCCTGCATCACGACAAAATTGTTCAAACCTCATTTTCGCACGATTCAACATCTGACGCTCTTTTCGATCGAGCTTAGCCTTACAAGCATTTTCCCAATCGCTTGTCATTGCCGAAAATACAGCACCCTTGTCGTCTGTCTTGAACTGCGCCGTATATCCTGAAAGATTTACATCATATTTCGAGTAGCCGGCTTCAATTGTGCCACATACTTCCTGCCACATCTTGCGTTTCTCCTCAATGGTCGCTTCTCTGAAACGAGTAATCATGGCAAGTTCTTTCATTGCTTCAATCTGCATTGCCCGGAACTGTTCCAGCAAAGCAGTGAAGAAAGAAATCAAGTCTTCTTTCAGCACCTCAACCCATGTTGAGTCCGAGCCGTCGATCTGAGGATTATTGTCAATGACCTCCTGCATATAACCGGCGAGGCAATCATCGGGCGGCATGGTCGGAGGCATCTCGCCACATTCCATGTAGAAGTCAAAAGCCTCGCTATATTCCTCCAGCTTGGCGTCAATGTCGGTATAGTCAATCATTTTATCAACATAACTACGTTATTGAGTTTGACCTCTATGGTCTTTATCTGTTCACTGACATCCTTCAGCATCTTGTTAACCAGTGCAAGATCATTGGGAGAAAGGAATATATTATCACAATCGGTCCAGTTTGATGATACCGACTTCTCCCATTCTTCGACACAAGTCCTGAATAAGTCCTGAATCAAATATACACGCTGATATACAGGCGATGTCTGTAAAGACTCAGAACTTATTGCTGATTGAGCAGCCTTCTTGCGGAAAGCGTATGGAGTGCCGTCGATTATCGCACCATTCTGACACCTCTGAATCTTTACCTTTGTCAGATTCGAAGCATTCTGTGATTTTGCTTCAAACGGTCTTCCCGGAACGATTGTGTGAATGATGATTTTCTTGCGTTTGCTGTCATAATACTCACCCCGTCACGAGTCTGATTTGATAACGCGGCATAGTCCCATTTTGAAAAATAGGTATCTCCATCCGGATAATTTTCGACGAGATAGTAGAAATAATCATACTCAGCGAAATCATTCCCGTCTGTGTTTAATCGTGACTGTGTTGATTGTTGTGCGGTTTGTTGCTGTGGAGTCATAAGTTGGCGAATAGATTTATCAATCTTCGCCAACCCTTTCAGCACCGCATCTGAGATACTTGAAGTAAAAGCATTAAGCACATTGGGAATACACTCCACATCATTCCAGAAACTATGTATAAGCAATAGATAGTCTGAAAGATTTATCTCCATGCGACCATTCAGAAAGGCTGAGGTCTGCATCAGCTTGTACGCTTTTCGCCAACGTCGATCAGAGATATAATATCGTAATTGATTTCCGTCCTCCTTCTCCAGAGCAGTAAGACTCTTCCGAATGTTTTTTATGGCACTGACAACCGAATCCTGAATGCCTACGGCCTTTGATTCGTTTTGCCAGTTGGAATATGTTTCATTGGTAATGTATAACGATTCCGATAATTCCGACATATCAACACCGGCACCCTTTATCATTTTGAAGAAGGAGGTATCACTCTCTATGCAGTTTGAAACCATCCGCACAAGGAAGCGATCCCACAACGCTTCGAGACCTTCATCTTTTGCCGGAAGTTCGTTAGAGGCAGCAATAAGCACTTTCATTGGCGTGCGCATTATTTGTCCTCCATTATGGAAGATATGTTCGTTTATTACAGTCAGAAGGGTGTTCTGGATAGACGGCCCAGCTTTCCATATTTCATCGAGGAACACAACATCAGCCTCTGGCAAATATCCTGCGGTCAGTCGTTCATAACGGTCGTCGTTCTTTAATCGTGAAATTGATATGGGTCCGAATATTTCATCAGGAGTGCTGAATCGAGACATCAGGTAATCAAATGACTTGCCATCCTTGAATACCATTTTCAAACGACTCGAAACCATACTTTTGGCTGTTCCGGGAGGGCCGAGAAGGAACATATTTTCTCCAGCCACAGCGCACAACAGTGCCACGGCTATAATCTGTTCCTTTTCATAGACTCCCTGCGACATCCATTCGACAAGCTGACGAATGTGCTCTTTCGGAGTTGACGGAAATAGTGATTTAGTTCTAACTTTCTTTGCCATAATAAAAAACGGGGCCAATAATGCTCACCGCAAAATTAGCTCCGACATGTAGCAGATTTAGATACAGGTTATCCTTTTCTTATATTTTGGTCAAAAAATCATCCGATGCTTTCATTAACTCTTTCAATACGGGCGCATATACTTGTGCTGGAGAGCAAATCCGATTATAACACCGATATTTGCTTTAATCAAGGCTAAATGAGGTGGCCCGATAAAGCAGGCTATGCCCCCAATATGCCGGGGAGTATGGCGAATTTGAGTAGTGCCAACTGTTTCTGAATTACTTTATCCATTCTCCAGTTCCTTTCCAGCAGCAAGTATCGTGACTTTGACCTCGTCATCTTTCATACTTTCATCGGGATAGACTGCCCAAATGGCATAAACGCTTTCCGGCAATTCACTAATGATATCGGTCAGTGCAGTCATTTCTTGCATTACCAATGGCAGTTCCCCTTCCTTATTGAAATACAGAAAAATCGAAAGGCGTTCTATTTTATCGAGCTTAGATGAAGACAATGCTCTTTTAATGTCACCAATCGCTTCTGCGACACGCTCATTACCACACCGTGTTACTGACTTTAGGAGGAAATGCTTTGCGTCAGTTAGAGTGGTTTGCAAATCGTTAAAGTCATAGGCAATCATACCTTGTGTTACTATCGGCTGGAGGATTGCCTTATGATGTCTGGGTACTCAGCACAAGAGGCTTCGGACACCACGCTGTCATAACAATCAAAATCGGCATTGTCAAGCAAACCAAGGGTCAGGACTCCGGCATCATGGAATGTTTTGGCAATACTGTTCGCATGATCTTCGTTGTCTTTCACCACAATGATTACCATTTTATCCTCATCGGTTGGGACACACTCAAAGGATTCGGTTAATACTGTGGCGGACACACAATCGTATCCGTATGACTTTACTGTCTCAATTATTTCTTTTGTTGCCTCCCCGATACCAATTACGCGAAAACTGGTGGGTAAATTCATACGGACATATCGGTCAAATAATTCCGAATCATTCATCTTATCGTGATTACAGTTTATTATAATGGAATGCAGTGATAGCTAAGGGTTGGCTATCACTGCATAAATTTGCTGGCAAAGTTAGAGTTTCTCTGCTTTGAGTTCGTTGCCGTTCATGTAGCCAACGGGGAAATCCACGTTGTATTTCATCTTGAACTGGCGCTGAATCTCAGCCTTTACGATTGAGTTGGCAAAAGGAAGGTGCTTCCATTGAAAGAAACTTCGGCAGTCATGCCGGCTTCGAGTCGCTTGCCTCCGCTAAGAAGGAGACGTTTTGTGGTTACTTTGAAGAGTGCCATATCTAATATTTTGATGGTTACTCTGCAAAGGTAGAACAGCGGTGTATCAGATTTGGTAACACCAAAAAGATTTTTAGTCTTCGTCGTAAAAGTCCTCTATGTCAAATCCGTCTTCAAAATCTTCAGAATCTACATCTTCATTGGGATACATCATCTGCATAATCTCACGCTCATCATATCCGGTGATTTCCCTACGTAAATTGACAATTTTTTGCTCAATACGATTACTTAATTTCCGTGCTTTACGACATTCTTCCGCTTTTTTGACAAAATAATTCGGGTCTTTATCGCAGGTGTATAAATAATCCTCAAAATGAAACAACTGCTCATTTATTTCTTCAAGTTCCTCTTTAATCTCATCTAAATCGGATAAAGCTTTATCCTCATCTGATGAGTAGTTTCCCTGCATATCGTCAAGACGTGAAAGCAAGGCTTTTAGTCTAATTGAAAAAGATTCGTTTTGTCTCATATTATATCTGATTTATTCAAACGAATGATTAAAGTAATTTCAACGCTATAGCAGCACAAGCCTCGGCATCACAAAGCGCATGATGGTGGTTTTCCATGTCATAACCACAGGCGACTGCCGATAAATGGAGCTGATGGCTCGGAATGTCAAGACAGCGACGGGAGGCAGCGAGTGTGCAATGAAATTCGTAACCGGGATATTCCATATCATACTCCTCAAATACTGCCTTCAAGCAACTCTCATCAAAAGGACGGTTGTGTGCTACAAGCGGCAGGCCTTTTATTTTCTCTGCCACCTGCGCCCACACTTCCGGGAATGTCGGTTGTCCGTCAGTATCCCGACGGGAGAGTCCGTGGACCTCAGTAGTCCAATATGTATAATAATTGGGGGCAGGCTGAATAAGACTGTAGAATCTGTCAACAATCACACCGTCACGAACTATTACGATGCCGACACTACACACGCTGGAGCGTCGGCCATTGGCTGTTTCAAAGTCTATTGCTACAAAGTCTTGCATTGTCAGTCATTCTTATACAGTTCATACATCTCTGAAATCCAGCCCTTCATTGATCTGCGCAAAGAAGCCGGACTAACGACCTCTATCATCGCGCCGACATGGAGCAACTTCATTACGAAGTCATACGTCGGCGAGAGATAGAGTTCAAAGTCGGCGTACTCGCCATAGTCTTCGATAAGTCGCTGACTATGATGTAGCGGAAGGGTTTTCAGATAGTGTTTGTGGTCTTCGTTGGCACGAATCACAATTCTCTCCGGCTTGACATCATATCCAATGACCACGCCGAATTTTGTCGAGAAATACTCTGTGGCATCAAAATCCTTTGGCAACTTGAAGAGCGTTGATGTCGGTTCTACGCTCTCCAGACGGTCAAGGGCGTAAATCTTTATCTCGTCACGGTTGTTGTGACCGAGCACATACCAACGGTTATCAAACAGTTTCACGCAATATGGCTCAATGGGGAATGTATAGTTACGTTCCTTCTTGAAAGGGCGATATGTGATATTCACGACCCGGTTCTCCTTCATCGCATCAAGGATTGTGGTCAGATGATTGCGGCCTGAAGGGATTTCGTCAACCAATATGCGACCTTTCAAAGAGAGATTCTCTCGATTATATTGCCGACTGCAAAGGAATCGAGCATCCACTTTTTGAGTTTGTCCTCGTCAATATCCTCCGGATTTGAGATATAGTATAGATAACCGCCAACTTTCTGACAGTCAATCATTATCCCGAACTGCTCGTAGATTGCATCGCGCCAGCGGTTGAACGTGGCGCGATGAAGCGGCTTGCAGTCGCTCAAATCCTTGCAACGCTCCCAACGGTCGGAAAGATCCTTATGAGAAATCTTCCCGGCACGGCGGATTGTATCAATCAGCCAAGTGTATTTTTGTAGTTGGTTCATATCTGTTTGAGTTTAACGCTGCAAATTTAATCAAATCCTGTCACATTTTGTGATACAGGATTGGGTATAATCATGAATCGAAGTCAAAATTTCTTCATTTGTCACGGTCTGTTAAATCCATGCGCCATATAGTTCCTCGGGGTCATCATCCGGACGGTCATTCTCCAGTGTCGTTCTACGAGCTTCCGCCAACTCTTCTTCTGTCGGTGGAGGCAGTTCTACCATAAAGACATTGCATGGACGCTGCTTAATCCCGGCTTTATGGCGGAGCCAAAGATTTTCCATCAGGAGTGCGACTCCATCGGGAGATTGTATTGATTTCATAATATCACAGTTTTTATATTTACACATTCATAGAACCCTCAGGCTTTGACCAGTCCAACTTTGTTACTTGTCGATCAATCCAAATCACGCCGAGATTTTTCTCTTGACGGAGTTCTATTGTAGCTAATAGTAAAGGAATTATATATGGGATTCTTTCCTTGATATTCTCCCATGTCCCGTCGAGGTAACAACTTGCGACGTAATCCATGCAGAGATAAAGCCTTACTTGAGTCTTATCCTTATGATAATACATGGCAAATTCATTTCTCCAACCATATTCTTCAAGAATAGTCGCTGCTTCAGTAATAAGGTTTTCGCATTTGCGACTTTTTGAATGGGCAAAATTACCTATGAATTCGACTGGCTCTTTCATTTCCTGAGGTTCAAATTCGTTTTCTGCTTCATCAAAAATACTCCCGATTGTTGTGAAATTCATGACGCTTTGAAATTAAAGATTGGACGAATGATGGTGTCTATGCAGACGGTGTCACCTATGTTGGCTATGATTTCTTCTGCCGGTTTATAGACCATCGGCGACTCGTCGCGAGTGAAGTCGTTGACTGACTCCGAATAGATGCCTTGCATGGATGCCTCGAAGTCCTCTATCGTTATTTTCTCGTATGCCTGAGTACGGCTCAATACTCGTCCGGCCCCGTGAGGTGCAGAGAAGTTCCAGTCAGGATTGCCCTTGCCGGTGCAAAGCAAAGAACCATCGCGCATATTCAGAGGAATAATGCAACGCTCACCCTCGGCAGCAGAGATAGAGCCTTTGCGGATGATATTCTCATCGCTGATGTAATTGTGGACGGATTCAAATTCCTCTTTTACCTCCACACCGAGGAAAAACCGCATAAGCAACAGCGATATAAGTTTACGGTTGAGTACAGCCCATCGCTGACAAAGACGCATATCGTGGAGATAGTGCTCACGCCCTTCACCCTCAACATAGCAAAGAGCGGCAGGGAGGCGTGGTTCCGCTTCCTGATGTTCCTTGTGCATCTTCTTTATGACGCTCTGCAATTCAGATCGACGACCTGCTGCCTTGTATTCCTCAATGGTGCGTTTGATTGTTTCCTCAAACTCGTCAGCACCATCGGTAAGGTGCTTCACCGCTTTTGCCTGATAATGTCGGCCACCTGCTTGCCGAGATTGCGCGAGCCGGTGTGAATCACAAGGTAAACATTCCCCTCATCATCCTTGTCAAGCTCGATGAAATGGTTGCCGCCGCCGAGCGAACCGATAGCCTTGTTGATACGCCCGGAGTCTTTAAGTTCACGGTAGCAGTGAAGTTCGGTCACAAGTTGCTTTGCCGCACGGTATATTTCCATTTCCTCACCGACAAGCGGCTTGAAACCGAACCTATCTTCACGCACTATCTTACCGGAAGGTACATTGCCCCGGATATGTTCATGAAATGCGTGAAAGTCAATCTCGGAGAGTTTGCCGAGATTGAGGATTCGCATACCGCAGCCGATGTCAACGCCCACTATATTGGGAATTACCTTGTCACCGAGGTCGCCTGTGAAACCAATGACGCAGCCTGCCCCGGCATGAACGTCAGGCATAATGCGTATCTTCTTGTCGGAAAACACATCAATCGAAAGTAGTTCCTTAATCTGCTCCAAGGCATTCTCTTCGATGTTGTCCGTAAATATCTTTACGTCATGTCCTTCTATTGTCTTCATATTCTGATGTTTTCTATTATTTGAATGCAAAGTTAGAATACCGCTGCGCAACCATTCTGCGCATTAAAAAAGAAACACGACATTCTTCTATGAGCGCAAAATTACACCAAGGGTGGCGCATTTTACGGTACAGCATGAAATTTTACTACCTGTTAAATATTCTTAACTTGTAAATAATTGAAATATAAGCAGTATCTCAATTATGCGATACGATGAAACTTGAAAAATAGAATAATTTTAACGGATGTTTACATTTGGTTAAAATCCTTCATCGTATTAAAGAAGAGTACCAACACAAAAAGAGAAGTATGAAATTAGCAATCGTTGGCACTCGAAATCCGGGTGTAACCTATCAGGAGTGGGAGAAGCTCTTGCTCGACAAAATCAATCCCGACGAGATTCAGATGGTAATCTCCGGTGGCACAAAAGGAGTTGACACTTTCGCCAAATTATTCGCGGCCCGCCATCACAAACCCTACATGGAGTTCGCTCCGCAGTATGACGTTTATGGACGATATGCAACTTTGAAGCGTAATACTCAAATCGTAAAAGAGGCATCAACCGTTATCGCGTTCCCTTCCGCGAGCCCAAGGGAACTTATCATACCATCAAAGAAGCCCAGCGACTCGGTCGTCGTGTTATAGTCGTAAATCTCTAATTTTTTTGTGGTGTCTCGAAAAATGGGACACCACATTATTAACTTTGCATCGTGATTATGGAAGAACAATACAGAAAAGAAATAACCTGGTGGTTTGCCGAGCTTGGGTCAGAGAGCGAGGTGGACAACTATCTTGCATTGTTTCCTGAACTGAAGAGCCGACTGTCAAAATTTGCTATTGGACTTTTGATATGGAACATTGCAGGACTTATCGACATCAACAATCCTGATGATGTAAGCCGTGTGCGACTTATTCTAAAGGTCCTTGACCAGACACCCGGTTTTGACTTTTTCGACAACACTTTCAATGAGGCATCCCCCGAAACGGTCTGTGAAATCATAGGAATGGCACCTATTACTCCTGTTGAAGAGCCAAAGATTGAATTTGACTATACAGTCAGTTATATTGGAAGTTATGCTGAGGCTCGTCAATATCTCGATATGACATCTTGGTGTATCGTTATTTCAGAAGAGTCATTCAATACCTATACTGTCAATGGCAACCGTTTCTACTTCTGTGGTAACAGAGAGTGGTGGGACGTGCCTTGTATTCCGGGATTCGGTTTCCCCCGTGACCGATTCGGATATTCACTCATCGCAGTTGAAGTCAGCCCTGAAAACAAAATCGTCTCAATCACTTCGAGATGGAACACCTGTGCCGGAGACACTGGCAACTTCATCACCGAGGATGAATTAAAATCAATACTCGGTATGGAGAATTACAACAAACTACTTTGTAAACCCTCTGAAAATCACTAAATTTGCCAAAAATATTTTCCAGAAGATGAATAAATTGGAATATCCCGAAGTAAGCCTTTATAAATTAAGATTGCTTTCAAAAGGAGAAGAATCCCTGATTGTGACACGTCGCGACGAAAAACAACATTTCTATAATGTTTCTCTTGATACGATTGGTAAATATTATTCTCTTGAAGAAGCAGAAGCAGCCCTTAAAACTCATAAGGAAACTGACAAAGACGTGATTGTCTATCAGATTATCGGACCGGAACACGGACATGGGAATTCTACATTCGTAGAATCTGAAATAGATGGCATTCCGGACGAGATATTTGAAACAGAGGATTACGATGAATCCCCGGAATTTCAAATGGTATTCAACGCCAACCGCGAATTTATATCGTCATATTTCTATGATGCCAATAATCCGGGAGGTGCAAGGCTTGAAAACGAAAATACTTTCAATGTCGGAGATATGGCCTGGATGTCCGGCAGCTGTTGCTTTGAGGAGGAGGAACTTAATGTCCTGATACCGGTAATAATTGAAAGTATGGTACAGAACAAACATCGGCTTAACATAGAATCGGATGGTGTCAAAGTCAAGCCATTGGTTACAGTAAAATGTAATTGGGGCGAATATCCGGATTCAGAAGGTTACGAGATCCCAAGAATTGACCTGCTGCCTCATAATATAATCAAGCAATAAACTCAAATTGAGTGAAAGATTGGAGTAAGTATGTTTGAAAATCCGGTGAAACTTTGTGATTGTCCATCCACTTGTCCGTCTCAAAAATGATTGGGAGGATACTGGCGGTCCCGAAATAGTAAACCATGTATATATTTTCCCGTACAAAAGATATCAAGTATGACAAATACTCAGAAAAACAAAATTAAAAAAATTGCTGAGCATTTCAGGAATTCATTGAAATTCCCCAAAGTCTTGTCAAAAAGTGGCGCAGAATTACTTTTTGATAACGACTTATTCACTGCCTTGTTCCGAGAGCGTTTTGGAGTCTCTTCAGAAAATAAGGAAGCATTTAATGCCGCTTTTCAAGCTGTGACTGAAGGTGTAGGACAAGAGATAACTAAAATCAATTCAGTAGTTTCCTCGGCTCTTCTCCCATTGCTGGTATTCTACAAACTTTATATACCCAAAGAGGGAATCTCAATCATACTTAAAGTCGGAGGTGAAACAAAAAAGTTTACCAGAGCCTTCTTTGAGGTAAGAAACAAGGTTATTGGCCGTCCTTCGTGCGTTGATGTCGCTCTTGTAAGTAGTGACGGAAATACAATACTTTTCTTGGAGTCGAAACTCACCGAAATGTTTGAAGATGCCACGACTGAGAAAAAATATGGTTCGAGCTACAAGGACTTGTATATGCAATCGGGTATCAGGAGCGCCCTTAACAACAGAAGGATTGCCATTGTAGAAGAAGCGACAAATCTTATACTTAAATCTGAGCAGCCTCAATACCTTGAAGGGATAAAGCAATCTATCAGTCATCTAATCGGGTTGGTAAAAGGACCACAGGACACCCAAGACCAATCTGAATATATAAACGCTTACAATCATGCAGAGAGACTGATCTATACTCCGATACTCTATGATCCTACTCATATTCTCAGTAAGCATGACAATGAATATTCAAACTACCATTCTCTTTACTCCGATGTAATTGGAACTCACGGCAATGCTATTCTTGATGCCATTAAAAAATGGGTTAAGAAATCAAACGGAAAGAAGATAGTCATTGAGCAAAGTCCTCTAACTTATCAGAAATTGACACAAGAGAATCCGGATTGGTTAGACGAAAGAGTAAAGACGTTCTATGGATTGTAGTTTGTGAATGCCGTATCGAAAATTGAGACATCTGAACGCTAACTTTGCCCGGAGTAAAAAACTACATAAAGACTATGAGTAAGACAATGATACTTGCAATCGGTGGCGCCGGTTGCAATATGGCTGAAACTATTATGCGCGTTGCCAATGCGCATTGGGTTAAAGAGGCTACATATCTTTTCGCAGATTCCGATATGGAACGCCTTTCAGAACTGGGTAAAAAAGGATTTGAAACGTTGCATCTTCACGTGAGTCCGACTCCTTCCCGACAGAGAAACTGAGGGGAGTAGAAAAGCTCTACATCCTTGCCGGTCTCGGTGGCATGACAGGCAGTAGATTTGCAGAGATTGCAGCAAAGTCAGCCAAATCAGATGGTATTGGCAATGTGGCGTTAATCGTAACTCTTCCTTTCGTATTCGAGGGGTCAGGCAAATTGGCAAAAGCAACCGAGGCACTTAAATCACTTTCTGATATGTCGGTTAAAGTTCTAAATAACGAAGAACTTACAGAACGCTATCCGGACATTAACTTCATAAATGCCTTTGTATATTCCGATAAGGAAGCACTCAACGCAATCGAATCAGGACTTCTTTAATGAAAATACTCCATCTTTCTGATACTCACAACTGCCACCATCGGCTCCGGGATTTACACGAGGCCGATGTGGTGGTACATTCCGGCGACTTCTGCATGGTTGGATCCGAACAGGAAGCCCTTGATTTTCTCAATTGGTTTTGTGACCTGCCCTACCGCCACAAAATCTTTATCTGTGGCAACCATGACGATTGCCTCTATGGAGCAAATATTGACGGACTCCCTGACAACGTGCATCAACTCTCCAACTCAGGAGTTGAAATTGATGGTGTTAAGTTTTATGGTGTTCCGATGTTTCTGGAAGATTGCATAACCGAGCGACAGAGCCGCAACTATGAGAAAATTCCCGGCGATACCGATATATTGATTACTCATTCTCCGGCTTACGGCATACTTGATTATGATGATGGTATCAACTACGGATCCGAAGAGATTCTAATGAAGCTATCCGACCTTAATCTCAAAGCCCACCTATTCGGTCATATTCATGCCCAACACGGAATCAAGGAACAAAACGGCGTCATATTCTCCAATGGCTCGATTATGAACGCAAATTACACCATCTTCAGTACCCCTAACATAATCATAGTGGAAAATGCCTAAACGCAAACGACATCAACCGGGCAAATATAAGCCGAAGCCCGAGATCGGTCCGAATTTTATCGGCACCAAACCCCTGACTCTTTTCCAAGCCGAAAATGGACTTTGGGGTGTCAAAGATGGAGACGCCAATATTGAAATAGCGCCTGAATATAGGCGAATAGAGCAGACCGAAGATCAAAAATTGCGTAATGAAGTGTATCTCGCGTCTAAAGATACCGTCCTATCGGTGACACCCGATAATTGGGATATTGTTGCATGGTTCTCTTCTGATTCTTTCGAAGGTAATGAATGATTGGACGCTATTCTTTTGCTCGATTATAATGTGATGCGGCTATGCTGACGCTCTCTGCAATTCGGGCGCGGAACTCCGGTGGAGCAATGACTTCGGCATGACCTCCGTAGCCGAGAATCAAACGCTCCAGTTCGTTGTTTATGACGACCTTTAGAGAGAGTTGGATTGAGCCGTCGCGGAAACGTTGCTCCACTTTCTGCGATTTATGGAATGGCTTTGACTCGACGTATGGTGCCTGTTGGCGGTCGATTTTAATAACCACACGCCGCGCCTTGTCATGAATCCCTTTGGTCACTCCGATTGTGTCATCAAAGAAGTGTTCCGGGTCGAAATCAACACATTTCTTAAACGGATGTTCTTTGTCAAGCGCAACCGACTGTATGCGGTCGAGAGCAAAAATATTGACCTGCGGAGAGCGGTTGGCGGCCTTTTCGCCTATAAGAAACCATCGGTTGCGAACTCCTTCAATAAATAGGGATATACCACCAAAGCCTCGGATTTTCGAGCCTTGAACGACTGGTATTCGATAATGATAGTCTGCTGTTTGCGCACAGCGTCATATATGTCGCCTATAAATTTTGCCCCCCTGTATCCTGCCACATGCTCCATATCCATAGCCGGAACCGACGTGCCAGTATGTCGCGAAATCTGCTCGTTGAGTTTGCTTATTGTGTCGATAGAAGAAGCCAGCTGCGGAAAACCCTGCAACTGTCGCAATATGTCAAGAGCTGAGTTGAGAGCATCAAGACCTTCATCATTCAGCGGTAGATGCGTGATGCTGAAATCGGGGTCTTCGTACTCATAATATTTGTTTTCTCGAACCACTATAGGGGCATTATAGCCCAAACGGTCGCTGCGCATCAGTGCAAGGTCGTTCTGAAACGTGCGGCGACTCACCGGACTGCTTCGGCCTTCAAACTCAGCAACGCATCGGTACAGGCGTCAATCAAGTCGTTGATAGTCCAGCGGCGATAATGGTTCTGGAGACACTTGTCAATGGTGGAAATTCGTATGAGAGTGGCGCGATTGATAGGTATAATCAGATATTTTTTTACAAAAGTAGCAAATTTTTCAGTAGTGCGCAAATCCATTGCGCACGCACATCTCAACTTTGCAGCATGAATATAAATGGAAAAACAACATCGGCTGAAATATTCACCGATAATATAGAGCAGTCAGCTCTCGACTGGATAACTGAACTGTGCGATCATCCGGCAATGGAGGGTGTGCCCATCGTGCAAATGCCCGACGTTCACGCCGGGAGTTCATGCAATGTAGGCACAGCCTATCCAATCGGAATGTATGTCAATCCTGACCATGTAGGAGTTGACATTGGTTGTACCATTTCCATGCACCGACTTTCGTTTGCTATCAACCCCAATGACTTTCCGTTGCTCGACCATCGCATCCGCGAGGTAATTCCGACAGGCACGGATATTTGCCAAAAGAACTCACTCAATGAAAAAGAATTGTTCCGCTTTCTGAACTCACAGTATCAGAAGGCCCGTTCGGCTACCCCTGACCTTATCAATGAGGCTCCTCGCATTGATGGACGTTTCATCACCGACTTCTGCCGTCGCATAAAACTTCAGGAAGGTATTTTCTACAAAAGTCTCGGAACACTCGGGGGTGGCAATCATTTCATAGAATATGGAGAAGACTCCGAATTAGGCGACGGATGGCTGACTATTCACTGTGGGTCTCGAAATCTCGGAGTCAAAGTTGCCAATCACTGGCGAAATATTGCACAGAATCCCAAACGAGCGAAATACATCGGCTATCTTTGGGGAGATGCGCTGCGCGGCTATCTATCGGATATAATTATAGCCCAGGCATACGCTCTTTTTAATCATCAGATAATTCGCGACCGTATTTTCGCCATACTCAAAAAACTGTGCAAGGCCAAATGCACCGAATCAATCTTTACCACCACAATTATATATCGGTAACGGACGACGTGCCTATGTTACGCAAAGGTGCGATTGATGCTTCCGAGGGTCGTAAAGTGGCAATCCCGTTCAATATGCGCGACGGCATTGCTATCTGTATAGGGAAAGGTAATGGCAGTGGTTCAATACCGCTCCGCATGGTGCAGGACGCATAATGAGCCGAGCCCAAGCAAAAAAGCAAATATCGTTGAACGAATTTGAGAATTCAATGGCAGGCATCTATTCATCATCAGTATGTGCCGGTACTCTTGATGAATCCCCGATGGCATACAAACCAACTGGGGAGATACTCGAACTTATCCGGCCGACAGTCGAGGTCATCGCTATGATAAAACCTAAACTTAACATCAAAGACAACGGAGAATGAAA
>ERZ860023.424-NODE-424-length-26195-cov-1.809449_pt1 | contig 26195 bp, 29 predicted proteins | sample MGYA00509983_ERZ860023 | MGnify/ENA primary metagenome ERZ860023 (study PRJEB30046, sample SAMN00715180) | human gut metagenome | study: EMG produced TPA metagenomics assembly of the A metagenome-wide association study of gut microbiota in type 2...
CCCTGGCAAGGCGCTGCTGTTGGCATGGCAGAAGGGCGCGCGTTTTGACGGCTGGAGCGATTGCTTCTCCTACGAGCGTTGGCTGGAGGCTATCAATGATGCAGGTTTAGACAAAGACTTTTACGCTGCACGTGAGCGCGGTGAGCAGGAGGCTTTCCCGTGGGAGCATATCTCTCCGGGTGTCAGCCGCCGCTTCCTGTGGAACGAATGGCGTAAGGCTTATGCTCAGCAGCTTACGCACGACTGCCGTCGTACAAGCTGCACCGGCTGTGGTGTTTGCCAGGCATTGGGCGTAAAAATCGTTGATTATAAAGATGAGTATCAAAATAATGGGGAGGTACAGGCATAATGAAACTGCGTATGCAAATTACCAAGGATAAGGACATCCGCTTTATCTCCCATCTGGAATATGTGCGCACCATCGGCCGTGCTATCCGCCGTGCCAAGCTGCCTGCTGCCTATTCTGAAGGCTTTAATCCGCATCTGAAGTTCAGTCTGGCTTCTGCGCTGGGCGTAGGCGTAGTAAGCTATACCGAGTTCGTAGAAATCGAGCTTGCCGAGCCGATGGAGGTAGAAAAGGCTGCGTTGGCGCTTGATGCTGCTTTGCCGAGCGGTATCCGCGTGCTGGCTGCCGATGCTGTTGATACGCATCACGCTGCCCTGATGAGTCAGGCGGCAGGTGCAAGCTATCGCGTAACGTTGCCTTATAGCAAAGACGTGAGCGCTGCTGTTGCAGAGTTCAATGCGGCGCCGGAGCTGCTGTTCAAAAAAGCTGCACCCAAGACCAAGGCTAAGTTTAAGGAAATTGACGTTAAGTTTTACATTCCTCAGCTTACTGCAGAGCAGACCGAAAAAGAAACGATTTTCAGTTTTGACTGCAAGATTACGCCGACAGGCAGCATGAAGGCAGTTGATTTGCTGAATGCACTGAATGAGCAGTATGGTTTGGCGCTGCCTGTTGAGATGGCCGATATTGAGCGTCTCAGACTGTACCGCAATAATAAAAATGGCAAGCCTATCCCAATGCTGAACAGTGATGCCGTAACCTTAGGCTGATTTTAGCTTTAGGCTGTAAAAATAAAAAAGAGCAAAGCCTGCTCAGTGCTTTGCTGATTAGAACCCCCGTGGCGTCTGCCACGGGGTTTTTGTGTGCATTAGATATGTTATTTTATCTGCAGCTCCAGCTTGTAAATATATTTATCGGTATCTCCCGTCAGCCAGTAGTCACACAACGATGTTACATAGAGTGGTGAAATCGGCGTAAGCTGATGCTCCTTGCAATATTCTGCCAGCATTTGCAGATACTTTTTGTTGTTGAACATGTAGACGCCTTGAAAATAAAGCGTTAGATAATCACCTGCTGGCTTTTGATAACAATGCGGTGTAGGGAGCTTATCGTTAAGTGTGTAAAAATAATGCTTGAGATGCTTTGTTGAAAAATCCTGCAAAATTTCCGTATCGTAAATATAACCAAAGCCGTTGGTTGTTAAGGCAGTATCCTTTTGCAGATGGGTAAACATTCTGGCGATATGTGAGGAGCGCTCCTTAAAGCGTTCATTTTCTTTGGTAGCATTACTCAGATAAAGATATTGTGCCTGCTCATGGACAAGCGTAATGTTATCCAGCGTAATATTATCAATGTGGTCGAGCTTGCCTAATTCGTTTTGCAGCTCTGTTTTCATAGCCTGCAGATGGGCAATTTCCTGCGTGAAAAAATCTATGCGCTCGTTAAATAAATCACGGTAATTTTGCGGAGAGCGGTTGGCAAGATAATCCTTGATGCGCGCAATGGGAACGTCAAGCTGGCGCAGCGTCAGAATCAGCTGCAGCAAAAAAAGCTGACTGCGCTTGTAATAGCGGTAACCGTTTTCGTCTACAAGCTCAGGGGTAATCAATCCCAGCTTATCGTAATAAAGCAGAGTCTTGCGGGGAATTTTGCAAAGCTGCGATAATTCGCCGGTTGTAAAGTAGTTTTGTATATTTTTTGACATTTTTAGTATTTCCCCCTTGACTGTCTAGCTGCTATACACAGTATTATAACATATAAAAGAGGAAATGCATATTAAGACTTAATCTGATTTGTTGTTTGGGCTGATTTATGTATTATCTGATTTTTTGATTAGTGAATGGAGGTATATCTGTGAATAATCTGAGTAGAAAAGGGTTGTTGATGAGCGCATTGATTTGCGGTAATTTGTTCATAGGAGGAACAACGGTATTTGCAGAAGAAATTGGTGATTATCAATTAGATGAAATGGTTGTTACTGCTACTAGAACAGAAGAAAGCAATATTAAGGTTGCTTCTGTTGTCAGTGTTATTACTGCGGATGATATAAAAAAGAAGAATATTTTGACCATCACCGACGCATTAAAAGAGGTAGCTGGTATTTATGACGGCAGGCCCGGAGGTATGTCCGATACAGCAAATGGTATTCAAATGCGTGGCTTTGGCGAAGCTGATATTTTGGTATTATATGATGGCATGCCGCTTAATGATGGTTTTAATGGCAAAGCCGATTGGAGCGTAATTGCTATTGATGATGTAAAAAAGATTGAAGTATTGCAAGGAGCTGCTTCATCTCTTTATGGTGGTCATGCTGTTGGTGGTGTAATTAATATCATTGGTAAGAGCCCGGATAAAGATCACGTACATGCTTATGCTAAATATGGTTCTGATAAGACTAAAAAGCAGGGAATTAACTTAAGTAAAAAGCTTTCAGATAAGTGGTCTATGGGACTTGGGTATGAGAATAAAGAGACTGATGGTCATTATAAAAAACTGATTTATAAATATGCTTATAAGGCGAAAGATAAACCAGGTAATCCTGATAAAATTGGTACTGGCGCTATATTAAATCAACACAGCAATGGCAGAGATATGTATATTTTGGGTAACCCTGGTGGTGGCAGAAGTGAAGATGATACATATAATTTTAAGTTACAATACAAATTTAATGATGCTCAATCTTTGACTTATAGATATACGCATGACAAGTACAAGTATTTTGCTACAGATCCTGAGACATTTATTAAAGATTCTCAAGGCAATAAAATGTTTGAAGGCAGTGTACTTTTACCTAATGGCAAATATTTAGATTTCAATGAGTATGATTTTACCGATTATGATGGACGTCGTACTACGGACAGACATGCTTTGGCGTATAAAGATACCGCTAATAAGATTGATTTCAAACTTGGTGTTACAAATGTTAAAGATTTTGGCTATGCTACAGGTGATGACCTTGCTGGTCAAGGTGGAGGGTATGATACAAATTATCCTAACAAAACCTATAAGGCAGATTTCCAAAAAGTGTGGGAAGGAAGCAAAAATAATATTGTAGTTGGTTTTGACATTGAAAAGGGCTCTATGGATTATTCACAGAGTTATTTGGAACATTGGGGAGATAAAGATAGCGCCAACTATTTGTACTATACAATGGGCGGAACTAATTTAGTTGGAGCAGTATTTGTTCAAGATGCAATCAAGTTGAGCGATGTTTATTCTTTGGATTTGGGATTGCGTGTTGACTATTATCAAAAGAAAGATGGATATTATAATGAACATGGTAAAGACAATATCGAAAGACCAACAGAGAAATATACAGAATTGAGTCCTAAAGTTGCTTTTAGATATATGCCTGATGATGACACAACTTATTACGCTTCTTACGGACACTCTTTTAATCCACCAACGCTTTATCAATTATACAGAAGCAATAGTTCTTTTGAAGCTAATCCTGATTTGAAACCTGAAACTACAGATACTGTAGAAGTAGGCTTAAAGAAACAGTTTAGCCCGAAGCTTTATAGTAGTTTAAGTGTTTATCAAGCAAAATCAAAAGACTTAATTGATTATGATTATCTTGATAATGGTAAGAAGCAGTATATGAATCTCAGCAGTGTAAAACGTCAAGGAATTGAATTAATGCTTGACTATAAAATGGATGATAAGTTTAGTACATTTGCAAATTTAACATTACAAAATGCTACTGATGATACTACCGGGTCAAAGTTATATTCAATTCCAAAACAAATTCTAAAAGCTGGCTTAAAGTACAACTATGGTGATGTTAGTGCGTATATTGATGGACAGTATGTAAGTAGTCGAACTTATGATGGTCAGATTTCTGGTAAGTTATATTCAGATGATGCATTCTTTACTGCTGATGCTGGCATAAATTACAAATTTATGAAAAATGCTACACTTAGCTTTGCTGTTAATAATATTTTCGATCGCGATTACTGGCAATGGTATAAAGCAGCTGGTAGAAGCTGGATCTTAGGCGTCGACTTTGACTTCTAATTACTTGCTTAACGTTTTTCAATAGCTTAAAATAGGGATAGGGTGTTTGAGTTACCCTATCCCTATTTGTTATCGAGGTGATTGCCTATGTTATATAACCTTAAACGTTTAACCGGTTACGCTCTTGGTTTTGTATTGTTTTATGCGCCGGTGGCGCTCTTTCAGCGCTGCCTGTTCTATTTGCTTTACGGCAGCTGGCAGCCGCAGAGTATTCATGGACTTTGTTTTCGTATACCGATAGAGCATATTCTTGACGGAATCATCTGGCGGCTGACGCCGATAAGCATGCTGAGTACACTGTTGCTGTTGGCAGCAGCGTTCTTCCTGGGACCAGTTTTTTGCGGCAGGCTGTGCCCGGCGGGTGCGTTTACCGAATATCTTTCGAAGCTGGTGCCGTCCAAATTTCAAATCAGCTGGCACCATTATACAGAAATTGCCCCCATCCGTTACGGTATGCTGGCAGGCTTTTGCCTGGTACCTTTCTTCGGTGGCATTCTTGCCTGCTCTTACTGCAATTTCTTTTTGTTTGATTTACTTGCCAACTACTATACGCAGGGGTACTTTATTTCGCTGACCTCCAGTCTGCTGCTGACAGCAATTATGTGGGTGCTTGTTTTTGGTATCTTTACTAAAGGCGGACGCGGCTTCTGCAATTTTTTGTGTCCGGTGGGAGCGGCACAGGGACTGATGCATGCCATAGGCTGCAAGCTGCCGTTTGTACTGCGCATGCGTGTAGATAAAAACCAATGCATAGGCTGTGGTTTGTGCGAAAAGAAATGCCCGATGGAATCTGCGGAGCTTGTGGATAGCAAAGCGCAGATTAACCAGCATAATTGCATCTGCTGCGGTGTATGTCAGCATGCTTGCCCGGTGCAGGCTATTAGCTACGGGAGGAAACGCGTATGAAAAGTAAGCTGATAAATTTTATTGCGGCAATGGGCATTCCCGTCAGCGGCATTACCACGCAGGGGGCAGGTTGTACAGGGATTTGCGGCAGCTGCAGCTTGAATTGCGCGCCGGGAATTGTTGCTTTACTGCTTTTGGCAGGCAAGGCAATTTACAAACGTTATCATGGCGGGGTGGTGCAGCATGGATAAGCAATTGTTGAAGCGTTACTGGCCTTTGTGCTGATGGCGGCAGTAATGGTCGGTCTGGTGTTTTTCCGCAGTGAAAATAATTATGACAAGCACTATTTCCGTGCCAAGCTGGCGCGGGGGCAGGAGGTGCATTGTCGGATAGACCTGGGCAAGGAGGGCGAGCTGAAATATTTGCTGCAGCCTAATATCTATACCTTATATTTACGCCTGCTGCCGGAGGATAAGCAAGCGCAGCTGCGCTGCGAGGGCGAGGGCCTGCAGCTGTTGCTGTCGCGTAGCAGCAAGAAAGGCTTGTGGCGCAAGCTGGCGCCGGACGAGATGATGAAGCAGTACAAGGGACAGATGTCAGTGAGTGCGGAGATGTATTTTTCACCGGAGCAGCTGAAGCAGCGAAATGTGCAGCAGGGGAAAATAAAGTTCTATGACGCAAAGGGCTTGTACGGAACTGTTGTCATTGACGTAATCAATTCCCGGGTGAAAAGAGATTAATATGTTTTTTAAGCTGTGGGCAGAAGTTCTGCCTGCAGTTTTTTGTTTTAAATACAATAAAGATGTATTCTTAAATTTTCTTGCAATCAATTAAGAATGGTGCTAGAATAGCAGATGAAAAAAGTAGTTAAATGATATATATAATTAATTGCTTTGAAGACTATTGTCTTGGAGCGCAAAAGCAGTTATGATAGCTGCTGATGTCAAAAGGAGGCTTATATTATGGCTGAAGAGTTTAAGAAAAATCAACAAGAAGTGAAAAACGAGATTCGTAAAGGAATAGTTGAGCGTCTGCTCGGCAGCAAGCTGCATACAGAAAATGCAGAAATGCCGATAAGGTCAAGCTTCGTGAATTATAACATGGATGATTACGGTATTATAGATGCACATTATCAAGCCTTAAAAGAAGAAGTTTTACATGAGCTGGGAGCGTATCTTTTACACAATAAAAGCACTAATGAGAATGATGAAATGCCTATCAGAGCAAGCTATGTTAATCACACACCTGCAGATACCCGTATTCTCGATGGTCATTACCAAAAGCTGAAGGATGAAATCTGCCATGAAATTGCTCAACAGGTTGTCGGTGACAAGGTTGCTGTCGAAAAGGATGCTATGGCAATTCGTGCAAGCTATCTGCATGAGTTGCAGGAGCAGGGAAGCCTGAATGAAGCTATTGCCAAACGCCTGCTGGCTAAAGGCATGAGCGTTGCTGATGTTGCTGAGGCTATGCAGATGCCTGAGGAAAGTGTTGCTAAGCTGCAGAAAAAATAGGAAAGACGTAACAGTTAACAGATTTTTCAAAAGCAGATAAATTGTATTTTCATCTGTTGACATTGTACAAGCTGTTTCTTGCCAACCCTCCTCAATAATGATAAAATCAAATGAACAGCGAGGCTGCAAATGCCTGCAAGTTATTTTTTGGAGGAATATATTATGAAGAAAATAGCAATTCTGCGCTGCCTGAAAACCTCCGCATCCTGTGCGGGAGCAGGCTGTCTGCGTGCTTTTTATGAAAAGGATAAAGCCTTTGCACAGTATGGAGATGAAGAGCTGCGCCTGATGGCGATGTGGACCTGTAACGGCTGCGGTGATTCCATGTTGGAAAATCAGGAGGGCATCCGCAAGAAAATTGAGCGCATGAAGGCGCTGGAGCTGGATGCGCTGCATATCAGCCACTGCACGCACAAAAAGGATGCTGAGGGCGTAAAACACTTGTGTCCAAAGATTAAAGCGATTATCGATGAACTGCAGGAAGCAGGCATTACAATCGTAGACGGCACTCACTGAAAAATATATAAAGTTTTGCAAAGCAGCAGTCAGCAATGGCTGTTGCTTTTTACTTTATTAACTTAAAAAAATCTCCCGTGGCAGGAATTTTTGTCCGCCCTAACGAATAAATATAACTGTGATTCCAGATACGAAAGGGGTAATAAAATGAGAGAAGCCGTAAAAAAGTATATTGCCGAGCATTATGAGGACTATGTGAAGGATTTGGAAGCCTTGACGAATATTGATTCCGGTAATGGTGACAGAGAGGGCACAGAGGCAGCAAATAAATTTGTTGCTGAAAAAATGACAGCTATCGGTGCTACCACGGAGTTCAGATATAATGACAGAGCCTGCCACCTTATTTCCCGCTTAAAGGGAACAGGCAAATACACGATTCTGCTTGTTGCCCATGTTGATACAGTATTTAAAAAGGGTGAAGCTGCACGTCGTCCGTTCCGTGTTGACGAAAATAACTTTGCTTGGGGACCGGGTGTAGGCGATGACAAGGCTACCGTTGTAGAGGTTATATATGGCTTGGAAGCCTTGAAGGCTGCAGGCTTTGATAATTTTAAGGAAATTATTTATTACACCAACGGTGAAGAGGAAGGCGGCAGCAAGACTGCCGAGGATATCGTGGCAGAGCTGTCGCAGCAGTCCGACTTTGCGATTATTATGGACGTTGCCCGTCCGAACTGGGGCATTGTTACCCAGCGCAAGGGCAATGCCAAATATCGCGTTGAGGTTACCGGTAAGGGCGGACACCACGGCAATGCATCCCAATCCTGCGCTAACGCTATTCACCAGCTGGCATACACGATTACCGAGCTGCAGAAGCTCGCCAGCCCCATGCCGGGAAATCCGGAGGATTACACGGCAGCAGCGCTGAAGGCGCGCGGCATTGTTGATGCAGGTCAGTTTATTCCGCAGAATACTGTCAATGTTGGCGTAATCGGTTCTACTAATGATAAAATCAGCGTTATTCCGGGTGATGCCTTCTGCGAGGTAAATATCCGTTGCTTTACGATTGAAGAACAGCAGCGCATTGATGCTGAGGTTAAGGCGTTGGCAGATAAGGTGTTATCCCCGGCACCAGCATTAAAATTACCGGCGGCATTGTTACCGGACCGATGCAGAAAACGGCGCAGGCACAGAAGATGGTTGATGTTTATAAGCGCATCGTCAAAGAGGAATACGGCGCTGAGTAAACGAATGGGTAGCAGGCGGCCTCACAGACGGCAACCGCACAGCGAAGTTCGTACCGACACTGGATGCTTTGGGCGTAGAAAACTATGATGAGCATACAGACCATGAATCTGTAGATTTGAACACCGCAGTTCCCAGAACTACAGCCTTTGCTTTGACACTGGCGGAGCTGGCAGAAACCTTCTGATAAAAATTTCATAATGAGTTGAAAGCTTTCCCCGCGTACTGAAGCTGCGTCGGGGAAAGTTTTTTGCTATATTCTGACTTTCTGCCAACCTTTATATGTTTTACATAATGACTAGACACTGCACTTGTGGTATAATAAAATAGTTAAAATCTTACAGATAAGGTGTGATGATATGTCGAAAAAAAGTAATAAATATGCAGGTGATCAGCCTGCCGCTTACGATCCTACAGGTGTAAGCGAGTATCTTGGCCTGGGACGCCCGATTGACTTTGACAAAAAGCCGGTGCGTATTGCGATGATGTGTGCTGTTGCTATTTCCGTTGTGGTAACGCTGTGGAAATGCTCTACCGGTATGGATTCCGGCGCTGCTGTTGTAAGTGCTTTGGGCTATGCTTTATCCTTCCTCTTCAGCTACATGCTGGCTTTGGAGCTTGATCCTGACCGTCAGCTCGGCGGTTTCATCGGCGGCGGTCTGACGCTGATAGCAACTTATTTTATGGGCGAGGGCAATATCCTGGTGATGCTGTGGCTGCTCTTTATCCTGCGTATGCTGAACCGCAGCTCCGGCGACAGACATCGTCTGATTGATAACGTTATTATGATTGGCAGTGCTGCCTGGCTTGGCCTGCAAGGCTTGTGGGTATTCCCGCTGCTGACCGGTGCTGCCTATATTCTGGAAAGCCAAATTCAGGCAGGCTATTTCCGTAGCCTTTACCTGGCAGGTATTTCTCTGGCTTGCTTGATTTTTGCGAAGTATGATACTGTTGCCAATGAGCTGTCTATGAGCAATATTATTATTATGGCACTGGCCTTCATTCTTTTTCTGCCGGAAATCCGCGTGGCAGATTACGTGAAGTCCAAGGGTGATAAAAACGGCAAGCGTCTGCTGCCGAAGCGTCTGCAGACCATGCAGGGTTATTTCTGCATGATGCTGTTCAGTCTGACCTTTTTGCATGGCAACGCTATCGTACCGTCTTTGATGCCGGCTGTAGGTGCTGCGGCAGGCTGCGGTATCTATCTGTTTGTTGCGCTGCTGAAGCATGAAGTATTTTAAAGCTATTCTGGAGGTAAATATCAATGAGTGAAAACAGAAAAATTAAATTTACGACTAATAAAGGTATTTTTGTTGCCGAAATGTTTGAGGACAAAGCTCCGCTGACTACCAAAAACTTTATCGAGCTGGTAGAAAAAGGCTTTTACGACGGTATTATTTTTCACCGTGTAATCGACGGCTTTATGATTCAGGGCGGCGACCCGACCGGTACCGGTATGGGTGGCCCCGGCTACAAGATTAAAGACGAATTCGGTGAAGGCCTGAAGCATGATGACGAGGGTATTCTGTCCATGGCTAATGCAGGCCCGAACACCGGCGGCAGCCAGTTCTTCATCACTCTGGCACCGACTCCCTGGCTGAACGGCCACCATGCAATTTTCGGCAAAGTTGTTGAAGGCATGGATGTTGTTCGCCTGATCGGCGTAGTACCGACTGATTTCCGTGACCGTCCGCGCGAAGCTGTGACCATGGAAAAGGTAGAGGTTGTAAAATAAATGGCGGCGTTTGTATATATGCTGCGCTGCAAGGACGGCAGCTTATATACAGGCTGGACCAATGATCTGGAGCACCGTCTGGCAATGCATAACAGCGGACGCGGCGCCAAATATACGCGTGGACGCGGTCCTTTGGAGCTGGTCTACAGCGAAGAGCTGCCGGATAAGGAAGCGGCTTTGCGGCGCGAGTGTGCCATAAAAAAGCTACGCCGGGAGCAGAAGCTCGCGTTGCTGCAGACATGGCAAGCTCGCATTGCAGAATAAAATTATAAAGATTCAGACAAATATTTGCTTTTCCTGTACATATAGGCTATAATAAGCTAAGTGAGTTTTAGTGGCTCAAATAGTAATTAGGGAGGCCTACAGATGACAGGCAAAGTTAAATGGTTTAATGCAGAAAAGGGCTATGGTTTTATCCAAAGAGAAGGCGGCAAGGATTTGTTCGTTCACTTCTCCGGTATTAAAAGCGAAGGCTTTAAAACCTTAGAAGAAGGCTGGAACGTAGAATTTGACGTTATCCAGGGTGACCGTGGCGAACAGGCAACTAACGTTGTACATGTTGAATAATAAATGCAAGTAAAAAGCTGATGCTAAGGCAGGGAACTGCCGGAGCATCAGCTTTTTTGCTGTTTGCGGGAGGATGAGAGTTCAGTTGGTGACAAAGGAGGATATCACCGAGGCCTTGGTGACAATACCGCAAAATAGTTTGTTCTCGTCAATTACGGGCAGAGGGAAGGGTGTGCTTGCCGAAAGCGGCATAATATCTGACACTGGTGTATCAAGATTATCTATCACAGGAACATTGCGCAGAATACTTTTCTCAAAGGTTGTATAGCCGGAAAGCACCTGCATAGCGCTATCTAATGTGATAATACCGATAAAACGCAGATGCTCATCAACTACGTAGGCACTGGATACGCCGCTGTTTTTCATATTGCGCAGAGCAACGGCAGCACCGTCGATATTGCGCACGATACATGTCTGTGTGCTCATAACGTTGCGCACAGTAAAAATTTTGCTGGAATCGGCATTGTTGATAAAGCTGCGCACATAGTCATCTGCGGGATTGGTAATCATTTCCTCCGGCGTACCGATTTGCACCATGCGGCCGTCGCGCAAAATGCCGACGTGTGTTCCCAGACGGAAGGCTTCGTTGATATCATGCGTGATAAAAACAATGGTTTTGCCGGTCTTTTCCTGAATACGCAGCAGCTCAAACTGTAAATCGTTGCGTACCAAGGGGTCGAGCGCGGAAAAGGCTTCGTCCATTAGCAGGATATCGGGATCGTTGGCAAGTGCGCGGGCGATGCCGACGCGTTGCTTCATGCCGCCGGAAAGAGCGCTGATACGCGTTTTTTCCCAGCCCTGCAGGCCAACCATTTCCAACATCTGCATAGCTTTTTCGGTACGTTCCTTCAGCGGTACGCCGCGAATCTCCAAACCGTAGTAGGCATTCTCCAAAACATTACGGTTGCTGATAAGTCCGAAGTTCTGAAACACCATAGCTACCTTAGTGCGGCGCAGCTCTTGCAGCTGCTTATTGCTGAAATTGGTAATATTATCACCTTCAAGGTAAACTGTGCCTGAGGTTGGTGGGTTCAGCATATTCAGGCAACGGATAAGTGTGGATTTGCCGCTGCCGGAAAGACCGATGAGGACAAATACCTCGCCCTTGTTGACTGTGAAGTTTATATCAATAAGGCCGGCGGTAATGCCGGTTACTTCCTGCACCTCGGTGCGGGAAGCACCTTGCTCCAGCATGGACATAGCCTTTTTTTCGTTTTGCGAATGCTCCAGAGGAATAAACAGCTTGTACAGGTTTTTTACCTGCAATACAGGTACAGTCATTTATTTTCCCTCCTTTTTCTTATCTGCCAGGCTTTGCGTCAGGCGGTCGATGATAATTGCAATAATAACGATAGAATACCGGCGATAAGTCCGCGGCCGGATTCTGTACGGTTAATGGCAATCAGCACCTCCATGCCTAGGCCGTTGGCACCGATCATCGCGCAGGTAACAACCATTGCTACAGCCATCATCATAGTTTGGTTGATGCCTGTCATAATCGTGGGCATGGCCTGCGGAATCTGCACCTTGAACAGTGTTTGCCAACGCGAAGCGCCGAAGGCAGCGGAGGCTTCGACAACGTTGGGGTCAACCTGCTGAATACCGTGGCTGGTTAAGCGGATGACGGGCACGACGGCATAAACTACCGTAGCAAGAACTGCAGGCACCTTGCCGGGACCGAGCAGCATGACTGCGGGAATCAATAAACAAAGGTCGGCATGGTCTGCATTGCGTCAAGCAAAGGACGCAGCAGTCGGTTTGCCAGTTTGCTTGTGGAAACAAGAATGCCGATGGGCAGGCCTAAAAGCAGGGAGATGATAACCGAGGAAATAACTACTGCCAGTGTTTCGTTCATCATGCTCCAGTAGCCGAAGGCACCGATGGCGAATAGTCCTATCCCGTAGATAATACCGCGCGACAGCTTGCCTGTGAGCACCTTGCCCAAGCCAGCAATAGCGATGATAGTCAGCCACCAGGGAATAAAGTTCAGCAATCGTTCGATAGAAAGAATACACCAGGTAAGAATATCCTTCACCTTATTGAAGAAGCTGGCGTAGGTGGTGTTGATGTAGTTGACGAAATTATCAATAGGCTTAGTCCAGTCCACCTGAACTTCTTCAGGAAAACTAAGAAGCCAGTTGGCTGCAGCAGCATTATCGCCTTTGAGTGCCTTGCTAATGCTTAGCAGCTTATCCTCAGGCAGCCACTGTGCGAGCAGCTCGGGGTGGCGCTGCATGAACCAAATGGCAGCCTCGTCATAGGTGCATTTGGTATCTGCAATGTGCGCTAACGCTTCCGCGGTGAGTGCGCTGGTGGTGTGATATTTTTGCAGGAAGGCAACAAATTCCGGTGCTTTGCTTTGCAGCTGTTTGTTGGCAACGATGCAGACGGGAACAGAGCGTGCCTCCGTCAGGCCGCGCTGAAAGCCGACTTCATTGTAGGGCTCGTCCTGCAGCAGAACGAGGTCCAGCTTGCCGGTGAGCCAGGTCGGCTCGTAGTTGTAGCCTACAATCGGTTCGCCCTTAGTGTAGGCGGCGAGGAAGGCGCTGTTCAGCGCCGGCTCGCTGCCGGAACGGAAGTAGACGTAATTTTGGTTTAAGCCGTAGGCTTCATATTTTAAATACAGTATCTTATCAATGCTCCAGCCGGGAATAGCGCCGTAAAGACGTCCCTTTGAGGGATCCTCGGGATCCTTAAAAAGCTGTGCGTAGCGTGCCAGGTCTTTGACGGTTTTCAAATCCGGAGCGAGTGCTTTGATGCCACGGCTGGCGTCACCCTCAATAAGATAGCGGGGAACATAAAGGCCCTGCTTATCATCATCAAAGTTGATGCCAAGGTTGAGCAGCTTGCCGGTTTTCATGTCAGCTTCAAAGGTAGGCACGTTATCGGTCCACAGCTCCATATGCACATCTACGTCACCGCGGAGCAGTGCCGTCTGAATGATGGGAGTGGAGCCGCTGATAACCTTGGGGGTGATGTTATAGGCGTGAGTCCTATAAACCCGGCAACGGCATTGTGGAATTTGACGCTGTCCCAGCCGGCGTCGGCAAAAACAACCTCTTGCTTCGGCTGCTCTGCTGCGGCTTCAAGGTTGGCTGATATGAATCCTAATGAGGTCAGTATGAGTAAAAAAACGGCTGATAATTTTCGTAACATGGCTTCACCTCCGTCAAAGCAATAAAAAGAAAAATACTCCTCTTAAATTTATTTTACAAAGCAAAAATTCTTCTTGTCAACTGCAAATGCAACAATACATAAAAGAATAACTTTAAAAACTAAAGTTGTTGTAAATGCAGAACTTTGTATAAAGAGAAGTGTATGCAGATATTGGTGAGGATGATAAAATTATCAGCAGCAATGCTGAATTGTTATAATGCTTCGTGAACGTCAAGGTTTTTAATCTTATTAAGCAGCATTATTCTTCCGGTAAATTAACTTAGCTGGTGCCGGTGTGTGCCCAAGAAATTTTTCTCGCTTTCTGTAAGCTTTTTAACACAAATTTAACCGCAAGCTTACTTTGGATTTTACATTCATCCGTTACAATAAAAGCAAGTTGTAGAGATGACAACCAAATTTATGTGGAATATAAGAAAACGGAGGAATGGAAATGAAACTGAAAAAAGTTTTGGCAGCAGCAATGATTTCGCTGCTGGCAACTACGGCACTTGTTGGCTGCGGTAGTGATAAGAAAAGTGCTGACACCGGCAAAAAGGTACAGATTGAATATTGGCATGTTGCTGCTGAGAGCTTTGGCGGCGCAACCGTAAAGGAATTGGTTGCCGACTTCAACAAAACTCATCCGAATATTGAGGTAGTAGAAAAATATAACCCGGATATGTACAAAGGCTTGACGCAAAACCTGCAGGCTGCTATGGCTTCCAGCAAGAATCCGGACGTAGTACAAATGGGTTATTCCTTCCTGAACTACGCTGCTGAAAACTTTAAATACACCGATTTGAACGAAGCATTTAAAGCTGCCGGCGATGAAAACTTCATGAAAGACAATTATCTGCCGAACGTACTGCAGCTGGCTCAGACCGAAGATGGCAAGAAATTGGTCTGCCGTATTCCGTAAGTGTTCCGGTACTCTTCTACAATCCAGAAATTTTTGAAAAAGCCGGGCTTGATCCGCAAAACCCGCCTAAAACTTGGGAAGAGGTTAGTAAAGCAGCTAAACAAATTAAAGATAAAACCGGCAACATGGGCTTCTTCATGCAAGAATATGCCGACAACTGGACTCAACAGGCTCTTATCGAATCCAACGGCGGCCAAATGCTGACCAAGGTTGACGGCAAGGTTAAAGCCGGTTTTGATACTCCGGAATCTGCTGCAGCTTATCAGGTTGTAGCTGATATGGTTAAAAACGGCAGCGGCTTGCATGCAACTAACGAAGAAGGCTTCCAGGCTTATCTGAGCGGTAAGCTGGGTATGGTTTGTACCACCATCGGTAAACGTGCTAACTTCGAAAAGGGCGCTAAGTTCAAGGTTATGGCTTCTCCGTTCCCGGCTTTCGGCACAAACCGACCAAGATTCCTGCAGGTGGCAACTTCCTGATGGTATTCTCTAAGGATGCTGAAAAGCAAAAGGCTGCTATCGAATTCATCAAATATCTGGAATCTCCGGAAGCACTTGCTAAATGGAGCACCGGTACCGGTTACCTGCCTCCTCGTAAGGGCGTAGCTGATGATCCGAAGGGCTTCAAAAAGCTTGCTGATGAGAACCCCAACATTAAAATGGCTCTGCAGGAAATGACCAAGGTTACCAAATGGGCAAGCTTCCCGGGTGCTAACGGCCTGCAGGCTGAACAACTGCTGATTGATGCCCGTGATATCATCCTGAGCGGCAAAATGAGTGCAAAGGATGCTTTACATCAAACTGCAGAAAAAATTAACAAGCTGCTGTAATTAGTCTGATAAATAAGCTGTCGCAGTTGCGGCAGCTTATTTTGCTAATAGCGCAAAGGAGGTTGCTATGAGTAAGAACAACAAGGAAGCACTGCTTTATCTGCTACCTGCTGCCGTACTTTTTCTGGTATTTTATTACTGGCCGCTGCTGCAGAATATTTATCTGAGTGTTTTTTCCTGGAATATGATTAGCCCTAATCAAAAATTTGTGGGCTTAGAAAACTTTATCACTATCTTCAGTTCGGCCGAGCTGATAAAAATTTTAATCAACACCGTTTTGTTTGTACTCATTATGCTGGTGATGAATTTCGTTTTGCCTTATTTTTATTCGTTTATCCTGGGACATTTAGTGCATAGGTGGATAGCCTTCTATCGCAGCGCTCTTTTCCTGCCGTCTACCTTATCGCTGGCGGTAGCGAGCATTTTGTTTCTTTGGATTTACAATCCGCTGGCCGGTCCGATTAACATTGTTCTCAGCCAGTTTGATATCGCTTCGCCGCGTTGGTTCAAGGAAAACTATCTGGTTATTTTCGCCATTTGTACGATTATCGGCTGGAAGGTTTTCGGCTATAATCTTATCGTTATGCTGGCTGCCATGGTTGCAGTTCCCAAGGAGATGATTGAAGCTGCCAAGCTGGAGAACGCTTCCAACTGGGTTATCTTCAAAAAAATTATTCTGCCGATGACCTCTTCTACCGCAATTTACGTCTTTACGATAACAGTAGTGTTTGGCTTGCAGTACGTTCTTGTACCTGTAAATATGCTGACGCAGGGCGGTCCGGATCAGGGCAGCAGTAACCTTGTATATATTATTTACCAATATGCCTTCACCTTCTTCAAGGCAGGCACCAGTGCAGCCTATGCGGTTATCACCATGGTCTGCTATCTTGCCTTCCTCTTTGTGAAGAATAAATATCTGGAAAAGAAGGTGTACTATGAAAACTAAGCTGCGTAATGAATGGTATTGGCATGCGTTTTTGCTCATTGCGGTTTTTCTGATGCTGTGGCCGATAGTGTTTATGATATCTACCTCGTTGAAGGATTTGAATCAGGTTTTTGAATCTACATTGAATCCTTTGCCGTTCCCACCGACTTTTGACAATTACACTACGGTTTTACATAACTTCCCGCTGCTGACCTATATCTGGAATACGTTTTACATTGCTATTGTGGTTACAGCCAGCAAGGCTGCAACAAGCGTACTGGCAGCCTTTGCTTTTGTGTATTACAACTTCAAATACAAGGAAACTGTTTTCAACGGTATGCTGCTGACGTTCTTCATCCCCATTACCGTTTTGATTATGCCGAACTATCTGATGATGTCTAAGCTGGGCCTTTTGGATACACCCTACGGTGTTATGCTTCCCGGTCTTGTTGACGGTATGGGTATTTTCCTGATGCGTCAGACCATGCGCGGTATTCCCAAGCCTTTGCTGGAAGCAGCAATTCTGGACGGTGCCAAACCGCATCAGGTGCTGTTCAAGGTTATTATGCCTTTGATTAAGCCTTCGGTACTCGCTATTTCGATTTTATTTTTCATCAACAGCTGGAACGAATATTTCTGGCCGCTGCTGATTTTGCAGGATAAAGCTAATCTGACACTGCCGTTGGCACTGCAGATGTTTATCAGTGCCGAAGGTGGCAGTGAATGGGGCATCGCGATGGCTGTAGCAACGCTGACAAGCTTGCCTCCGTTAGTACTTTACGGCTTCTGCCAAAAATTTATTATCAACACATTTATGCAATCGGGCGTGAAAGGATAAGAAGATGGATAACTTACAAAAAGATTACAGCATTATATTTTCGCATGTGCAAAAGGCTTACGGCAGTAATGTCGTAATCAATGATTTGAATTTGGAGATACAAAAGGGCGAGCGTCTGATTTTGCTTGGTCCCTCCGGCTGCGGCAAGACAACTACTCTGCGTATGATTGCCGGCTTTGAGAAAATCACTAAGGGTGAGCTGTATATGGACGGCCGTGTGGTTAATGATATTGCTCCAGGGGAGCGCAATATCGCTATGGTATTCCAAAGCTATGCACTCTTCCCTCATCTGAGCGTTTGGGATAACATCACCTTTGGTTTGCAGCTGCAAAAGCTGCCGCAGGCTGAAATGGAAAAGCGTGCGCGTATGGCGATGGAGATTCTGCATCTGGAGGGCTATGAAAATAAAAAGACGCATGAATTGAGCGGCGGTCAAAAGCAACGTGTTGCTCTGTGCCGGGCGCTTGTAAAGCAGTCGCCGTACTTCCTGTTGGATGAACCTTTATCTAATCTGGATGCCAAGCTGCGCCAAAAGGCACGTACCGAGCTGGTAAAAATTCATGAAATGTTCAAGCCGACGATGGTTTATGTAACCCATGACCAGATTGAAGCAATGACTGTAGCGCATCGTATTGCTGTTATGAATCAGGGCAGAATTCAGCAGATTGATACTCCGGCAAATATTTATCATCATCCTGCCAACACCTTTGTGGCAACCTTTATCGGTTCTCCGGCAATGAATATTCTGAAGGCAGAGATTTTGGACGGAAAAATTATCGTCGGCAACTGCGCATTGAAGCTGCCGCAGGAGCGCTTGCAGGAGCTTGGCGGCCGCAGCAAGGTTCTCTTCGGTCTGCGTCCTGAGGCTTGCACTCCCTGCTATGAAAGTGCTATGATTAATGGTAAGGCAGACTTTGTTGAAAATACAGGCAACCTGAAAACTGCTACACTTAAATTGGCAACCGGTGAAAGCTTTTATCTGCAGGACAGTGACCAAGGACTGCAAATGGAGGATATCCGCGGCTTTAATTTTGATTGGCAAAATGTTTGCCTGTTTGATGCCGAAAGCGGTGAAAACTTAGCGAAGGTACGCTAAGCCTTGAAGGGAGGAAGTTATATGCAATTTGAAGTCAGTGATTTACTCTTTCCGGGATTTACGAAGGATGCAATGAAGAGACTTGATAAGCAGTATGGTATTGAATTCTTCTATGAGTTTGGCAAGGATTATTATTGGAAGCAGCAGGTGGAGGAATGGGGTGAACGTGCACTTTCGATTCATGCTCCCTGTGTTGCACTGAATCTTGCTGATTCTAAGCAGAAAAATTATGCCCGTGTTATAGAAAAGACCTTTGCCTATGCGCAAAAATGCAAGGCAGATTTTGTTGTAGTGCATACAAATGAAGCTATTGCGGGTGACAAGGAGCTTTTGAGAGCGCGTGTTATCCGCCGTCTGCGTCAGATTATGAACCTGGGCAAACGTTACGGCGTTAAGGTGCTTATTGAAAATGTCGGCCTGTGCACAAAAAATAATGTGCTGTTTGATTTGCCGGAATACATTGCGCTGTTTGACATTTTTCCGCAGGCAGGTGCGCTGCTTGATACAGGTCATGCGCATGTCAACGCCTGGGATATTCCTGCTTAGTAAAGGCGTTAGGTGAGCGCTTAACAGCTTGTCATGTCACGATAACGACGGCAGCGGTGACGCGCATTTGCCGGTAGGTCAGGGTGATATTGACTGGAAGGCATATTTTGGTGCTGTCAAAAAATATGCACCTCAGGCTACGCAGGTATTTGAATACTGCTGCGGTTTTAACAATACCAAGGACTTGGAAGCGCACATTGCGGAGCTGAAAAGAAATTATAAATTATAACAGACTATGACTGACAAATAAAAGCACTCAAAGGAATAAAATACTCTTTACCTGTATTTTACCTTAAGGTTAATCTGCATTTAATATTCAGGGGATATACTATGTATAACAAAGATGAATGAATCTGCGATATGCGTAGGAGGTAAGCGTTATGCAGGATTTATACCCGATGTTGATTTTATTTGCCGGTTGGATGGTTGTAGATTTGCTGGTGTTTTAAACACTGTAAGAAAATTTGTCATTTGCTGAGAGAGCAGGGAAAGCCTTGCTCTCTTTTCATTTTTGTCGGAAATGTATTAGCAAATACTCTTTTCAGCGGGGTGTTTTCTTGCTACAATATAGTTAATGAATATAGCTAGGAGGAAAGTTCTATGAAAAAACTGTTTCTTTGTATCCTTTGTCTGCTGATGTGTTCCGTTTGCGCTGCTGCCCCGGCGAAAAAGGTAGTGCTGTGGTATCAGGTTCCGGAGGTTGTTCTGGAAGCGCAGAATCTTGAAAATGATGTTGAGAAAGGTAAGACGGAATTTGAAGCCTTCCTCATGGCAAATTACGGCAAGCGTTTCCCTGTACAGATGATTAAGCAAGCTGCTCCGGATAAGGAACTGACTGCTGCTGATGTATCTCTTGTTACTCGTCCCAACTGGGTGCCGATTGTTGTGAAGCTTGACCTGGCCGGTGTTGGCAGCGGTGACAAGCTGGTTGGTAAATACAGCACTGTTAAGGTTGCGTTGAAGGAAAGCATCGCTATAGACGGCAAGCTTTTCAGCTATGATTATGGTATCAAGGAATATGACAGCAGCATGCTGCGTGTAGCAGGTTATGTTATTGCCAGTGAAGATGACCCGCGCATCAACACCAAAAATGCTGTTAATGACTGCATCAAAGAGGCTTGTACTTTGAACAGCAAGGTTAACCGCTATGCTGATCCTGCAGCCTATGATAAGGAAAATGCCCGTTACAACGGCGAGTTTGAAAAAATTCAATAAAACGTCTGAGTTTGTCTCAAATATAGAAAATCCCGAATCTCTTCAAGAGGTTCGGGATTTTCTTGCTCTTTGTCCGTTTGCGATATTTAAATTAAAGGTAGGAGTTTATGGATGACTTTTAGTGAGAGAAATATGAGTTGAGCTGTGCTTATCTGTTGTGACCGAAGAATGCTTTTGCTACTTCCGGGAAGGAAATATAGCTCAGCAGGTCTTCCATGCTGGCGTTAGGATAACCGTCTTCAGCCAGACGAGCTCGGAATTTTTCCAGCTGGGTGGAATTAAATCCGCGGGACGGCAGGTAATAGGCTCGGCGTTGCCGATAGCCAGACGTTTAACCTCAGGGTCGATAGGTGCGGGTGTGCGACCGTATTTACCTAAAACTAAATCCTTAACCTCGCGGGGAATCATCTTATAGCGGCCCAAGGCTACGTTCAGCACTGCCATAGTGCCTACAATCTGACTGGTAGGCGTTACCAGCGGCAGATAGCCAAGCTCTGCGCGTACACGGGGCATTTCTTCCAAAAGCTGCGGATATTTATCGGCAACGCCCATTTCCTTCATCTGGTTGAGCAGATTAGAAAGCATACCGCCGGGGATTTGGAAGGTGAGCACCTTAGGATCGATAGGAATATTGGTGTTCAGGTTGAAATCCTCTACGAGATCTTTTTTGACACCCTTGAAGTAATCTGCCAAATCATGCAGAAGTGGCAGGTTGATGCCGGTGTCATAAGCGCTGCCTTGCAAGGCAGCAACAAGGGATTCAGTGCAGGGCTGGCTTGTAGAGCAGGAGAAGGGAGACAGTGCGGTATCCACGATGTCTACGCCTGCTTCAATAGCCTTCATATAGGTCATATCACCCATGCCACTGGTGAAGTGCGTGTGAAGATCAATCGGCAAGTTGATTTCTGCTTTTAAAGCTTTTACGAGGTTGTATGCTTCGTAAGGGCGCAGCAGGCCGGCCATGTCCTTGATGCAGATGGAGTCTGCCCCCATCTGTACCAGTTCTTTGCCAAGCTTTACAAAATCAGCGTCCTTATGATAAGGGCTGATGGTATAAACGATACAGCCTTGAGCATGTCCGCCTGCTTCTTTGGTGGCGCGCATAGCTGTTTCTAAGTTACGGGTATCGTTGAGTGCGTCAAAAATGCGGATGATGGATACACCGTTATCTACAGAACGTTTAACAAATTCAGAAACAACGTCGTCGGCTAAATTGGTGTAGCCAAGAACGTTCTGACCACGCAGTAGCATTTGAATCGGTGTGTGTGGCAGATTCTTCTTTAACAGACGCAGGCGCTGCCACGGATCTTCATGCAGAAAGCGCAGGCAGGAATCAAAAGTTGCGCCGCCCCAGGCTTCAACGGCATGGTAACCGGCGTTATCAATTTTCTCCAACACGGGCAGTATATCAACGATACGCATACGTGTTGCTGCGATGGATTGGTGGCCGTCACGCAGGACGGTTTCTACGATTTTTACAGGTTTGTTTGCCATATTCTTGCCTCCGGTTAGTTGAGATGCATTGCCGAAGCAAGCAGATTTACTTTCAGGGTACGTACGCTTGTCCAGGGTTCAATTCTGATGAAATCTTTTACATTGCTCATGATAGTTACCTCCGTAAGTTCAAATGTTTTTCGTTGATGTTAATTAGTCGTTCAGACCAAGCAGTTGAAGTTTTAAAGCACGAACGCTTTTCCAGGGCTCGATTCTGAAGTATTGTTTTGCATTATTCATAGTAAAATCCCTCCGTAAAATAAAACATGATTTTTAAAATTTGTATGGATAACAGCTGCTGTGTATTTTTCTTTATGCTTGTTTAGCAGCTGTTTTTTGAACTGACTAAAATATACCACGGATAATAAGATAAATCAATTTTATGGAATTAATAAGCATATAAATTTGATTTATAATTAAGCGCGAAGAAAAGCAGCTGAAGGGAAAACCCTCAGCTGCTGTATTTTTCTTCATATAATGTCATTGCTGGAAAAGCTTGATGAATTCGATGACTGCGTTAGGAACGTAAACATTATGGGGTAAAAGCAGAGAATATTTTCTTTCTGCCTGCTTGGACTGCAGCTTGAAAAAGCGCAGAGAGGTTTCATTGCCGGTTACCAGCTTGTCGCTGATAAAAGTGGCGCCGATGCCATGCTCCGCAAGCTGGAAGGCTGTGACGAGTTGCGGCACCTTGACCTTTATGCGTGGCAGAATTTCTGCTTCTTCAAACATTTTTAGCGTACGCATGCCAAGGTTGACGTGTGCGTCAATACGGATGAAGTTGTAGTCCGTGAATTGATGTAAGTCAACACTGGGACAATTTTCCGATAGGTGGATGCCGTGTCTGACTTCTATTGCGCTCAGGCTATCATCCAGTAATTTATCGTTGAGCGCGAAGGTTTGCGGAACAGCGAGCAGGATATGGTCTGAAAAAGTAGGATAGCTGTCAAACTCTTGTACTACGTCTTCATCACAGCTGAAGGTGAAATCAAGCTCGTTATTTTTGAGCATTTCAATGAGCATGTCAGAGCTTGTTTCTGCCATTGTAATGTTAATGTTGGGATAGAGGGTGTTGAATTGGGCGATGTATGACGGCAGGAGATAAGCATTCATATAATGCGTGCCGCCGATTTTCAGATCACCGCTTTTTAAACCATGAATATCATCAATCTGCTGCTTGAGCTGCTGCTCCAGCAGCATTTCTTTTTTGATGTGCTGCAGATACAGTTCGCCGATGCTTGTGAGTGTGAGCGGTCTTTGGCTGCGGTTGAAAATGGCAGCACCTATTTCCTGCTCCACTTTTTTGATGGCTATGCTCAGTGCAGGCTGAGTAATGAATAACGCTTCTGCAGCTTTAGAAAAACTGCCGCATTGGTAGACCTGGTAGATATACTTTTTTTCTAGCTCCATACTATAAATCTCCTTTATAGAAACATTAATTCTATAAAATTGATTATACACTAGATTGATGTTATAGTAAAGGCAGGTCAAGAAAGACTGCTACTGAAGTGCAATATAACTACATACAGGCATTGTGATGTACGTGATTTAGAGCACGACTACAGGAGAATAGATAAAAAGCATAAGGAGGTCAGAGGATGGCTTTTATGTATCAGGTATCAACCCTGCAGGCTTTGGCCAAGGGCGATTTTTATGGCAATGCAACAATTGAAGAGCTGTTAGCCAATGGCAATATAGGCTTAGGTACCTTTGAAGCGGTTGACGGTGAAATGATTGTGCTCGATGGTATTTGTTATAGGGCAAAAGCAGATGGTACAGTAGAGATTGCTGATGCCAGCGACGCTACCCCGTTTGCTTCTGTGACGTATCTCAATAAGGAGCTTACGTTTGACTTAAAGAAGATCGCTGATATGAGCGGCCTTTTAGCTAAGCTGGACGATGTTGTCAAGACTCATGGTGAGAACAACATCTACGCTTGCCGTATAGATGGGTATTTTAACGAAATTTACGCGCGTTCTGAAAAGAAGCAGCATAGCGAGCCTTATAAAACATTTGCTAAGGTTTTGGAAACAGATCAGCGTGAGTTTGAATTTAAAAATGTCAGCGGCAGCCTCGTTTGCGTATATTTTCCGCAATATATGGATGGCTTGAATGTTGCAGGCTGGCATGTGCATTTTATTTCTGATGACAGAACTATGGGTGGTCATGTTTTTGACTGCTCCCTGCAGGAGGGTAAGGCTTATATGGGCAGAACCGAAGGCTTTAACTTCCTGATTCCGAAAACAAGGTTTTTTCAAAAGCTTACTCTTACTGATGTTTCCAAGGAGGAAATTGAGAGTGTGGAGAAAGCAGGCAATAAATAATAAATTTGCAGCTGATGCTGCGTATGGAGGGTAAAAATGGATAAGCAAGAACAAGTTGAACAATTAACAAACTATGTAGCACATTTTGTAGCGCACACCGCTAAGGTTTTACCTGACGATGTTATCGCTAAACTGGATGAGCTGGCAGAAAAGGAAGACAGCCCATTATCAAAAGTAATTTATCAGACTATGAAGCTGAACCAGAAGCTGGCGAAGGAGCTGAACCGTCCTAGCTGCCAGGATACCGGCGTTATGCAATTTGTAGTAAGATGCGGCACCAATTTCCCACTGATTAACGAGCTGGAGGTACTGCTGAAGGAAGCTGTTATCCGTGCAACTCAGCAAGCTCCGCTGCGTCATAACAGTGTAGAAACCTTTGATGAATATAACACCGGAAAAAATGTCGGTACCGGTACTCCTACTATTTTTTGGGAGATTGTGCCGAACAGCGATGAATTAGATCTGTACACCTATATGGCTGGCGGCGGCTGCAGCCTGCCCGGTAAAGCAATGGTGCTGATGCCCGGTGCCGGTTATGAAGGCGTAACCAGATTCGTGCTGGACGTTATGACCTCCTATGGCCTGAATGCCTGCCCGCCGCTTCTGGTAGGCGTTGGCGTCGGCACTTCTGTAGAAGTAGCTGCTCTGCATGCAAAGAAAGCGCTGATGCGTCCGATTGGTAGCCATAACCCGAACAAGAACGCTGCACTTTTGGAGCAGTTGCTGGAGGATGGCATCAATAAAATCGGCCTTGGTCCTCAAGGCCTGGGCGGCAAATATTCCGTTATGGGCGTGAACGTAGAAAATTCTGCACGTCATCCGTCTGTAATCGGTGTTGCTGTAAACGTTGGCTGCTGGTCTCATCGTCGCGGCCATATCGTATTCGACAAAAACTTAAACTACAAAATTCTTTCTCATAGCGGGGTGACTTTATAATGTACGAAGTAATTGATGGCAAAAAGGTTTTGACTACTCCTGTAAGCGCAGAAGATTTAAAAAATATTCATATCGGCGACATTGTTTATCTGAACGGTGACATTACTACCTGTCGTGACGTTGCACATCGCCGTGTCGTAGAATATGGCCGTAAGCTGCCAGTTGATGTTAAGGATAAAGCAATTCTGCACGCCGGTCCGATTATTCGCCCCCTGGGAGATGACAAATTTGAAATGGTATCCGTTGGTCCTACCACCAGCACGCGTATGGAAAAATTTGAAAAGGAATTCGTAGAGCAGACCGGTGTCCGTGTTATCGTCGGCAAAGGCGGTATGGGCCCCAACACTGAATATGCGTGCAAAAACTTTGGCGCTATTCATTGCGTATTCCCCGCAGGCAATGCTGTTGTGGCAGCAACTGAGGTACAGGAAATCGTTGACGCAAACTGGCGTGAGTTGGGTATGCCGGAAACTCTGTGGAGCTGCCATGTGAAAATGTTTGGCCCGCTGATTGTTTCTATCGACAGCTATGGCAGAAACTTTTTTGAGGAGCAAAAAGTAATCTATAACCAACGCAAGGAAGAAGTATATAACGAGATTATTCCACACGTTAAATTTATTAAATAAAGATAAAATAGCTGTGGATTTATCAGATTCAGGAGAAAAGAAATGAAACAGATATTATCTATTGTCGCACACAATCGTTCTGGTGTGTTAATGAGGGTTACGGGACTGATTTCCCGCCGTGGCTATAATATTGACAGCTTAACCAGTGGCAGTACACAGGATCCGGAATATGCACGTATGACAATTGTATTGGATGCGGACGAGCTGACAATCGAGCAGGTCTGCAAGCAATTGGCAAAGCTCAGCGAGGTAGAGCGCATTAAGGTGCTGCATCGTGAAACGAGCGCACTGCGCAGTATGCTGTTGGTCAAGGTACACGCCGGCGAAAAGCAAATGGAGGTGCTGCAATTAGCAACAGCCTTCCGTTCCCATGCTATTGATGTTACCGGCAACAGCATGACCTTTGTCAACACCGGTGATGAAGGCAAGCTGTGCGCCTTTGCAAATGCTCTGCGCCGTTATGGTATTGTCGAAATGGTGCAGACGGGAATCGTTGCTTTAGAACGTGGCGATGAAGCATTGGAGGTCAAAGAATCACGCTATGAATGGCCTCATGCCGAAGAAGCGTAAGAAAGACTAACTATAAAAAGTCAAGAGGTGGGTAAGAAAAAATTTTCCGTATAGG
>ERZ860023.435-NODE-435-length-25634-cov-2.606435_pt1 | contig 25634 bp, 19 predicted proteins | sample MGYA00509983_ERZ860023 | MGnify/ENA primary metagenome ERZ860023 (study PRJEB30046, sample SAMN00715180) | human gut metagenome | study: EMG produced TPA metagenomics assembly of the A metagenome-wide association study of gut microbiota in type 2...
CTGAAAATCATAGCTTTTCACCGGAAGGTCATTGGCATAGCCGGTCGCCTTCGACTCCTGCAGGGTGGTATATTGTCCGTCGGGGTTCACGCCGCCGTGGTACATATAATACCCGATCAGATTTGCCCCTGCTCCCAACATGCAGATCGTTTGTGCCTCGATATCCTCCGGGTAAGGGTAGGTGCGTCTGTGCGCCGTCACCTGCAGTCCCCCACCCAGTTCCGCCGTCAGGTAAGGGAATTTTGACGTATCAAAGGTAAAACCACTCTGTCCTTCGGCGAAATCCGATGCAATATTTGCATCGTCGTGAAAAGGCTGAAACAGGAAATTCTCGCTTGCCGCAAGTTCGTGGGTATGATTCGCCCACGGAGCATCCACATACCCGCCAAGCACCGGCAGGAAGTTTTCCGGTACATAAGCCCTCCCCATCCGGTCGCTGAAAAATAGGGAGCGGTCAGTCCTTTTTTCTCCGCCATAGCTCTGAGTGTGCGCATATGCGCCATGCCCTCTTCCCTGTCGGAAGGGCCACCGGCATGCCCGTATTCATTCTCGATCTGGATGCCGATGACGGGACCATCGTCCTTATGCATATACCCATCCGCCTGCTCGGCAATCTTGGTAAAAAAGAGGTCCACATACTTGAGATACTGTGGATCATCCGTTCTAAGAGACAGTTTGCCCCGCTTTTCTTTCTCCACCAGCCAGTCTGGGAAACCGCCGTTCCTGCACTCTCCGTGTGCCCACGGACCGATGCGCAGCCATACTTTCATCCCGGCTTCCTGACAGCAACTCAAAAACGCCTTCAGATTTCTTCTGCCGGAGAAATCCCACTCACCTTCCGTTTCCTCATGGTGGATCCAAAACATGTACGTAGCAACGATGTCCACACCGCCCTGTTGCATATTCTTAAGTGCTGTTTTCCATTCCCCTGCCGGATAGCGGGAGAAATGGAATTCTCCCATGATGGGCAGGATTGGTCTGTCGTTGCAGGTTAAGCTTTCGCTGTTATAACTATAGATTTCCTTTTTCATTTGAACGTCCTTTTCCAGTAAAATTCATCAAAATTTCTTTTTACGTGTGATTACAGGTCATGTACCCGGATTCCCTGATGGGCATTATCCATGGCAAGCAATTGCTGCGCATATTTTTCCGCTTCGTCTGTCCGTCCCAGTCCCTTAAGCCCCAGGCTCATCATAAACAGGCAATGCTTCCGGTTCCGCTCCTTCAGATCTTCTTCAAAAATCAGAAGATCCGGCAGGGATACCGCAAAATAATCTATCTTTATCTCATCGCCTATATGCTCTTTGCCATAGTCTACCAGTTTGCAGAATCTCTGTACTGCCTGTTCTTCGTCACCAAGCTTTCGGTACGCCAGCCCCTGATAATAGATCATTTCGGGCGGCTGATCGTTGTAATACATCATGCCCACTGGTTCTGACTCTCCATAGCAGGCTTTCGTAAGGTTCACGAAAGCTTCCTCTGTCTCTCCCAGTTTTTCCTGCACCAGCCCCAGCAGATAGTACAGATTGTTTTCCTGTGCCGACTCCAGTTTTCCTTCTCCCAGATTGTGTGGATATTCGTCCACTGCCCGCAGAAGAAGTTCCTTTGCTTCCGCATAGTCCTCTTTTGCCACAGCCGCTTTGGCCAGTTGGTACAGGGCTGTAAGGTATTGGGCTGCCACCTTGCCTTCGCCGCCTTCCCACTGATGGAACTTCCTTACCATGATCAGATCAAGAGCCTTCGCATTTTCTCCCAGTGTGTTTAACAGCGTAACATACTCCAGATACAGATCATCCCTGCTTTCCACCAGGTCAAAATGTTTTTCCATATCACTCCATCGTTCTTTCACGGCAACATTCAGACGCTTTTTCAGCTGATCCAGTTCCAGATACACTCTGGCATCCGTCTCATCCAGTGCAAAAGCTTTTTCCATTTCCTCGTACGCTCTCTGCGGCAGCTTTTTCACATTGTAATATGCCAGTGCCAGATTCCTGTGTACCGTCGGGAAATCCGGGTACCTGCGAGCCGCTTCTTCATAATCCGCTATGGCTTCGCCGTACGCTCTCCTGTCATAGAGCAGGCAGCCCAGATAATAGTAAACCATATCCAGATAATAATCTTCTGCCAGACTCTTTAATACGATATAATCTTCCGTTCTGTGAGGAAAACAGCCATCCGCTACCGCATTTTCTCCCAGTGTCACATACACTGTCATGTAATGATTTGTCTGTTCTGTATTTTCTTTCCTATGCAGGTTCTGGTATCCGTAAGCAATATAATAATATACCAGCGGATAAATATCCTCTTGCCGTGATACGTTCTGTTGTTCCACCCATTTTTCGGCAAGGGTGATTCCCTGTGCGTAATCTCCTGCCTCATAGAGATCGATCATCAGCTCCAGTAGGGTGTTATGGTTGATCTTCTCCGGCTGTCTGTCATAGAGCGGATCGATCTTAAGGCTCTCCTTATGTAATTCTTCCGCTTCCTGCACTCTTCCCAGTTTTTTTAAAATATTTTCCTTCAATGCCCGGGCTTTCATACACTGGTACTGTCTGAGAATAGATTCGTTTACATGTTCCAGAGCCTCTGCAAATCTTCCCGCTTTTGCATCCAGACAGGCCAGTTCATAGAATCCGGGTGCCTGGAAGCTGCCACCCCAGATGGCCTTGTAAAAGGCATCATAGGCTTCTTTTTCTTTTCCCTGATATTTCAAAGAAAGTCCCAGATTATAGTACGGCTCATAATCATAAGGGTTCGGATTGGAACGGACAGACTTCTCCACCGCCTTCCGGAAATATTTTTCCGCCCCGGCAAAATCACACTTTTTAAGCAGACATCTTCCATAGGCATTGTTCAGGCGGATATCGGTAGGATCCCTGCGCAGTCCCTCCACATAATAATCCTCCGGATGGTAAGTGGCATGCCGGTATTGCTCCACATGCAGACCATAAAGGAACAGATCCTCCGTGGTTTCACACTCTTCGGGAAGCGGTGCTGCCTTCGCCGGTTCCGGCACTTCCGCTTCAATCTTTTCCGGGATTCGGTAAGAGACCAGTTCTCTGCCATCTGAAGCAAGGACGCTTACCCGCAGACCGCAGATTGCCTCTGTGTCGTTTTGCTTCTCTGTTTTTTGTGATATAAATTGCTGCAATGTCTCCCGATCGACCTTCACCTTGCAGGTCTGCTCAGGTGACAGATCTGAGACTTCCTCATACAGTACCTTTCCCTGTCCGCCGTTTTCTCCAGGCAGTGTCAGTTGAATTTTTGCCTCTTTTTGCACGGATGTGGTATAGGCCGATACCGTAAGCTGTCCCTTAGTCTCATCATATTCCACATTCACTGCGGCATCTATGGTGGCATTTTTCACATAGCCGATATTTTTATAGGGCATAAAATACTGTTTGAAATTCTTGGTCTCCTGAGGCTGGATCCAGGTGAAATCCGGCTGATTATCCGTAAAGCATCCTGTCATCAGCTCGATATACGGACCGTCTTCGTCGGTCAGTGCTCTGTCCCATGCCTTGCCAAATTCTCCGCATCCCCAGGTCCACTGTTTTTTCCCGGGGGCAATATGGTGATCCGCCACATGCAGAAGTCCTGCCTGTTTTCCGTAATCGTACTCCCCTATAAAATTGTAATCGGAACGATATGCCATATAGGAGGTGGGAACCGGAATATTTTTATACTGTGCGATATTCACATGATCGTATTTGTGCTTATAGTAGGTTCCCTCCGCATAGGGGAAACTGATAACATCCCGCTTGCCGTGGTCATATACCGCCGTCACATCCTCCGGAAATACGGAGATGGTGTCATCATTTACCGCTACTGCAGGGTTCGCCCACCACAGGAAGGTCTGGGGCATTTTCGTGCGGTTATACAGCTTTGCAGACAATTCGATGTATGCCTTGTCGGGATACAGGGTCACGCCCAGCACGCCCTCTGTCCGGAACATATTCTCGATCTCTCCCATCCAGACTGTCGCACTTCCGTCCTCATTTTCCGCATAGGTATATTCCACCTGATCAAAGGTACTGGGTCTGTGATGCTGCGGCCAGTTGAACTCAATACCGCCGGAGATCCATGGTCCCGCCAGTCCCACTAACGCCGGTTTGATGACATGATTGTAATAGATAAAATCGTAGCCATTTGTCTTGTCATAAGCTCTCTGGATCCTGCCTCCCAGCTCCGGCAGCATCATTACTTTCAGATAATCGTTCTCCAAAAAAAGCGCTGTATACTCCTTATCCACTTTCTCATCGCTGATCTTCTCGATCACCGTGTGGGGATATATCCTTCCCGAGCTTCCCTGATAGACACGTTTCTCCAAAAACATCGGATTCTTATCCGGCTTTCCTGCTTCGTATGTGGGAATGATCACTTTTTCTTCCCAGACCTGAACCTTATTCATGGTTTCCTCCTTTTATCTCCGTGCAGCTTTCTTTCCGCCGCCCGATATTATTTTAACCTCGCACCAGCATGCTTAACTCTTCTTCCGTTATTTCCTCCGCCGGCTCAAAATTCTCTTCCGACAGATACGTATAAATTGACGCCTGCAGTGCCCTCACCTCCGGATACTGCTGACTCTTATGCAATTCCATGGTGGATAGCAATACTTTTCCCTTCAGGCATCGAAACTCTATCATCTGTGCCATGGGACGTAAGAATGCATAGCTGTCCATCTCCGTAATGATCGTCTTCATGGGATGCGGTAGAATCACCGCCCGCTTCGTTGTCATGATCCACCATTGCCAGTCCGTGTGAAAATCCGTCGGAAATTCCTTAAAAATTGGATGCTCCGTATCGATCAGCTGCCCCATACCGCCTTCCTGATCTGCAAAAGTTCCCACCGACCAGAAATCCGTCGTAAACTGTGTTTTTATGGAATACGGCAGGCTCTCTTTATCTGCATCCGGAGACAGATAGACTCTCCCGCCGTTTTGCAGAACTGCTCTCGTCTGCTCATCAAATACTCTCGTTTCATATACATTTTTCGGACATTCTGGGCTTGTTTTTTTATAGACCCACACAGGATAGGTACTGGTGCAGTCACCCATGCTCACCGTCAGCATGAATGCCGCCGATACTCCCTTAACCTCCAGAGGAATGTCCAGTCTTCCCAGTGAAGTATAAGTCCCCGGAGGACAGTTTTTTTGCCCGTCTGCCCGGCCGCATAGAAGCTCCCCGCTTCCGGTATTCACGGCACAGTCCCGATACCCCAACGTCCAGACAAGCTCACCGCTGATGCTCTCTTTTCCAAAATTTGCCACTTCTACTTCCGCTGTCAGATATTCTCCCTCTTCATAGGTATAGCGGGGCATTTTCACAAAAATACGGCTCTCTGTGAAAAACTCCCTGAACCGCTCCGGTCTGGCAAAATCATAGGGCTTCGGTTCTAAATGGGAATTCATCATGCCTACCAGTGCCGTCCCCTGCCCCGGGAAATCCTGCAATCCCAATAGTGAAATGCCCGACAGCTCCCTTGTGCGCATGGCGGCTTCAATTTCCTCCCGGTAGGCCAGCCGTGACAGTTCTCCGGTGGCCTCCACGTATTTTTTCCATACAGGCAATAGTCCCCGTTCCTCTACGCGCTTCCGAATCAGTTTCAGATTCACCGGATCCGAAATTCCCTGAAAGCTTTCCAGTTCCCCAAAATCCGGCAGTACCTCAAACTGTCCCACCTCGAAACTGAATACCGGCTTTGTATAGCTTTTGCGGATCTCTGCCATCGCCGCATCATAAGTGTGATCCGCCGATGGATAATTTTCGTTGATATATCCCCGCATCCCGGAGAACGTCCCCCGGATCACCACATCCTTACAGCTCTGGGAAGTATAGAAATCACTCTCCGGGTCACAGCCCTCTTCTCCGTAAAAGGTGTTGGAGCCGTTTGCATATAATCGGGTGGGATCCAGCTGTTTTGCGGTTCTGACCAGATCCTGCATCTGATCTCTGCCTTCACCTCTGGCCTGCAGTTCATTCCCCAGCGTCAGCTCACAAAAGAAGGATGATTGGCATAGGTTTTCAATATGGCTGTAAGCTCCGTACGATAATAGCGGATGCTTTCTTCTGTCGCAAAAGCATCTTTCGGGTTCCAGTTGGACAGTTCCGGCTGCAATAGCATTCCCAGTTCGTCTGCCGCGGTAAAGGCCGCTTCCGGCTCACAGTGAGAATGGAAGCGGACGCAGTTAATGCCGTAGCTGCGATATTTCAACAGAATCTCTTTCCATTCCGGAATCAACATGGGCGGATGCCCGGTCTCCGGGTATTCCGCGCAGTTTGCCTCACCCCTCAGGAAAATTGTCCGGCCGTTCAGCGCCAGTCTTCCGCTGCCATTATCACTTAATGAGCGGATACCGAAACAGGTCCGGTATTCATCGGTGCTGTCCCCTCCGTCCTCTGCCGGCATACCGCAATCCAGGGTTGCAACCACCTCATAGAGATTGCCCTCATCTTCGTCCCACAGTTTCACATTCTCCCGCAGAGGCAGATCACGGAACCAGATTTCCATTGTTTTCGGATTCTCCTCTTTATCTGTTCCGGCTTCCGTTAATCCCTCCCCGGAACAGCTGATAATTTCCGTCAATGTCTGTGTGTCTTCTAACTCTCCTGCCGCCAGAGCCTCTGACTGTAATATGATTTTCGCATCTTTATAGACTTTCTTTGCGCCAGGTGCCAGTTCCACACATACATCCAGCACATATCCGCCTGCTTTATTTTTCTCTTCCTTTTTCACCGCTCTCGGATATACCCGGAGGCTGTCTATAAAATTCTGCGGTCTGGTATACATGCTGCATTCGCCAAGTATCCCGTTCCAGTTTGTCTGTGTCTCATCCGTCACTGCGGAAGAATAACAGATGGCAGCTTTGGGCATTCCCGGATAGCTGTTATCCGAAAGAAACGTAAATTCATGTTCTCCCGGTGCCGCCCCGGTGAGTTCAAAAATATAAGGTGTACTTAGTGTCCCCTGCCGGAACACCGCACACGCTTCTCCATCCACCAGCAGCCGGAGTGCCCGTGCCCGCTCCGCCAGTACGAACAGCCTGTCGGTTCCGTAATCCGGTACCGTTATCTTACGACTGATCCTGGCTTCTCCCTCATAGGTATGCCGCCTGGTAAATCTCGTAGCGATCGGTGCATCTTTGTCTATCTCTCCCGCCGCATTCCCCAGTACCGCATCCGGATGCCACTGATTCGCCCCCACATCTCTATGTCCGATCCCGTTCTCATCCAACGTCCCCGGCAGATCCATCTGTCCCGTGGTTCCGTCCTCCAGTACTACATGCCATTTTCCATTCAACAATATTCTCATATAAGCTCCATCCCATAGACCCTTTTCCATACAGAAAATCCCATAGCAGATCCATAGTAAATTTTCTGATGTTTTCTCCTTGATCACGGAATCATTATATAGCTTAACTTTAGTGTTTTAAATTCACTATCATGAACTATTTTTTATATCTATTGCATTATTCTGAACCTTTTTGATATAATATGCGTGAAGGAGTGAATCAGAAATGACAGATAGAAGAACTTTTTTATGCGAAGATTTTGAAATTTCCTATGAAGATACAAAAAAAGGATGGTCCATGCCCTATTCGCATCACCACACCAACTATGAAATCTATATTCTGCTCTCCGGGGAGCGTCTGGTTACCATCGGCGATATCACCTACCGGGTAAAAGCCGGCATGGCAAGCCTGTTTGAGAGCAATATCTCTCACCGAAGCGTCGGTGACACGGATTATACCGGGATCTGCATCCATTTTTCAAAAGTCTATCTTGAAAAATACTTTTTACCTGCCGTAGTATCTTCCTACCTGACCTGTTTCAAGGCACCGATTATTTTCATTCCCGAGGATTACAGACAAAAGCTCGTCGACTGGAACGCAGCTTCCTGCTGCAAATCTCCCACTGCCTACCTGTTGCTTGCACAGATTCTTACAGATCTGGCAGCTTTTCGCTATCAGTATCCTCTTGAAAATGAAATTTCTGTCAGTGAGAATAAAGCTTCCGGTTTTCAGCGGATCATTAATTATATTAACGCAAACTATACAACGCTTCAGACCGTCCGGGATATCGCCGAATCCTGCGGTGTGTCCGAAAGCTATGTCCACCGGGCTGTCCGGCGGACAGAATCCCTCACCGTAAAAGAATATATTAATAAGCTTCGCCTCCGTCATGCCATACACCAGGTGGAACAGGGCGGCAATTCTCTCTCTGTCATCAGCAAGTCCTGTGGTTTCCAAAGCGTGTCCTATTTTTACCGGGTTTTCAAAAAATACTACGGCATGACACCTACACAATATTTCTCCAAAAAAGAACCCCATTACTGATATTTCTATCAGTAATGGGGTTCTCATCATATTCTCATATACCCTAATTATTGCTTACACAATACCCTCTCAGATTGTCTGGCCGACTTTCCTTACCTACCCGCAATAGCAGCCTTTGCTACTGTGCCCCTTCAGAGGAAAGTTCTGTTTGGGTTACTGTATAATCATTTTGTTCTGCATTATCGTACCATAACCATATCATATAGATAAATTCATGTTATGAAAAGCAACCTGCTGTTGCCATACTCTATGCCTGTCATCCACCAAAATATTTTCGGCACTTTTCGCTTTTAGTGCCAAAAGTGTATTGACAAAATTATGATTATTTATTACATAATTTCAAATCTTTGTTACACGTTTTCATCTCCGCAATCTTGGAACTGCCCAGCAACGTTCCACACACCACTTACAGTCCCCGACGTCTCGGCGGTGCCAACCCTGACACGGCGAAACCGGATTCTCCCGAGATCCTTGCCTTATAGGACCGCAAAAAAGAGGGCGAGATCGCCGAAAACTCTCTGGTGATCTCACCCTCTCTGGATTATCAACCGCTACTTCATCAAGCCTCCTCACAGATTCTTCCCGCATTCCATCAGGTATGCATCCATTCCCAGACACATTGCACCGATGATTCCGGGGTTCTCGCCCAGTGCAGGAGCCACCACATACTGTGACATATCCTTCGGCAGGCTGGTCTCCGGCAGATAGCCATTCAGAAACTCCACCGCATTCTGTCTCACCATGTCGAAAACCTTCTCCTGGTGCATCACACCGCCCCAGAGAATGATCTTCTCCGGTGAGTAAGTCAGCATGTAATCTGCCACAGCCTGTCCGATGTAGTAACTTTCCAGTTCCCAGACATCCTCTCTTCCGGCCAGTTCAGCTCCCTTTCTGCCATACCTGCCCTGAATCGCAGGACCGGAAGCCAGTCCTTCCAGACAGGCACCGTGATAAGGACAGCAGCCTTCATAGGTATCCTCCGGGTGCCTGCGCAGGAAGATATGTCCGCCCTCGGGATGCATCAGGCCATGCAACAGTCTGCCGTTAATATATGCCCCTACACCTACTCCCGTACCAATGGTGATATAGAGCGCATTCTCACACCCCTTGGCTGCGCCGAAGCGTACCTCGCCAAGCACTGCTCCATTGACATCTGTATCAAAACCTACAGGGACTTTCAGTGCTTCCCGGAACGCTCCCGCAAAATCATAAAATCTCCATGCCAGCTTCGGAGTGCTGGTAATATAGCCGTAGGTTGCCGATTTTTTATTCAGATCCACCGGGCCGAAACAGCCGATCCCCAGTGCCTCGATTCCTTTATCCTGAAAATATGCTATCATTTTCGGCACCGTACTCTCCGGTGTCTCCGTAGGGAATACTGCCCTGTCGAAAATATTTCCCTGCTCATCTCCTATGGCACATACCATCTTTGTGCCGCCGGCTTCAATTCCGCCTAATTTCATTCTAACATCCTCCCATTACAACTTTTTACTATGCCTGTTCCCTGTTCAGGATCCGCTTATGGAACACCAGCACAAACAACAGAGTAAAGAGTATCATTGCTGCCGGCATGATCAGAAAGCTCCTGCCATATCCTGTTTTTTCAGCAATGTCTCCGTAAATATAGTTAAATCCAATATCAAACAGGGATGCTACACTGATGATCAATCCGGACATCGTGGACACCTGCGACGGATCATAAAGTCTCCCGATGGCCATAACCAGTGTCGGATAAATGATCGAGCAGAACAGTCCGGCCAGACTCAGCATCCAGAGTGCCCCACTGAAGATCCCTGCCGCATAAAGCACTGCAGAAATCACAGAAAACAAGGCAATGCTCGGGAATACCTTCAGCCGGTCAACCAACGGAGAAAAGACCAGTCTTCCCACCGTCATTCCGCCAAAAAACAACGCCATATAATTGGCAGCCTTTCCCTGCTCCAGTCCCAGCGCATTGGTTCCGTAGATCACAAACCAGTTCAGCATTCCATGTTCTGCAATAAAGTATACACCAAAGATCACAACCATGACAATCCAAAGGTAGTTTCCCTTCATTTTCCTTCCCTGCTGATCCTTTTCTGCCTTCTTCACTTCTCCGCTGTCCGGGATCTGCAGTTTTAAAATGATCAGAAACGCCAGAACGCCGATGGCAAAAAGAACCCCTGTCACAGCTTTCCAGCCGCCAAAATCGTCAGCCAGATTTCCGATCAGACTCTGTCCTCCACTGGTACCGAACCCTTGCATGAAGAACAATACATTGACGATCATGGCCGGTGATGTGGCAAAAATGAACGGTGTGATCAGTGTAATGGACGTATTCAACAGCGTAGAAGCTCCCATTGCCAGGAACATTCCCACCAGCAATGCATAATAGTTATCTGTAAGCAGGAATACCAGCATTGCACACATCCATACTGCGAGAAATCCCAAAAAAGCCTTTTTACGGTCGATCTTATCCATGATTCTGCCTCCGGCCAGCAGGAAACACAGATTTCCCGCATAGCTTACGGCTATGATCGTGGACAGCCCCTTTGCCGTCAATGCAAAATGCGTCTGAAAAATGCCGGAGAAAATACCTCTCAGGCTGTCACTGATTCCCAGGCCGACCATCAGGATTGCAAATCCGATGAGAGCGATCCTTCTATTACTCTTCTCCATTCTGGCTCCCATCTTCCGGCTCTTCTACATCGATCCGTACATTTTCTACATTTCTCAGTGTCACGTCCTCCTCGTAAAAAGGCAGGATTCCTTCTTTCTTCGTGATCTGAATATCATGGAAGGAGACATTCTTCACATAATCCGCATAGATTCCGGAAATCTTTGTGTGGATCTCTCCCTCTCCCTGGCAGGGTCTCTTATCGTAGCCGTTGATCTCCCACTTGGATTTCTTATCCAGTGTCAGCCGAATGCCCTCAAAGGTCACATCTTCAATATAATTGTCTTCACTGCCCAGCAGGAAAATGCCGTTTTCTCCCTCGCAGGTAATATTCTGGAAGCGGATATTGCGGATCTTACCGGCCTTAACTCCGGGTTTGCGATCCAGTGCAGTCAGGCAGACAGCCTCCGCTCTTCCCCACCATTCATAAGAGAATCTTCTGGTCTCCATAATGATGTTGGAAAAGATTACATTTTCCACGTTGCCATTATCTCTGATCTGAATGGAAATTCCACGGTTACTTCTGGAAATACAGCAATTTTCCACCAGAATATTCCGGAAGTCAGACTCTCCCTCCGTGCCGAATTTGATGGCAGCACTGGTGGATACCAGGGTACAATTGGTGACCACGATATTTTCACAGGGACCGTATTTCTTATAATCCCCGGAATTTTTCAATACGATGGCATCATCTCCACATTCAATGTGACAGTTACTGATCCGGACATTCTGACAGTGATCCGGATCGATGCCATCGGAATTCGCCATCTTCAGATTATTCAGCAGGCGGATACCGTCGATCAGCACATCCTTACAGCCTACCAGATGCACTGTCCAGAAGGCACAGTTCGTCAGGCGGACTTCCTTGATGGTCAGATGCTTTACATCCTCCAATAGCAGGAGCGGAACTCTGGGATAATAGGAACCCTCGATATGATAACCCGAGTCATCTCCGTAAAAGACAGATTCATTGCCATCAATGGTACCCTGTCCGGAGATCGTCACATTTTCCTGTCCCAGCGCATAGATAAAGGCATGGAACGGGCGTCCTGCATATTCACTGTTCAGGAAAGAAGGCAGGCCGGATTCATGGGCTGTGATTTTACCATTGTTGCGCAGCGGGTAATAATCTTCTATGTTGCTGCTGGCTTTCCAGACAGCGCCCGGCTCCAGATGTACCTCCACATTGGATTTCAACAGCACATATCCGGAAGAATATGTCCTGCCGCCGGGGAAGAGGACTACGCCTCCTCCCTGTTCTGCACACGTATCGATTGCTTTCTGAATGACAGGGGCATCATTGGTCTGTCCATCGCCCACTGCACCGTATTCTAATATATTGATCATAATTTTCTCCTTCGTAACCCTCTTACTTTTTTTCATTCACAATACGCAGGGTCTTGATTTCATAAGGCTTCATAGTAAAGCTCCATCCGTCCTGTACACGGGTCATATCCGCATTCTCCACCCCGGAAAAATTCTCCATGCAGTCACAGACTGTTACCTGTGCATCCGGAGCAAGTGGGAAGTTCACATGCACTTTGGTACGCATTCCCCAAGTCTCATAGATACGTACGATGATGCCATTGCCGTCCTCTGCTGCCTTCACAGTATCTGCCATCACATTTTCCTCTGCTATCTGCAGCATTGAGAAGCTGTCTTCATAGATACCCTGTACCTTCTCCCATGCCATCGGGCAGTTCAGATCGTAAGCTTCTCTTACCACACTGCCCTTGCGGAAATCTCCCTGATGAGGAAACAATGCGTAGGTAAATTCATGCTGTCCCTGATCTGCATCGGGATTGGGGAAAATACCTGACTTGATCAATGTCAGTCCCATCACACCCTCATGGACATCATAACCGTATTTGCAGTCATTCATCAGTGCCACACCATAACCGGGCTCGGAAAGATCTGCCCATTTGTGTGCGCATACCTCGAATCTTGCACGATCCCAGGATGTGTTCTTGTGTGTCGGCCGCTTTACATTGCCGAACTGGATCTCATAATCCGCTTCATGTGCCAGAACATCCACAGGGAAGGATACTCTGAGCAGCTGTTGATGTTCCTGCCAGTCCACTCTGGTCTGAAAATCGATCCTTGCGGTGTGCCGGTAGAAACGAATGGTCTGTTCGATCATGGAATCCTGGAACCGTCTGCGCACATGTAATGCCGCCGTCTCCGGTCCGTTCTCCAATACTTTGAATTCTTCCACATCAATGACATCCCAGGATTTCTCCAGATATCCCTCGTCAATATTCCAGGCATCGAATTCTGCCGGCCGATCCTCATATACGGTGAGACGGTTACCCATCCTGCCCTTTTGGATCAGTTCCCGGTCCTCCCTGATATCCACCAGGCTTGTGATCTCAGCATTGGCATCAAATCTTACGGTAAAATAGGGCGTTTTGAAGCTTACCGGTCGTCCGTTTTCCTCCATTACAAGCTCAGTGAAACAGTTGTCCTCTCCGGAGTTCACCGCTCTGCACACAGTAACACCGCTGGGTCCTGCTGTTATTTTCTGCCAACTGCCCTCTGCATTCCGGATCAGTGCCGTACGTGCAAAGCTCAAAGGATTCCATACTGCGCAGACCTCCTCATTCTTCTCCGCACGATACCGGAACAGCTTTTCCCGGATGCTCTTCTTCGCCGTTTTCATCATTTCTTCATCCGCAGCAAAAATCTCTTCATACTGTGCGGCGGAATCCTCATACACTTCCTTAATAGAGGAACCGGGCAGAATATCGTGGAACTGGTTCAGCAAAAGCAGTTTCCAGCTGTGTTCCAGTTGTTCCTGTGGATAGAGATACTTTTGATCCAGAAGTGATGCCATTGCTGCATACAGCTCGGTTTCGCCGTTTTTGAACTCAGCCTTACGATTATATTTTTTATTCTGTGCCATGGAAGTATAAGTACCACGGTGGAATTCCAGATATAGTTCACCATCCCATACCGCCAGACGCTTTTTGTCCATTTTGTCTTCCAGAATATGAAAGAATTCCTTCACCCCTGTCTGTCTTGCTGCAGGACATTCCACGATGCTGTGCTCCAGCCTTCTGCTCTGCTCCAGCATCTCTTCTGTGGGGCCTCCACCGCCATCACCATAGCCGTAACAGGTCAGCACCTCAGTGCTCACATCCTTATCCTGATACCGCTGCCAGGTACCCATGAGCTGGGAGGCATTCTGCAGACCATTATAAGTGGTGGAATGGTTTCCCACCATCTTCAGGTCACCCGGCTTCTGATAGTTTCTGGTAGAAATCAGATGTGTCAACACTTCCGTTCCGTCAATGCCCTTCCAGAGAAAGGTGTCATGAGGAAACCGGTTGAACTCATTCCATCCGATTTTCGTGGTCATAAAATAAGGAATCCCGGATTTCTGCAGGATCTGCGGCAGCGCCGCACTGTAACCAAAGACATCCGGCAGCCACAATACTTCATTTTTCTCCGCACCGAGCTCTTGTTCAAAAAATCTGCGGCCATAGATGATATGCCGGATCAGGGATTCTCCGGAGGAAATGTTGCAGTCCGGCTCCAGCCACATGGCCCCTTCCGCTTCCCATCTGCCCTCTTTGATCCGTTCCCTGATTCTGGCAAATACCCCGGGAGCATCTTCCTTCACGAACTCATAGAGCTGTGGCTGGCTGGACATAAAACGGTATTCCGGATATCTGTCCATCAGGTTCAGTACCGTCTCAAAGCTGCGCACTGCCTTTTGTCTGGTCTGACGCAGGGGCCATTTCCATGCCACATCAATATGGGTATGGCCGATACTGTGCACCGTCACCGGATTCGGTCTTCTGTCGGCATAATAAGTACCTTCCAGCTCCTGCGCCGCCATTTCATGCTCTCAAAGCATTCTGCGGATCCGGGTCTGCGCAGATCCAACAGATTTATGCATCTTTCCAGTGCTTTAAAGCCCTCGATCCTGGATAGATTGTCCTCCGGCAGAAGATCCGCAGCTTCATAGACAGCCTGCATGTCATAATAGAGTCCCGCCGCCTCTTCCCGGTAGACTGCCAGCTCCAGGCGGAAGAAATTCGTACCGGTAAACGTGCCTGCATACGCACTGGAATACGCATAAAAAGCCAGTTCGTAAGTCTCTCCTGCTTTGGCATGCTCCGACAGAATGATAAACTGATGGTTCATATCCAGCGTGGCTGCAAATCTGCCGTTCACATAAGCCATGATCTGGGGATTGTCCGTATTCCAGATATCTGTGGCTCCGGTATTCAGCACGGCACGGACTGTATGCCCCTCCATCTGCTCCGGGATCGCCACATCTGCCAGGAAGAAATAATGCTGATCCAACTCTCCCCAGGTCTCATTGCGGCCGAAATCCCGGAAATCTTTTCCTTCTCTGTGGAATTCCTCCTCAAAATGGTAATCCGCTTTGGCGATCTTCACGGAAATTACCGGTTGTCTGTCACTATATATCATCTGCTCTACGGCTTCGAGAACAGCTTTGATTCGATTTCTAACAGTGTCCATATCACACTCTCCTCTGATTTTTATCTGAAAACAAGAAAAGCGGGGAGAACCGGAACAGTCTCCCCGCCGAACAGCTTTAGCCCTTGATACCGGTGGATGCAATTCCTTCTACCAGATATTTCTGCATAGTCAGGAAAATAACAAATATAGGAATCAGGGACAAGGTTGCCATTGCAAACATAGCACCCCAGTCAGAACCTGCGGTAGGATCCGAGAACATCTTCAGAGCGTAACTCACCGGATATTTCAGAGGATCGCTTAAGTATAACAGTGCTGCCAGGAAATCATCCCATCTCCACATAAAGGAGAAGATCGCACTGGTTACCAGTGACGGTTTGATCAGAGGAAGGATGATACGGAAGAAGATCGTATAGGTAGAACATCCGTCCATTCTGGCCGCCTCATCCAGATCCATGGGAATCCCCTTGATGAACTGGATATTCAGGAAAATGAAGAATCCCTGACCGAACCACTGGGGAACAATGATAGGAAGGTAAGAACCGACCCAGCCTAATTTATTGAAAATTATGTACTGCGGGATCATTACTACCTGGAACGGAAGCATCATGGACAACAGCATGCAGGCGAACCAGAATCCCTTGAATTTGAAGTTAATTCTTGCGAAGCCATATCCGATCACAGCAGAGGAAGCTACTGCTCCGATGGTGGATAAACCTGCGATCACAAAAGAGTTTTTGAAGAAGGTTCCGAAATTGTATCCGGCAAATCCCTGCCAGCCTACCCTGTAGTTCTCCAGAGAGAAGTGTCTCGGGATCAATTCCGATGCCGTTCTTATAATCTCATTGGTATCCTTAAAAGAACTAAGTACCATCCATACTAACGGATATATCATCACGCAGGCAAAACAGAAGGTGAAGATATGATAAATCACTCCGATAGCAAATCTTTTTTCTTTATATCCTTTTTTCATACGCTCACCATCAACCTTCTGATTCATAATATACCCACTTGTTCTGGGTCTTGAACAAGATCAGTGTCAAAATTCCTACTACCAGAATCATAAACCATGCAAGTGCACATCCATAGCCAAGTTTGTTATAGGTAAATGCGTTCTGGTACATATATACAGTATAGAAAAGGGTGGTATCCCTTGGTTTTCCCTGTGTAATAATGTAGCTCTGTGTAAATGCCATAAAGCCGTTGATCAACTGGTTGATCAGATTGAAGAAAATCGTGGGGGTCAGCATGGGGAGTGTGATCTTGAAGAACTTATGGACACCGCCAGCTCCATCCATGGTGGCTGCCTCATATAAGCTTACGGGAATCTGCTTTAATCCTGACAGGAAGATCAGCATGGAGGATCCGAACTGCCATACTGCCAGAATGATCAGTGTCCAGATCGCAGTATCGGAACGTCCCAGCCATGCGATATCCAGTCCGAACAGACCGTTGATCACACCGTCACTGGCAAACATTCTTTTCCACAGAATGGCAACTGCCACACTGGAACCGATAATGGAAGGAAGGTAATATACTGCTCTGTAAAAGCCGGACAGCTTGGTGCTCTTCACTAAAAGCATTGCTACGATCAATGCCATGATCAGACGAAGAGGTACGGAAAATACCACATAATACATGGTGACGCCGAATACCTTCCAGAATTTCGGATCATCCGTGAACATGGTAATGTAGTTTTCCAGCCCAATGAATGTCGGGGACTGTAAAATATTGTATCTAGTAAATGAAAATGCAAAAGATAAAAGCATGGGAACCATCATGAATGCCAGAAATCCGATAATGAACGGTCCGACAAACACATATCCGGATACGTTAGGACTATCCAGCCACTGGCCCAATGTTCTTTTTCTCTTTGGGGAAGTCTTTTCTTTGCTCATTTTTCCTCTCCTTCTGCCGCTTTCTATAACAAGCGCCCGGCTCCCGCCCGATGCCGGATGGGATCCAGGCGCCCTTTTATTACAATTTGTTATAACGGTCTTACTTCAGAAGTCTTACTTCTCGTCTTACTTTGCCGCCTCGCTCAGAACCTTCTGAGCTGTGGTTACGAATTCTTCTGCTGCTCCCGCTGCATCTGTATCTCCATAACGCAGGTTCTCAACAATGGTCTTGGCCTGTGCTTCTACTTCACCCTTACCGGAGGGATCGGGATCATCAATAGGAGTTGCGATCTTGGATACTTCTGCGATATAGTCAAATACCTTCTGGGAATTCTCATCCACATTAGGTTTGATTGCTTCTGCCACATCACTGTTCACAGGGATGCCTCTCTCTGCCAGCAGGATATTGTTGCACTCAACGCTGTTGGTGAACCAGTCCAGGAATTTTGCAGCTTCCTCTTTATTCTGAGAAGTCTCGGCGATAGAAAAGAACTGGCTGGGCTTTAAGAACATCGGTTGGGTGGTTGCATCGCTGGTAGTAGGATACATGGTGATTCCCAGATCTCTACCGGCTGTGTTGGCAATACTGATGTACTGGTTGGAATAAGAAAAGTCATTCCAGGTAGTTCCGTCAATGATAGGCTTGGTCTCTACTACATCCGGGTTCTTCTCTGCCAGAAGATCAGGAGAAATAGCGGATTCTGCCTTGTTGAACTTATCCACATTAGCGAAGTGGGTTTCGCAAGCAGTCTTGGTACCTGCTGCCAGCTCATCAAACAGGTGGGAGCCCTGTGTTCTTGCGATAACCTGCATCATGTTGATGCCGCCATCGTAGTAGGTCTTCACACCGGTCTTCTCGTAAATGGTCTGTCCGATATCATACAGTTCTTCGATGGTCAGCTGCTCGGGAATCTCTACACCGGCCTGTTCTACGATTTCTTTGTCATATACCATCATAGGAGCATTACTGCCAAGGCTTAATGCATAACAGGTTCCATCAATAGATCCACTATCGATAACGCTGTCTGCAATCTTGCTTGTGTCAATGACACCGCTGTCAATGAACTGGCTCAGATCAGCAAGCTGTCCGCTCTGCTGATACTGTTGCAGATAGGAGTAATCCATCTGGATAATATCGGGAAGGTTGCCGCCTGCTGCCATTGCAGAAAGCTTATCCCAGTAGCCTGACCAGTCGGTAAACTCTACCTTGATCTCTACATTGGGGTTCTGTTCCATGTAAAGGTCAACTGCCTTCTTGGTTACATCATTTCTTGTCTGGTTTCCCCACCAGCAAAGGTTCAGGGTTACTTTGTCACCACTGGCAGCCTGTGCAGCGCTGTTATCACCTGTGGCAGCGGAGCCTGTGCCAGATGCATCAGAACTGCCTGCGCTGCTTCCACATGCAGCCAGAGACATGGTCATCATTACAGCCATAAGACCTGCAATCATTCTTTTCTTCATTTGTTATACCTCCCATACAATCTTTCGGGTATGTGTCCTGCACATCCCTCGTTGTTGTTTTGATGAATTTATTTTATGTCCATTTTGCATAATGGTAAAGTTAAATAACGGTTCTGTCGATGCAAAAAAATGGCTTTTTAACCATAATCTTACATTTTTTTCGTCACATTTTCATACTTTTTCAGTTTTTTCCATATTCCATATGGCATTTTGCATAATTTCGTGTTCAAAAAAAGGTTTCTGAGTGTTCAAAAAACGGCTTTTTGTTTTCTTCCCACGGATGAAAATTGAACTTCCCATATTTTTACTATATAATAACCATGATACGGAGGTTTTTCCATGAGCAATTTACCACAGCGTTTTAATAATCTGTCTTTATATAAGAAAATACTACTGATCCTGTCAACGACATTGCTTTTTGTGTTCTTTGCTTTTGTTGTGGGCATTCAGCTTCTTTCCCAGTATTACGCCCGTGAGCTGTATACTTCCAATGCACAGTCTCTAAATTATGTATCTTCCTTCGTCTCTGCAAGAATGGAGACCGTGGAATCCGGTTCTGCCCGGATCCTGTCCGATACCATCATTCAGACGAATCTCGCCGATATCATGGATGCTCCCACCAGTATCCGTAATGCCCAGAGAAAGCAGACGATATATCAGGCTCTCTATCCTTATATTTTTGATGACGACTATATCAAATCCATCAGTCTGATACTTCCTGACGACACACTGATCTGCATGGGAAATACTTCCGATCTGGATGCTTTTCCTCTGGAGGAACTGGCAGAAAATGCAGCAGCCTGCCAGGGGCGTGCCAGCTGGAGTGCACCGGCTTCCCCCGGGAATACCATCGTACTTTACCGGGATATCCGGCAGCTTCGTCATCTGACCCTGGATCATCTGGCTTACCTGTACATAGTGATCGACCTGGACCAGCTGATCAGTGATGCCCTGGAGAATGCCGGATATTCTCTCTCCACGCATTCCCGTTTTATCCTGTTTGCAGAAAATGCGCAATTTTATCCACAAGAGACTTACCATCCGGAACTGTATTCCAGCCTGCTGCAGTCACTGAATCATGGCAGCAGCCATTATTCTATTCTTTCCATAGACCATCGGAAAACCTTTGTCATCCAGGGAGATTTTCCACGTACCGGATGGAATTATCTGTATTTTCAGGATTACGATCCGCTCTTTTCTGCGATCCATTCTGTTCTGATCCGGGTGATCCTGTTCTCTGCTGCGGTCGTGATGATCGCTCTGTTCCTGGCACTGTTGCTTCTGCGCAGGATACTGCACCATCTGGATCTTCTGGTAGAGAAGATCCGCCGCTTCGGACAGGGACTCCCTGATCCGAAGGACACCGATCACTACGATTACAGTCTCCGTACCGATGAGATCGGGCAGCTGCATGTCAGCTTTGACGAAATGAAATCCAATGTAAAGACTTTGCGGGATAAAAACTATGAAAAGCAGCTGTTGCTCCGGGATACCAATATCAAGATGCTGCAGCAGCAGATCAACCCGCATTTTCTCTACAATACCCTGGATACCATCAACTGGATGGCTCAGAAATATGGTGCCGATGACATCTCCACCATGGTCCGGTCCCTGGGGAATCTGTTCCGCGCTGCTGTCAACAGCAAAGAAGACCTGATCCCCTTAAAAAAGGAACTGGACGTTTTAAAGGATTATATCCGGATCCAGCAGATCCGTTTCGGAGACCGGCTGGACTTCCAGCTGCACGTACCGGATGACATTTCCCATATTTATGTCCCGACACTTTGTATCAGCCTCTGGTAGAGAACGCATTAAAATATGCTCTGGAATTCAGTGACGATGTCTGTCATATCACCGTCACCATTTCCGAAAAAGACACCGTCTACCAGATTACCGTAGCAAATACCGGTTCCCATTTCGAGGATGATCTCATCTGGAAGCTGGAACACAGGCAGGTCACTCCCCAGGGTTCCGGTGTGGGACTGGTGAATATCAACTCCCGCCTGAAGCTGCTCTTCGGCGACCGGTACGGCTTATCTATATACAATGAAGACGGAATGGCCATTGTACTGCTGTCCATTCCCAAAGAAAGAGAGGATTCTTATGCTCAGATTGATGATTGTAGATGATGAACAGATCATACGTGAAGCACTTTCTTCCATGATCGATTATACCTCCCTCGGCTACAAGGTGATTGCCACCGCCAAAAACGGAATGGAAGCCTATGACCGGATCCGTGATGACTATCCCGATGTTGTGATCACGGATATCAAAATGCCTATTTTGAACGGGCTGGAACTGATCGAACGTGCCTCCCACATCGACTCCCGGATCACTTTTATCCTGTTATCCGGTTACGGTGAATTCGAATATGCCAAGCAGGCCATGAAATACGGGGTCCGCTATTATCTCTTAAAACCCACGGACAAGCAGGAGCTGATCAGCTGTCTGAATACAATCCGTGAAGAAAAAAAGCAAAAAGAGATACAGCAGAAGGCGGAGCAAGAACTTCTGCTGAAGGATATGCAGTCACCATTAGAACAGGGGCTGATTATGGAAGCGTTGGATCAGCCTGACAATTTTCCCCAGGTATTCAAAAAGTATCAGGGGCTTCTGTCCTTTCCCGAAAAGGGACTATATGCCTGTATCTGTTCCTTTGTAGAAGAAACCTATCTGAAAAGCTTTCTAAAGGATATCGTGCGGATTCTGCTTTCCTGCGGAGCAGAAAGTGTCTTTTCTGTTATTTATGTAAAAAACAGTGCGCTTCTGGTCCTGTCCTCTCCCACCCTGGTCCATCAGGAAACGATCCGCCAGTCTTTGGAGGAGCTGCATTATCCGCAACAGTGTGTAACCTTTGAAACCTCTTTTCTCCACGGTGACACTTCGGAAGATTTGTTTGCGCAGATCATATCCAAGATAGCCCGCTATGACCGGATCCTGCTGATCCGCCCCGAAACCGGAGACACCAGGGAATTCCATAACAACATGGCCGCTCCCTGGCGGATTTCCAGGCTGCGTGAAGCACTTACCGCTTCCCCGGCCGAAACAGATATTCCATCTCTACTGGATTCCGTCTTCACTCCTTCCATGACTCCGGATGTTGCGAAGAATATCGCCCTGGGACTTTTCCTGAATCCCGATAACTCAGGAGAAGAGCCGCCGTTGGATATTGCCTGTGACTTTTTCCGCCGCCTGTATTCCTGTACCCAGACCTCCGAAATCCGGAAGCTGGCGGAGATCGTACTGCTGCAGGAGCAGGAAGAGACTGTCTCCACTAAGGGAGGTGCCAACATCAGCCTCTTAAAAGCTTACGTGGAAGCCCATCTGGACTGTGAGACCCTGTCTTTAAAATGGCTGGCAGAGAACTATCTCTTTGTCAGTGTCGGCTACCTGAGCAAGCAATTTGTAAAGGAAGAAGGCATCCGCTTTTCCGATTACCTGAACAAAAAGCGGATGGAACAAGCCATCCGCCTTATGGTGTACTATCATAATGACAATATCAAAACTATTGCCAGGTCCGTGGGATTCGGCAATAATCCACAGTATTTCAGCCAGGTATTTAAAAAATATACCGGCTATACTCCCACAGAGTATATTGAGAGGGAGGGTGCCTCTGCGTCCTCCTGATGCCGTCTCCCTCATCGTAAGGGAATTACATGCAGTTGTCCAGAAGCTTCATCAAAGCATCATGCGCTATGGTAAATGTCTCAAGACCGCTGAGTACCTTCTTTTCTTTGACAGCAATGCTTCTGCCGTCCTTTTCCAGTGCATGGAAACCCTCAAACTCAAACAGGTGCGGTTCCAGTGACAGGAATCCATCAAATCCGGAGGCTGACAGACGCTTCAGGATCACCGCCACATTTCCGTCACCATAGCCTGCCGGAACTACACTCTGGTCTGACTTCAGTGCATCCTTTACATGGATATAGGCAATATAGGACTTTAACATCTCATAGGCTTCCAGCGTATCCTGTCCGCACTGTACAAAGTTGGCAAAGTCAAAAATAGCTTTAAAATGATCCCCGTAAAAGGTATCCATGAGTTTTTTGCATTCCGGAGCCATTGCTCCATAGATATCTTTTTCATTTTCATGCAGGAGCAGTGTATCATTCGCAGAGGCATAGTCCACGAATTTACCGATCCTGTCGAAGACTTCGCCCTCATAGGCTGCCGGATCACTCTCCTGCGGAAGATAGAAGCTGAACATCCGGATCGTCGGGCATTCCATCTTATGGCTGATCTCCACTGCCCTCTTGAACTCTTCAAAATGGGGAGTGAAATCATCCGTGATCAGAATCTTACCCAAGGGAGATCCCAGGGCAGAAAGCCGGATTCCATTATCATCCAGTGTCTTCTTGATCTGCTCCACTTTTTCATCCGTGTGATAGATCAGATTTTCTCCATCCACTCCGCGCATCTCCACATAAGACATTCCCAGTCCTTTCAGTCCTGCGATCTGAGCTGTCAGTTCCGGTGCGATTTCATCTGCAAAACCTGTGATTTTTACTGTCATTCTTTTGTCCTCCTTAATAAGTGCCTGTCGTATCAAATACAATATCAGTGTCTTCCTTTTTTCTGGAAGTGGCACGTTTTTTGTTCAATTCTCGTAAAAACAATTCTTCATCCAACGGCAGTTCCACGGTGCGGTCCAGCCAGCTGGACAGGTGCATGGCATTGGACAGGGTCAGCCCCCGGATTCCCTCCGTTCCCTCTGCCACCAATGGAGTTCCTCTTAAAATATGACCTGCGAACGCTTTCAATACACCAATATGCTGCTCGTTTTGTCCATCCGTCTCAATCTCAATTCTGGAATATTCCGGCTTTTTAAATCCTTCCTTCTCCGTTTTGCAGAAATCACTCACATTGGTGGACAGTTTATCAAAAAATAGTCTGCCTTCCTCGCACACGATTTTTCCCATCTCGAAGGTCAGCTCCAGCCGGTTGGTTCCTGGAGCATCTGCCGTGGTAGTCACGAAGACACCGGTGGCTCCGTTTTCAAATTCCATATAAGCCGTCACATCATCCTCGACCTCGATATCATGCCATTTTCCTTCGTGGCAGAAGGCTCTCACCTTCACAGGCATGCCGCACAGCCATTGCAGCAGATCCAGTTGGTGCGGACACTGGTTCAACAGCACGCCGCCACCTTCTCCGTCCCAGGTTGCCTTCCAGCCCGCCGCATCATAATAGCTCTGATTACGATACCAGTCGGTGATGATCCAGTTGACACGTCGCAGCTGCCCAAGTTCGCCGCTCTGGATCATTTCGTGAAGTTTTCTGTATACACAGTTGGTTCTCTGATTTAACATGATGGCAAAGGATCTGTCAGACCTTTCCGCTGCCTCATTCATCTCCCGTACCTGTTTCGTGTAGACTCCTGCCGGTTTTTCGCTGATCGCATGCAGTCCATGCTCCAATGCATAGATGACGAATTCCGGATGCAGATAATGTGGTGTTGCCACCAGAACGGCATCACAGCTTCCCGAATCAATCATTTTCCTGCCATCATCAAATACCTTGACCGTCTCCGGAAGATTGTTCCTTGCCCAGTCCAGGCGGCTCTGCCGGATATCCGCTACGGCGGTCAGTTCCATATCCGGCACCATCCCTTTCAACACATTGCCTGCATGACCGGTTCCCATACTCCCAATACCAATAATGCCCAGTCTTACCTTTTCCATTTAGACACCTTTCCTTTCATTCTCTGATGTATTTCTTTGATGTTCTTATTGTAACTTCTCTACGATTGTAATAATATGTATATAAAATACTAATTTTATGCAAAATAACGACCTTTGGAGTGCCTATGAAAACCAAAATGACTATTCCCTATTTTACAATTGATGCACCCTATGAACTGGCTTACCGCAACAACGGAACCTCTTCTCCTGCCAGACCGCATACGCACAACGCTCTGGAAATATATCTTACAATGTCCGACCTCCCGGATGTCCTCTTAGACGACACTGTCTCCAGTGTTTCGAAAGGATCTCTGATCATCATTCCGCCTCACCATGTGCATCAGCTGTTCAATCAGAAGCTGACCATCTATGAGCGCTACGTCCTGAATATTAACAGCGACTGGCTGTATACTGTCCTTGGAGCCGGTTCCGGACTCATGCCTTATGCAGATCCGGCTTTCTCTCCTGCGATCCTCCGGCTTTCTCCCACCGGGCTTACCGGGCTCTGCAGTCAGCTGGATCACTATTTGCAGCTGCATCCTCAGCCCTCCCTTTCTGCCTATGCGGATTTTTTCTCTCTGCTAAGTATACTGGATAGCCGGATCCAGCACGGCCTACAGGCATCTTCTACCGGACAGCGTTCTATTTCCCAGTCCCAGAAAAACATCAATGAGGTCATGGCCTTTATCAACCGGCATCTGACAGAGCCACTGACCCTGGAAAGCATTGCTGCAGAATTCTACCTGAACAAGGACTATCTCGGGCGCCTGTTCAAGGAACATACCCATGCCACCATCGGGCATTATATCTCCGTGCAGCGGGCTAACCTCGCCCAGACGATGCTGGCAGAGGGCCGGACCGTCACCGAGGTACAGGAACTTCTCGGCTTCTCCAGCTATGCCTATTTCTTTAAATTTTTCAAAAAAATGACCGGGATCTCTCCCAGTCAATATCGTAAAGATAACACTATGCCTCTGTCGCATTCTCCGTCTCCACATTCCAAAAAAGGAACTGCAGCCTGTGTATAAACACACATTGCAGTTCCTTTTGCTTTTACCTGTCTACTTGACAAGCTATCTTATTATTTAGTCAGCAGCATCATAATGTCATTGCTTCTTGCCACGAACTTGGTCATGGCATCGGCAGACAGAGG
>ERZ860023.442-NODE-442-length-25417-cov-2.408643_pt1 | contig 25417 bp, 27 predicted proteins | sample MGYA00509983_ERZ860023 | MGnify/ENA primary metagenome ERZ860023 (study PRJEB30046, sample SAMN00715180) | human gut metagenome | study: EMG produced TPA metagenomics assembly of the A metagenome-wide association study of gut microbiota in type 2...
TTCTGTTTGCCGAGATGAGAAAGTTATAGATGATGTAAAAAATCGTGTTGCAGCTTACGAAGATTCTGTTCTCAAATACAATGAAATGGTACGGATGGCTGCATACAAAGACAGTGTAGCTAATGAACTTCGCAGAGAGTCTAATAGCATAAAACGTACTATTAAAAATTACCAATAATTTTTATCCAATACCCCAATGAGATGGAATTTACATTCAAATCCATTTCATTGGGACATATAATTAAAACTGTTTATTTGTTTCTAATAACATATTCAAATTCATCAAAATTCTCATATCCTAATTCTATTAAGACTTGGCGACTGTGTTTCCTGTCATCTTTGGTGTTGAACTTGGGGATTATGGGGAGACGAAGGATGATCTTGTCTTTATGTTTGGCATGAGTGTTGAGCCAGACAAGGTTGTCGATAACTTGCCGGTTGGGCTTACCTGTGTAGGCTTGATAAATGGCAGGATTCATGTCCTTGATGTCGATGATAAAGGAGTCAATGTATGGGGTGACTTTCTCCAAGTGATGGCGAGGTACGTTTAGACTCGTCTCCATCGTAAAGTGCCATCCCTCTGGGCATAGTTCACAAAACTCCTTTATGAATGAACTCCACAGAAGCGGTTCACCTCCACCAAAACAGATGCCGCCTCCTGTAGCTAAGAAGTAGAGGTTGTCCATCTCCACGTTCGCCATCAGCAGTTCTGTATCCACCTCCTGCCATACGCCGTCAGCATCAAGGCATTGGGGATTGAGACAGTATTTGCAACGAAGCGGACAACCGTGGAATGCCACAAGCGTGGTGACGCCCTCGCCGTCTATCGTGAGGCGGTGGCGGTCGATGCAAATGAGTGGGGCGGTCTTCATGTTATTCTACTTTAAATGTGAAAGGAACGGTGGCATGTGATTTCACCACCTTTCCGTTTTTCTTGGCAGGAGTCCATTTCGGCATGCTTTTCAGTACTCGGATGGCTTCCTCGTCGAGGATAGGGACAAGACTTTTCTCCACCTTGATGTTGCTCAAACTTCCGTCCTTGTTGACGGTGAAACCAAGGATGACTCTGCCTATTGGCGCGCCTTCCCGACATTCTTTTGGATATTGAAGGTTGGTCTTGATGTATTGCGTCAATGCAGTCGAACCGCCTGGGAATGAAGCCTCTTCGAAAGTATCTTCTCTTTTGATGACGGGAGCCGTTCCTCTAATTCTGACTTCGGGAACGATTCCAGCCACGACTTCCCCTAAGGCACTTTCGTTGAATATTAGAGTGATGATATTGAGCTTGTCTCGGCTCATTTCAGATAGTTTGATGCTTCGGTCTATGAAGCCGATGTATTGCACGGTTATCGTGTCGCCTTGCTCCACTTCGAGAGTGAAGTTTCCATTGACATCAGTTATTGCATACTTTCCCGAAAGTTTAGCGATGACGGAGGCTCCAATAAGCGGCTCATTGTCCTCGTCGCTAATGAGATGCCCTTGAACGAAGAGCATTCCTTTCTTGCTGAGAGAATCTTTCGCTTGGAGTAGGGCGATGTCGTTGGTGGTGTATTTTCGGAACTGGATAGGGATAACCTTTTCAGACTTAGGCGGTGTCGATTTGTAATATCCCTTCTGCGTGGCGCACGATGTGGCGGATGCGGTGAGGGCGGTGATGCCCAAAGCCACTCCTGCGACCTTGATGGCTTTCCCTGCCATCTGTCGGAGGTGCAGTTCGTGTTCTAAGTCCCTCACGTCTTGCTCGCATTTCGGGCAAGTGCCCTTGCATTCGCCCTTAAAGTGGCATTCTTCGGGTGAATAACTGATTCCGTTGGCATCCGCGATCTGCTTGCGGATGGCCTTGAGCGTGTTGCAAATGTTGCGTCCTCTTGTTGCCATGATTTTTCCTTTTTTATAGTTACTGCACGTGGATGTAGACAGGAAGCGTGTATTTTGATTTCACCGCCTTGCCGTTTTGCTTGGCAGGAATCCACTTTGGCATACTTTTCACCACCCGGACGGCTTCTTTGTCAAGGTCAGAATAGACGCTTTTCTTCACTTTGATGTCATTTAGATTTCCATCTTCATTGACAATGAAACTAACGACAATTTTTCCTTGTATGCTGCAATCGCCCTGTATGTTTGGATAGCGAAAATTGTCTGCAATATATTTCATACACGCCGCTATGCCACCAGGAAATGACGCTTCCTCATCAGCATTATCAAATATTTTGCTGCTTTCAATGGAATCTATACCAATGGCAGACCTGGTGACAGCATTCCTGCCTTGATTTTTTGAGGAATTGCCTTTGATATTCTTTTTTATCTCTTTTGTTTCTAAGGATGGATTGTATGAAGCCTCCCCGTCCTTTCTGTTTTCTTCTTCCAGAAGTTTCTCCTTGTTGCCAAGAGAAATGGCTCCTTCTAATTGTCTGTTTCTTGGGTTCGGTTCTTCTTTTTTAACAATGATTGTATCACCTGTAACCATGTCTGAAGCATTTCGCTGTGGTTTTCCATCAGAACAAGCCGTTAAAGCAACAAGTCCTGCTGCAATGCCAACGACCTTGATGGCCTTTCCTGCAATCTGCCTACGTCGCAATTCATACTCCAAATCTCTCACATCTTGCTCGCATTTGGGGCAAGTTCCCTTGCACTCACCAGTGAAGTGACATTCTTCTGGTGAATAGGCAATCCCATTAGCATCTGCTATTTGTTTGCGAATGGCTTTGAGAGTGTTGCAAATGTCTCTTCCTCTTGCCATAGTTTATTTTCTTTTATGATTATGTCTCTTTTTGATAACAACAATTTCCCCTGTGAGTCCTCCACTTTCTGTCAAAGTGATAACATTGAGCTTTTCGAGGTTCATTTCAGAGAGTTTGCGTTTTCTTATCGCAGTTAAAAATGCAATAATATAGCCTATTCCAAAACAATTCTATATACTTCATATAGGCCTCTCTTTCTTTGAATTGGTTCTTTTTGAAATAAAAGAATAAATGGCATACTGGATACAAATTGGCAGGAGATTGACTATCCCCAACCAAACAAACACTATGAGGCTCAAAGATAAGGCTGCCCCATTGGTTACAACTAAGGAAATAATGCCTATCAAAAACAACGTCACAAGACTATTCAATATTATTTGTCTTTTCAGCAAAAATTCCTTTCTAACAGATTTTGCCCAAAGCCAAGCAAGCAAAGCCATACTCAAGTTAAACAAGGAAATACAAATCGTAAGCATAATGCCCATAAAATATCCCAAGTACAAGACCACTGCAGGAATAATATAGGCAACAAATGTGGCCACAAATACTGTGAGCAAATATTTCTTTGTATCTTTATCTCTTAGTTTCATATTACGTTCATTATATTTTACTTTGTATTGTACATTACAATGAAATGCTGTTTTATACTCATTTCCTGCTACAAAAATAACATTTTGTAGTGATAATCGGTTATAATCCCTTGAAAATCTACGATATTCTATCGTAATTTAGACAATATGAAAATAGAATCTGTAAATGTGGAACTTAAATAAATGGTTTTCTAACACAGCAAGATATATGTTTGCAATGAATATTTGTTCTTTTGCCATACTCTTGAAATGACAAAACCGGATAATTGCACAGAGTTGTGGCAAATGACAACAGATGTGCTCATGAGGGCTTAATTTTTATATCTCGTCAGTTGTTTCTACCGTACAATAGAAACATCCGCCCTTAATAATGTCATAACCAACAATTTTTTCATCTGCAAAAGCGTCAAGAACTCTTTTTGAGAAAAAGACATCAGAACCTTGTGGATATAGCAAATCTTGGTTTCTATATTTCGGTGTTAGTGTGATTCGCTTTGGGAAGTAAATATCATTGTCGTTGTAAAACTCCTTTCTGTTTTGAAATACTTTACATTTTTCATTGTATATATCAATAAACTCGCACTTAGGATAAACAAATTCTGTATCTTTAATAATCGGCACAAACAAAAGATAAAAGTCAGATGCGATGCCGTCAATTTTTATTCGCTTCAGAATGTATTCTGATTTACGAACGTGTATTTGCTCAAGTACATTTTTAACTTTTGCGCTAACAACTGCTTTCAAACTTAGGCATGCAGGCGAAAAATCCATGAAATCAACATAGTCTTTCCTTTTGATAATTTGTCCCTCTATTTCATTGGGCATATTAATATATATGTCGTGCTTATTCTCAAAATACATCGAAATATTCCTATTTTTCTCAGACATATAGTCCAGAAAGTCCTTTGATTTTATCTTAACAGTATGTGGCATTTCGTATCTGCCTCTGATTCTTTTATCTAACGTAAATGTTATTTGATAGTACATAATTCGTTACTTTATTAATGCATCATAGTTAATCTTTAATATTTATCTAAATCTTCAAAAGTTATATTTGTGATACCATTTTTTTCAATTAGTTCTTTAACTCTTAATGAACAAACTGTTGCACCACTATCTTTTAGGTAGAAGATTTCTTCACCATTCCATGATGTAAAATCTATTTGAAAAGTTCCATAAATACGGTCTCCGTCAGAATCGTACTCGCATATAGAATCCACCTGTGCTTCTACGAATGCAAAATACTGTAACTTTGATCCTCTAATCCTTATTGGTATAAAGGATAATCCTTTGACTCCATTACTTTCTAATAATTTTTTAAATTTATCAGAAACAAATCTTAATGGTCCTTGATCACCAATAAAATCATAAAACACATTTCCCTCATCAATGTAGAAAACATTGTTCTTAATTACATTTTGTAAATTAGGAAAAACGTGAAAAGGGTCATAGATTTCTTCTGACTGAAGCCTAACTTGTTTTTTCTTATGTCCTAACATTATAGTTGTAAAATTCATAGTGCTGTCGAATTTGTAATCCATACTCTATTGATTATGATTCACATAAATCTTTGCATTTCTCCCAATGCGCATCGAATTCCTCTTTGCTAACCAACATATTGGTTTCTATCGAATACAAGTCATATTGCAGGATGATGGACATTGGGGGATTGAGTTTGATGAAATCTTCTGGAAAGCAACCATCTATTTCGACATTAGCTACGCAATAGTTGCCATCTGCAGAAATTGTGATAGCCTTTGATACTCTCACGCCATCAAACTCGCCATAGCAAATCGTGTCGAACACCTTTATCTTGAAATAGAACTTGTATATCAATATCTTGTTATTGCATGGAAGTTGGCTTCTCAGACGGATGCACAAATGAGCCAAAGACAACAAAAAACTTTTCTTGGCATCTTTTGGAGACATTATCAGCGTGAAGTCCTTGCCAATCTGACCTACAGAATTTACTTCGACTTTTGTTTTAGGCGCTTCCTTAGAAACAAGTGCTTGGATCTCCTTAACCGCCTTGCTCCAAGTCTTAACGTAATCAGGAAAAATGAAGTAATAATAGCTGCGGAAAAAGAACTCCTTAGTCTCTGGCTTGTATTGTACGAAGAAGTTGGCAGAATCAAAAGATTCGGTTAACTGTTCTTCGTGCATGATGTGAGAATCATTGGGCGACTTCTCGCAAATCGTACTAAGCATCTTGACTTGCCTCTTGAACCATATTTTGTATCTTTTGGCATAGAGTACAAAAATAATCGATATAACAGCCAAAATGACAAGCACGACAACACCGATAATATCTGAGCAGATATGAGTGATGACACCTATGCCATATATGATGACAATGCACCATAAAACGACCATTCCAAGTTTAGACATTATTTTTTCTATCATAAAGCTATTCGTTTTTGTGGTTTTTTGAATCCACGATTTTCTGTTATCTATGATACAGGCAGTGCCCTTTTCTGTAGTCTTCGGGAGATAATCTTTTTTTGTTTTCAAACGCCATTTTATAGTCTTTCATATACCATTCCCATGCTTCTTGCATTACATAGTCCTTGTCATATAATATCCAAATTAACCTGTCCCATTCGTAGTTCGAGGCTTTGGGAACCATCGTTACTTTACTTCCTTTTTTACCGCTTGGACGATTGGCTTTTACTTGATATCTTATATTTCTATAAACGAAATCCGTCCCTTTGGCAACAGCAGTTTTATCTCTCATGTAATCGGAGTATTCTTTCTCAGACATACCTATCAACATTGCTGCATCATATTCTGAAATGGAACTTGTAATAGACGGTGCAACCCCAAAACTTGCTTGCCATTGCAAGGCAATATCTGCAAGTTTATCTCTTAGCTTTATCTTTTCTTCCATAATTGTGTTTATTTGAGCCTTGCGGACTTGCAATCCGCAGAAAGCGATTAATCATCCCAATAATACGTAGGTCTGTTGAAAGAAGGATACCAATCCAAGTATAGCACTTGTACCCTGGTGCCAATCTTGCGATAATCACCTTCCTCCACAAGCGAATTTCCATCATAAGTTTTATCTCCGACTTGAAACTCATACAGATAACAGTTCGTAGTATAGCGATGGAGCCAAGACGAAGTATTAGGTGTAATGACGGCTTCTGTTTTCACACCATGCTTTTTCAGCAGACCTAATAGTATAGGTACACCAATAACGGCATAAGCAAAAACACAAATACAAATACCAAAGTAAATCTTCCCTATTGTTTCCTTTACTGAGCTAAAATCAATGTTTCTCATTTGATGTTCTTTTTAGTCTCTGCGGACTTGCAATCCGCAGGAAGTACAACTTTATCTTCTTTCAATCAATTCCCCATCCCATTTTACAAGGTTCGGACGATGGCATCCATGCCATTTCTCGAAGTAAGCATCAATATCGCAAACTCTTGACATCACTTTCTCTTTTAATTTCTCAACTTGATTGTTGTAACCAATTTCCGTGAAGTAACGCCCTACCTTCAACCCTCCAGACCAAAACTCCTTAGATAGAGCAGGCATTCCCTTTATAAAATCAGAGTCAAGCCTCATTTCCTTTTCACTGTTTGGAAGTATGACGTATTTCAGACCTTCCGTCTCTTTAAGTGAAGAAAGAGAGCCAAGTTGAGGGGTGACCTCAAAGGCATTTATAAATATCTTTATGTATCTGTCGCCTTGTGTTATCCTTACCGACACAAAATCCAAGAACTTGCCCTGTCTAAGACGGCACATATCATAAATATAACCAAAGCCATTCCATCCAAAGTTTGATGTCTTGAAAGGTTTCTCAACAAACCCTTTTTCTTTTAGGATGGGATGGGCATCTTTGAGAAAAATATCTTTCCTTACTTTTAGAATATCTTTCCTTGTCGCTTGGTATTTCCGAACCTCTGGGCATTTCCATAACAGTAAAGAGAAAGCAAACAGCACAAAAAAGAACACGATATGCCTCATACATAGATAATCTTTCTCAAAAACCGTGTCATGCTGCATATCATAGAAGAACTCGGCTTGCCCAATATTTTTGCAAAGTTCTCTGCTTACACCTACATAATAGTCCTTACCAGCGTATGCGATTTTAACCGTTGAGTGCATTCTGTGCCCTCTACAATTTACCTCCAGGATGGAGTAATTTGTAATCGGCTGTTCACATGAAACAATATAGTTTTGCTGCTGATATGTCGTGGCAACATATAGAGCAAAGCATAATACCCCAATGTTTATCGCTAAGACTATAGGAATCCATTTGTTTATTCTCATACCATAGTTGTTTTACCTCCCATAATCGCTCTAATCATTACGCTCCTTTTCGTCCGTGATAAGCTCTTTCATATCCACAGACAATAGCTGCGCGATTTCAAGAAGTGTGGTAAGATTGGGTTGAGTGCGGTTGCATACGTATGCATTGACCGTACTGAAACTCCTTTCCAACTTCTTTGCAAGCCATGTTTGGCTTATCCCTTTGTCCTCTAAAACTGCTCTTATGCGATTTAACTTCATATTTTTATTGTTTTTACACTACAAAAATAACATTTTATCGTGATAATCCATCCGAATCCATTGAATATCTGCTGTATTCCGTCGTAATTTAGACAAAATAGAAATATAATCTGCAAAAATGGAACTAAGCAATTGATTTCCCATTATGGCAAGATACATATATGCGTTTATGAATATGTTCTTTTTGCCATACTCTTAAAATGACGTTACATGAAAATTACTGTTGGTAACTACTCTTTTACCTTTGCAAAGACTAATCTTAATATTTTGTAAAATCACAGCATAAAATGTTGTTTTTCAGAAATTAGATTTAACTTTGCACTCGAAATCAAAGCGTTCTTTGTATATTGCAAAGTTGTGAAAGAAAAAGAATATAGCTCGTTTCTAAATCGTTAGCAGTTACATTCTTTAAAATACTCAACTCGCTGATATTCAATAAATAAAAGAATTTACTGTGACTCGCCGTGTGGTAGGTTATGTGCTTCTTTATGCGTGCCATTTCTGCTATCTGTGCGAGATATTTGTTCACATCTGAATTGCATCCAAGGATGGCAAATTCTTCTATGTTGTAACAGTCTAAAATTGTGAGTGCTTTCCCCTCGAAAAGCAGATGTAACGGAAGCCGGAGTTCGATTCCAGTCTTAATTGATTTGAAGTGCAGCCAACGGTTTCCATTTATCTTGATAAAGTTTGCAGGTGTAAGCTGGCAGAAATCCGAGAACCGCAACCCTACATAGCAACAGAACAGGAATGCATCCAGTACATGACGCATCTTCTTGTCGCTTACCTCCAGGTTCTCCAGCTTCTTTAATTCGTCTGGAGTCAAGAACTCGTGCCTACCTTTCTCCTGCTTAATCTTAAATTTGCGGAATGGATAAGCGTCTGCATGGATATAACCTTGATTTATCGCTTCATTGACTAGCGTCCGAAGCTGGCGAAGGTGTTTTGCCACGGTATTCACTCCGTTTCCCTTTTCCCGAAGATATGTTTCAAAATCCTTTAAGAATGTGTATGTTATGTCCTTGAAATCTAATCCAGGGCGGAATTCCTGAAGAACATTGATAGTCGTGATTAGGTTGTCTTTTGTACTTTGGCGTCTATCTGAGTGCTTAACATATTCTTTAGCGAATATAGGGAAGGTAACATTAACGGGGGTATTTTTCTTTATCGCATCACGAAGTAAAGCTAAAGTCGGTTGTATTCCACGTTTCCATAACGATAGTTCTATACCTTGAAGATACAGTATAAACTCAAACAACATGGAGTTAAGGTCATTGGCTTGCGGATGGTTACATACTTGTGCTATCTGCTTATCCCAGTGCTCCGGACGAAGATAAACGTTCGTCTTAAAATATACTTTACGTTGATTCAAAGATGCTTCTACCTGCACAAGGGCTGTTCCTTGCTTATTTAAGTGATTCTTTCTATTGTAAACAAGGCGGTATCGAATTTTTTCCATTTTTCCGCCGGAAATTTTCTCCAACCCTGCTCCCAGAATATGCATACCGTAAAGAAGCAAGGCAATACCGCCGAAGGTAGTAATACAAATTTGAATTATTTCAGTTGTTGACATAACTTCCTCCCAAGAAGCGCCCTCTATACTTTTATATTTTTTTACTTGTATTTTACTATTATTTAACACAAGCACATTCATTATAACATAGACAATGAAAAAAGTACATACCAAACTGAAAAAACGACAAAATCTGCAAATTTAGGATAAATATAATCTGATATTTTATACATTATTATCAAATTTACTATAATTTTAACTGATCTATATTCATTAAATCCTTTGAGCTTATTCCTGAAGCCGGTATTTTTAAAGAAATATATTTTTTATATTTCTTCAAATCATCTTCCTTAATACTTATTGCATTTTCCATTATTTCATTTTCCTTCAGATTCATAACCTGTACCCCGATAGTATCACGAGAAGATTTAGAATTCAACAGCGATGTATTAAAAATCAAAGCTTTTCCGGAAGATGATTTTGCGATAACGTCAATATCTTCATTGATCTGACAGATATAAATAAGCTCATGCTTTCCTGAATACGCATTGGCAAGTTTTTTTCGGTTTGTTTTAGTTGCATAAGATGAAAGATATACTTTCGCCGCTTTTCCGTTTTTAAAGAAAAACAGCATGTACCCTTCATAATTGTCGGTCACTGCCATGTATACAAGACTTTCGTTTTCATCAAAACCAAGTTTAACAGGTATATAATCTCCTAACACGCTTGCCTTAGTATCATCGAAAGCCGACGCTTTTGTTTTATAAACCTGACATTGATTGGTAAAGAATAATAAGTCAGTTTTGTTTGTAACTTCGTAATGAGCTATAATTCTATCTCCGTCTTTAAGCTTCTGTTCATTGCTCATCCGAAGTGATTGAGGAGTAATCTTTTTAAGATATCCGCTTTCAGATAAAAATATATTAACCGGATAATCCGGCGTTTCCTCTTCAAAATCTGGTTCGACTATATCATTTTTATAATAAAACATAGTATTTCTTGGTTTGCTGTATTTTTTTGCGACATTTCGAAGTTCTGATATAATTATATTTCTGACCTTTTTCTTATCAGAAAGTATACCTTCCATTTCACTTATATCTTTTTCAAGATTCTCTATTTCCTTTAATCGATTTAATATATACTCGCGATTAAGATGCCGGAGCTTTATTTCCGCTACATATTCAGCCTGTGTTTCATCTATCCAAATCCCGTCATCAAATTTGGAATAACTTCGTTTTCTTCCTCGGTTTCTCTTACAATTTTTATTGCCTTGTCTATATCTAATAAAATTTTTTCAAGACCTTTAAGAAGATGAAGCTTTTGTTTATTTTTATTTAGATCAAAATAAACCCGTCTTTTAACGCATTCTTCTCTGAATGCCACCCATTCTCCTAATATTTCTCTAATTCCCATAACCCGCGGAACTCCGCCGATAAGAATATTGAAATTACATGAATAATTATCCTGAAGAGGAGTAAGCTTAAAAAGCTTGTTCATTAACTTCTCCGGATCCACTCCCCTTTTTAAATCTATCGCTATTTTAAGACCGTTCAAATCTGTTTCATCGCGTATATACGAAATTTCCTTGATTTTACCCTGTTTTATCAAATCAATTATTTTTTCTATTATCGCCTCAATAGTAGTGCTATAAGGAATCTGGGTTATTTCAATGCAATTTGCAGATTTATCGTAATTATACTTGGATCGCAGCTTTATAGAGCCTCTCCCCGTTCGGAAAATTTCTTTTATTTCCTCTTCATCATAAAGCATAAATCCGCCTCCCGGAAAATCCGGGCCTTTTAAAGTGCTTATAATATCGTGATCAGGATTTTTTATATACGCTATACATGTTTCACATACCTCAGCCAGATTAAATGGACACACACTGCTTGCCATTGATACTGCTATTCCCATGTTCGCATTTACCAGTATTGTCGGAAAAGTAGTCGGAAATAATGTAGGCTCGGTAGTAGAATTATCATAATTAGGTACAAAATCAACTGTATCTTTATCTATATCTCTGAAAAGTTCGTTGCATATTGGATCAAGCTTTACTTCGGTATATCTTGACGCGGCATATGCCATATCCCTTGAATATGATTTTCCGAAATTACCCTTTGAATCAACATACGGATGAAGCAGCGTTTCATTTCCTCTTGAAAGCCTAACCATAGTTTCATAAATTGCACCGTCTCCGTGAGGATTAAGCTTCATAGTTTCACCAACTACATTTGCCGACTTGGTTCTTTTCCCTGTCAGCAGACCTTGCTTATACATAGTATAAAGCAATTTTCGGTGTGAAGGCTTAAAGCCGTCAATCTCAGGAAGGGCTCTTGAAACAATGACGCTCATAGCATAAGGCATATAATTTTTTTCAAGAGTATCCGTTATTTTTTCCTGAACAACTATACCCGCGTTTTCAATAAACGCATCGGGATAATTTCTTTTTATTTTGCCAGAGCCGTCTTTGCTTTTTTTAGGCATTTTGTTCACTCCTTTAAACCGTATTTATGAAATATCCGCCATATCCAAATAGTCGCTTCCATATTTTGAAATATAATCTTTTCGTCCCTGTAAATCATCTCCTAAAAGCATATCAAACATATGAACTGTTTCTTCAAAACTATCCGGAGTGACTTTTATCAGACGACGCGTTTCTGGATTCATAGTAGTCAACGACATCATGTCAGGCTCATTTTCGCCGAGTCCTTTAGAACGCTGGAGGGTATATTTTTTATTTCCGATAATTTTTAATATATCGCTTTTTTCCTTTTCATTATAAGCGAAAAAAGTTTTATCTTTAGTAGTAATCTCAAACAAAGGCGATTCAGCGATATATACATAGCCCTGTTCAATCAATGTAGGCGTTAATCTGTAAAGCATTGTCAGTATCAAGGTACGTATCTGAAAACCGTCTACATCAGCGTCTGTACATATTACTATTTTATTCCATTTCAGTCCGTCAAGATTAAAATAAGAAAAATCCTTGTTTGCTTTGGTTCTTACTTCAACGCCGCATCCCAATACCTTTATTATATCAACAATAATATCATTCTTAAAAATTTTATTAAAATCTGCTTTAAGACAATTAAGTATTTTCCCTCTTATGGGTATAACCGCCTGAAATTCAGATTCCCTTGCAAGTTTTACGGATCCGAGAGCCGAATCTCCTTCTACTATATAAAGCTCTCGTCTGTTTACGTCCTTCGTGCGGCAATCAACAAACTTTTTTACCATATTAGATAAATCTATTGTTCCCGCAAGCTTTTTCTTTAAATTCAAACGCGTTTTTTCAGCATTTTCACGGCTGCGTTTGTTTACCATAATTTGCTCAGATATTTTCAGAGCTTCATCAGGATTTTCTATAAAATAAACTTCAAGCTGATGCTTTAGGAATTCTGTCATCGACTCATATATAAATTTATTAGTAATAGATTTTTTAGTTTGATTTTCATATGAAGTCTGAGTCGAAAAAGACGATGAAACAAGTATCAGACAATCTTCAACATCAGCAAAGGTTATTTTTCCCTCATTCTGTTTATATTTATCATTTTGTTTCAAGTACGAATCTATTTGTGAAACAAAAGCCTGCTTTACCGCCCTTTCCGGAGAGCCGCCATGCTCGAGAAAGCTTGAATTATGATAATATTCTATTTTTTTAATTTGATTAAAAATGTAAGCGCAAAGGACATCTTAACCTTATATTCCGATTTATCGTCTCTGTCGCGGCCTTTTTTTTCTGTCTGCCAAAACTGAACCGATGTAAAATTCTGCCCGTTTGCAATTTCATTTACATAATCGGTTATACCATTCTCATAAATATATTCAGTTTCACTAAATGAACCGTCCTCATTTTGACTACGATAAATAAAAAGAAGATTAGGATTTATAACGGCCTGCCGTTTTAAAACGTCTCTAAAAAAATCATCTTCGGCGTTAATATCTGTAAATACTTCTAAATCCGGTTTCCATTTGGTTTTTGTACCTGTTTGCTTTTGAGCGGTCTTTTTTTTAGTCAATCCCCCTATATTTTCTCCCTTTTCAAAATGAAGGTTATATTTGTATCCGTCTCTGACTACTTCGACGTCCATAAATTCAGAAGCAAACTGAGTTGAACAAAGTCCAAGACCGTTAAGTCCGAGAGAATATTCATACATTTCAGAATTGTCATCGTCTTGCCTCCGGCATAAAGCTCGCAGTAAACAAGCTCCCAATTATAACGCTGTTCCGTTTTATTGAAATCAACAGGACATCCTCTGCCAAAATCCTCTACTTCTATCACATTATCAATATATTTAGTTACAATTATTTTATTGCCAAATCCTGAGCGAGCCTCATCAATGGAATTGGATATTACTTCAAATATTGAATGTTCGCATCCGTCAAGCCCGTCAGAACCAAAAATAACTCCCGGACGTTTTCTGACTTTATCCGGACCTTTCAGCATGGTAATACTCTCATTACCATAATCCTGATTTTTTTTTGCCATAATTTATGCCCCTTCTTAAATCTCAAACTATTTAATAATACCACAAATTATACATTTTTGCAAGTTTAAGGTACTGTAATTTTAGTTAATCAATTTTCAGTTACTGTTTTCTCATATTATAACGATATTTATAATTCAATATTCTTGACAAAATTAATCCAATAAAGTATAATTAAAAAGAAAGTTTACCAATGAATCGGAGATAATTATGAAAATTCACTTTTATACAAGCGAATATGTAGTCAGAAACGTCTATTTTTAGATGTTTTACTGCTATTCATGATTATTTTTAATATGTATTATGACAGCCTTGAAGCAGTAAATACAAGTACTCTGCATAGGCTGTTTATTTTGTATTATGAATTGGAGATGTTTAAAATGAGAAAGGAACTTGCAAAATCTTATAGTCCCAAAGATTTTGAGGACAGAATTTATAAGTACTGGAATGAAAACAACTGCTTTAAGGCTGAAATTGATAAAAACAAAAAGCCTTATACCATTGTTATACCTCCCCCGAATATTACAGGTCAGCTTCATATGGGACATGCGCTCGACGAAACTCTTCAGGATATACTCATAAGATGGAAGAGAATGTCCGGTTACGCTGCATTATGGCTTCCGGGAACCGATCATGCTGCAATTGCAACTGAAGCTAAAATCGTTGAATCCATGAAAAAAGAAGGTATAACCAAAGAAGACCTTGGACGAGAAGGCTTTATGAAGCGCGCATGGGAATGGAAAGAAAAATACGGCGGACGTATAGTAGAACAATTAAAAAAACTTGGCTCCTCATGCGATTGGTCAAGGGAACGTTTTACAATGGATGAAGGCTGTTCAAAAGCTGTTAAAGAAGCTTTTGTAAATTACTATAATAAAGGCCTTATTTACAGGGGAGAAAGAATTATTAACTGGTGTCCAAACTGTAAAACCTCGCTGTCTGACGCTGAAGTTGAATATGAAGATCAATCAGGATATTTCTGGCATCTCAGATATAAAATTAAGGACAGCAACGATTATCTAGAATTAGCTACTACACGTCCTGAAACTCTTCTGGGGGATACGGCGGTTGCTGTAAATCCTGATGACGAACGTTATAAAAATCTTATTGGGAAAACTGTTATACTTCCAATTGTTCATAGAGAAATACCTATTGTTGCAGACAGCTATGTAGAAATGGATTTCGGTACGGGAGTAGTTAAAATTACGCCGGCACACGATCCCAATGATTTTGAAGTAGGTCTTCGTCATAATCTTCCGGTTATAAATGTTATGACAGATGACGCTAAAATTACCGATGATTACCCCAAATATGCCGGCATGGACAGATATGAGGCAAGAAAAGCAATTGTTTCAGATCTGGAAGCCGAAGGCGCTCTCGTTAAAATAGAAGATTACAGCCACAATGTTGGAACATGCTATAGATGCGGTACAACAGTTGAACCAAAAGTATCTACTCAATGGTTTGTAAAAATGAAGCCGCTTGCCAAGCCAGCTATTGATGCTGTCAAAAAGGGCGAAACAAAATTCGTACCTGAGAGATTTGATAAAATTTATTTTCACTGGCTTGAAAATATTAGAGATTGGTGTATATCAAGACAAATCTGGTGGGGACATCAGATACCTGCTTTTTATTGTGACAAGTGTGGTAAAATGACAGTTACAAAAGAAAATAAAGCAATTTGTCCTAAATGTGGATTAGAAATGAGACAGGATCCCGATACTCTTGACACATGGTTTTCGTCCGCACTATGGCCGTTTTCCACATTAGGATGGCCTGATAAATCTGACGATTTCAATTATTTTTATCCTACCAATACTCTTGTGACGGGTTATGACATAATTCCATTCTGGGTAATGAGAATGATGTTTTCAGGTATTGAGTATACCGGACAGGTTCCGTTTAAAACCGTGCTCATTCACGGACTTGTACGTGATTCACAGGGAAGAAAAATGTCAAAATCTCTTGGCAATGGTATTGATCCTCTTGAAGTAATAGATAAATACGGCGCCGACGCATTAAGATTCATGCTCGCTACAGGTAACTCCCCCGGAAATGATATGAGATATATTGAAGAAAAAGTAAAGTCGGCAAGAAACTTTGCTAATAAGCTATGGAATGCTTCAAGATTTATTATAATGAATCTTGACGACGATTTTAAGCGCGGCGATCTCCCGGAATATTTAAATATAGAAGATAAATGGATTGTAAGTAAATTTAATACACTTGCAAAAGAGGTTAATTATAATCTTGAAAAATTTGAGCTCGGAGTTGCAGTTTCAAAGATTTATGACTTTATATGGGATATATATTGCGATTGGTATATTGAACTGACAAAACCAAGAATACAAGAAGGAGGAGAAACAAAAGCTACGGCTCAATCTGTTTTAGTTTGGGTTATGAAGGGAATGCTCAAGCTTCTGCATCCATTTATGCCTTATATCACAGAGAAATATGGCAGGTACTAACTGATCAGAGTAGTCCGATTATGATTTCTGACTATCCCGTTTATAATGAAAAATATTCTTATAAACAGGAAGAAGATGATTTCTCAAAAATAATAGATGCAATTAAAGCGGTTAGAAACAGAAGAACAGAAATGAATGTACCGCCTTCAGTTAAAGCAAAAATATATATTGAAACGAAAGACATCGAATTATTTAATAAATGCAGCATATTTTTTGAAAGACTTGCTTCAGCTACTGAAATTGAAGTATCAGAAAAATATGACATCGCTGAATCTGTAACAGCAGTTACAGACAGTGCAAGACTTTTTATTCCGCTTACGGATCTAATTGATAAGGAAAAGGAGACGGCACGTTTAAACAAGGAGATTGCAAAGGTACAAAAGGACATAGACTTTTTAAGCGGAAAGCTTAATAACCAAGGCTTTATTTCCAAAGCTCCGGAAAAATTAATAGAGGCTGAAAGAGAAAAACTTTTAAGAGCAGAAGAAAAGATGGAAAAGCTAAAACAATCTATGAAAGCATTTAAATAAAAAATAAAGGGCGCTAAAGCGTCCTTTATTTTTTATGTGCAAATAATTTTTTAAACTTTTTTGATACCGCGATAAAAAACTTTCTGATTGAACGGAATAATTTAAGAATCTTATATTTTAAACTTCTCCTTAAGCGTTCTTCTTCGTCTATTCGTTTCATCATATCTTTAAATTCTTCATATTCAACACCATATTTTTCATATATTTCTCTTGTTGTTTTAGCAGTATTATTCAATAAATCAACCATAAAATATTCTGTAGGTATAGACAGATTTTTACACTTAGGACAATTGATTTCATTATCGCCCATTGCCGGAAAATAGAATTTACAATTTTTACAAATAAATAATCTTAACATTAATTCACCTAACCTATGAGCTTAAGTTCCATTATATAATCATCCATAATAAAACTATTTCCAATATCGGTTTCTACAGAATCAATTATTTTAAATCTTAAATGCTTATAAATGGAAATAGTATTAGAATTATGTTTATTCACAGTCAAATATATAGATCCTAAATCGTTTTCTTTAGCAAAATTAATTACCCTATTAAGTAGAATTTTAGAATATCCATTACCTCGAAAATTCTTTTTAATATAAAGTTTACTTAAAAAAACTTTATTTTTATCCTTTTTAAAACCGCAATAACCAATGTTTTCATTATCATATTTTAAAATAAAATAATTCATGCCTTCTGAAATCTGAGTCTTTATTGATTCAAAGCTTTGAAATTTATTAAGCATATAATCGACCTGATCCTGACCGATTATCGGAACAAAATGCTGATTCCAGATTTCCTTGCTAATTTTTCAAGCTGACAAATTTTATCATCTGAATCTACGGTATCTATTTTATATATCATAAGCTCTTCCTTTATTTAAGTTTATTACCGCATCTGCTGCAAAAAACAGACGTACTTTTATTTTGATGTCCGCATTGACTGCATATCCCTAATGTATTTTTTTCTGTACCAGAAGTTATCGTCGACGCTTCTTCCCCGCTGTTAAATGATTCAGCCGCACTAATTTCTTTAATGGATTCATCACTTAAATTTACAGAAGTTTCCTTTGCATTTCTGCCTTCTTTATATTTTTTATTTAAAACCGCTGAAATTATAATGAATATATCCCCGTACAACATAACTGCTGCCGAATATAAGATAAAAGGTATTATTGATGAAGATAAAAGTACATTAACGGCATTATATTCCGGCACAAATTTGATAAGCAGATAAAAAACTAATAAACCTAAAAACATAATAGACGCAGGAGTCGCTACTGCTGCACCGTATTTATTAAAAACCTTTGCAGCCCGTCTTGAATTTGCTTTATATACTACTATCCATTGAATTAATATAATTATTATCAATGCAGATAAAAATATAATATTTGCATAGGAAAAAAATGTTTGTACAAGCTTTGTTCCGAAAGACGTATCAATATATTTTCGTGAAAAGTTTTCAAAATCTTTAAGTTCGGATAAGTCATCCCTGAGCTGTTCCTTATCGGGATCAAGAAAACGTAGTCCCGCTTCATCAAAAAGAAGATTTGCATTATCATCTATTAATTTTATTATTTCGTCCGAAGTAATATATGGAAGCTCTCCGTTATCCATAACAAAATCTTGATAAGCATATATTTTGTCTATAAGGAATTCCTTAATAAATGTATCAGATAAGATATTATCAATATTTTCAATGGTTATTCTTTCATCATTTACATATGTATTATAAATATATTCATTAAGCAGCATACCGTCATCAACTTCAATTTTTGAAAGATCAGCTTTATTTACTGCCTTTATCAGCATGTCCCTATTAACAATAGTTCTCAGCGACAGAGTAATAATAAGACATATAGCGGAGATAATAAGCACAATAAAGCAAATGACAGAATTGACCGCTACCCCGCCTGAATTTTTTTTAGGCGCTTTTTCACCGCATACGCAAACCTCGTTTGCAAAAACCTTTTCACCGCAATTTTTACACAGCATTGATAAGTCCTCCAAATTTATATTATTTTAATTATATCATTACCGCTAATTTATGTCAATATAAAATCATGCGTAATTGCAGCGATAAGTAAAATATTTATGGAGCTGAAGCTATTTCGTCCCATTTTATTTTAATATTTTTACTTTTATCATAGCTGTCATAATCATCTGTCAGTGGATATATTCCTACATATTTATCGTTTTCCGAATCTGAATATAATACATATTTAACCTTATAATCCTCGATAATCAATGCCCAGGAGCCGTTGTCTAAATGAGTATTAAGAGTCTTAAGCTTGTTATAAAATTCCGGAATATCGCTGGCGTCAGGAGTTGCCGTATCATTAAAGGTTTTACCGGACAGATTTCCGAACGTATGATTTCCGCTGAAAAGCTTAGAGTTTCCGGGGCTTATAGCTCTATCAATTATTTCATATCTCTGAACTACAGTCTGCGCCGCATTAAATATTGATTCTGCCTGCTTGTTAGCCGATTCAAATTTAGATTTACCAACCTGCCTAACCATATTCGGAACTGCTACCGTTGCAAGTATCCCTATAATGGCTATTACAACAACCAGTTCAATAAGTGTATACCCATTAAAATTATATTTTTTCATTTAATACCCCCTTATCGCTTCTCATATAAATAAGGTCCCCGAATACACAGGAACCTTATTTAAAATTTATTTCAGGAAGGGAAAACTTGAAAATTAACTAGCTTCAGTTGGAGAAGTATTATTATATCTACTTACAATCTCCTCGAATGTTTTTTCATCTTCATATTCATCCATTGTTACAGCATCAGGATAAGAACCTATATAATCAGAATCTTTTTCTTGATAAACAACATAATCAACTTGACCATCTGATCCAAATGTAATATTTAGATCTCCACTTAAATCTGGAATAGCTTTATTTAAGGCCAATGTAAAATCGTCTGCATTTTCTTCACCTTTTAATTCAATACTTGCAGTATATGTACCACTTAATGTTTTATCATCCATTTCCAACTCGGCAGCATTAGATTTGCTTGTTCACCAATTTTTGCAGCAGCATCATTTGCAGTTGAAAGCCGAGATTTTTTGACATAATTCATCATATTAGGAATAAGTACTGCCGCAAGAATACCAATAATAGCTATAACAACTATAAGTTCAACAAGTGTAAATCCTTTTAATCTTTTCTTTTTGCCATTTGTTTTTAGTGAATAATTTTTGATTTTCTTATTTGTTTTCATAACTAACCTCCTAAATCAGTGAAACAATTCTGTATAAATTAGAGAAATAATTTGACGTCATTTTCCAGTATCTCTTTGGTATGTATATATAATATCATATGCGATTTTTATTGTCAATAGATTTTAAAATCTTCTACATTTTAAGAGTTTTAAACGTTTTCAAATATATTAATTTCGTCGTTTTACACAAATATTTTCAACTCTTTGTTGAATGTATCGCTATCTTGCATTAAGAAACCGATAAAATTCTTGTTTATCATGACATTTTTCAAGAGCATGCTCTTCATTGATAATTCCTTTTTTAGTAAGTCTTGCGAGTTCCTGATCAAGACATTGCATACCGTTTTGCCTTCCCGTCTGTATTGCGGATTGTATAAGATGTACCTTATTATCTCTTATCATAGCCGAGCACGCGTCCGTCACATTTAATATTTCTTGAGCGGCAATTCTTCCTTTTCCGTCAGCAGTAGGTACAAGAGTCTGTGAAATAACCGCAACAAGAACATTCGCAAGCTGAGCTCTTATTTGCTGCTGCTGGTGTTCCGGATAAACGTCAATTATACGGTTTATTGTGTCAGATGCGCTTGTTGTGTGAAGCGTTGAAAAAACAAGATGACCTGTTTCAGCAGCGGTTACAGCCGCTGAAATGGTCTCAAAATCACGCATTTCTCCTACAAGTATTACATCGGGATCCTCACGAAGCGCGGCCCTTAGTGCGGACGCAAAGTCCGGTACATCCATTCCGACCTCTCTCTGATTTACCATACAGCGTTTATGCTCATGCATATATTCTATAGGATCCTCTACGGTAATTATATGCGCACTTTTATGAATGTTTACATAATCTATCATTGCAGCAAGAGTAGTTGACTTACCAGAGCCGGTCGGACCGGTTACAAGTACAAGACCTCTTGGACGCATGCAAAAATCAGAAAGAATATCAGGCAGCTTCAATTCTTCAAGTGTTGGAATATCGTTTCTTAAAAGACGTATAGCAATTGCCGTATTGCCTCTTTGAAAATAAATATTGACTCTGTGACGAAAACCGCTTTCTGTTACATAAGAAAAATCAGTATCAATACTTTGAGCGATACTCGCCTTTTGAGCGTCGTTCGTCATTTGCTTCATTACATCCATAATAATATCATTAGTTAAAGACGGATATTCCGACATTTGTTTTAATGATCCATGAAGACGTACAATAGGCGGAATATCGGTAGTGAAATGCAGATCCGAACACCCTAAAGCTCTTGCCTCATCAAGAATTTTGTTAATATCAATCATTTATATACCTCCAATTTTAAATAGTATATGTAACTCTGACAAGTTCGTCAATAGTAGTACTACCACTTCTAACAAGCATTGAAACATTTTCTCTCAACAGCTTAGTTCCATGAGCCTTTGCGGCATTTTCAAGCTGATCCTTATTTGCCCCGTCTACTATAAGTTCTGATATATCGTTTGTACAATGAATAATTTCATGTATAGCTGTTCTTCCCTTATATCCGGTATTATTGCATTCAGAACATCCGCATGCGTCAAAAATTGTAACAGAACTGCATATTCCCATAAGCTCATTTTCTTCGTCCGTAGACAAACGAGGCTTTTTGCATTTAGGACATAAAACCTTAACCAGACGCTGAGCTACTACGCCGATCAAGGACGATGCAACCATATACGACGGTACTCCCATATCAACAAGTCTTGTAATTGTAGACGCTGCATCGTTCGTGTGAAGTGTTGATAGCACCAGATGTCCCGTAATAGCGGCTCTGATACCGATTTCAGCCGTTTCGGTATCGCGCATTTCACCTATCATGACAATATCCGGATCCTGACGTAAAATGGATCGTAAAGCCGCCGCAAAGGTCATACCGGCCTTTGTATTTACCTGAACCTGATTAATTCCGTCGATATTCTTTTCAACAGGGTCTTCAACTGTTATTACATTAACATTTGGTCTGGCAATTTCACCTAAAGCAGCGTAAAGAGTAGTAGTTTTACCTGATCCGGTGGGACCGGTAACAAGTATAACTCCATGTGGACATTTAAGCATTTTTTCAAACATTCCGTAATTATAATCAGTCATACCAAGATCCGTAATTTTACGAAGCGAAATAGATCCGTTTGAGAGAATACGTATAACTATCTTTTCGCCGTTTACGGTAGGCAGAGAAGAAACACGGACATCAAGAGTCACTCGTCGACAACCTGCGTAAAACGACCGTCCTGCGGTAGACGCTTTTCAGCAATATTCATTCCGCTGATAAGCTTAAGTCTGGTTGCCAGTGAATTATGAACAACGTTGGAAACATTCATGAGCTCTATCAGGTCTCCGTTTACACGTACTCTTATTCTTGTATATTTTTTAAAGGGTTCAATATGTATATCTGTTGCGTCGGCACGGAAACCGTTTTCTACAATGGTAGTGGCAAGCTTTACTATAGGAGCGCTTTCAATTCGTTCCTTTGCTCCCTCGTCTACCTTTTCCTCTACGCTATGCTGAGCAACGTCCTCAATAACGCTGTCAACCTTTTGCTTTTGATATGTTTTTCCTATAGCCTTGTTTATAGCAGTTTTTGTAGCTAAAACGGGAATAGTATCCATACCTGTCGATACCTTAATATCTTCAAGTATATTGAAATTTATAGGATCGTCTGTGGCAACGGTAAGCCTTTTTCCTTGCACATTAATTCCTATAACAGTATGTTTTTTTGCAAGAGCTTCAGGTATTTTTTTAGCCGCTTCCTCATCAATCTCCATATTCGATAAATCAACAAAGGGCACCTTAAGCTTACTTGCTAAAGCCTGAGCGAATTTGACCTCCGACAGCATACCGAGTTCTATAATAATTTCTCCAAAACGCTTAGTTCCCTGTGATTCCTTCTGAACCTGCAAAACCTTTATAAGTTGTTCTTCTGTTATCAATCCCTTTGAAACAAGGTAATCGCCGATTCTTATATTCCTCATTATGACCTCCGGATTAATTTAAACTTGTATTTACTGTAAATCTATGTTAAAATATAAATGCACCATTATAAAGAGGAGGATTAAATAATGTCCGACACTATTTTAGGTCTTGAAAACTTAGATCCCACTTTTTACATTATATTTTATTCCATTATTTTTGTATTAGGTATCTGCATAGGCAGTTTTTTAAATGTAGTAATATGCCGTCTGCCGAAAGGTGAATCTCTTATTAAAAACTCGTCTCACTGCGTCAAATGCGGCTCAAAAATAAAAAAATGCGATTTAATTCCAGTTATTAGCTGGATCTTCTTAAAAGGAAAATGCAGAAAATGCGGTAACGGAATTTCATTAAGATATCCTTTTGTTGAAATACTAAACGCATTTTTATATATTATAACCTTTCTTGTAATGGATTTCAATGTCCAATCAATAATTATATGCATTTTCTTTTCGATTTTAATTGTAATTGGATTTATTGACCATGATTTCCTTGAAATAGATACAAGATTGCTAATAGCAATTTGCGTTCTTGCCGTAATTTCTGCATTTTTTACTGACAGCCTTACAATATTACAGCGTGTTACAGGCGGTTTATTAATTAGTGTGCCGTTTTTTCTTATCGGTGAAATTTCCGCGGAAATAATTTTAAAAAATACCGGAGAAAAAATAAGAGGAATTGAGCTTGGAGATACAATTCTAATGGCTTCATCGGGTCTGCTGATAGGAAACAAAAGTATAGTAATTTCAGCGTTTTGCGGTATATTATTTGCGGCGGCAGGAGGTCTATATCAAAAACGAAAAAGCGGAGAATCTAAATTTGCTTTTGGACCTTATTTGGCAATCGGACTTTTTATTGGGACGCTATGGGGTGAAAAGTTAGTAGATATTTGGCTGAATATGTTTATATAATTATCAGGCAGTTTAATTAGACTGCCTGATTTTTATCTTATTATTTCCGGAACGGTATAAATAAAATAGTATTTAGAATCTTCATCAGGAAACGGATTTTCAATTGTTACAAGTCTTGAAACATGTTCGTTAAAAACAGTAGCGCCATCTGATCTTTCACCCGTCTTCACATCAAGATTACGTTCAAGATTAACCATATACAATGCTGATGTTATATCATGGGAAGATGATGAATTAAGCAAAATGTCGTCAAAATATTTTCCGTCATTATCTGGTTTATTTCTTATTTTAAATATATCAATTAGTATTTCTCTTGAGGGTGTGTTTAAACCTGAATAAACACCCGATACACTGTCTCCGAAATTAATATTAAATGAATATTTATTGTAATAATCAGAACTTGCCTCCGATTCTTTACTTAATAAACCCGTGGCTAAATCTGCCTTATAAATAATGATTTTGCCCATAACACCCGGGGTAAAAATATCACCGTTATCAATTTCCATAACATAAACATTTTCAGGCGAGGAATATGGGAAGTACAAATCATTAAAATAATTTAAAATAGGCTGATCAGTTTTATGAGTCGGAAGATTTGAATCAGTAACTGAATCATAGAGCACAAGATCATAGCTGTCCTTTTTAATACTGCTGAAATCATTATATCCTACACAATTAAATAATCTGTTTGCGTAACGCAGATTATCTTCGATATATCTCCGGATATTATCAGCGTCAGCGCTGGATTTTTCAAGTTCCGCAGTATTATTGAAAAGTTTCATAGCCGGTTTTATCATAGCCATTGCGCCGACAGCTATACCTGTAAAAATCGCCATAACTATAATAAGCTCAATAAGTGTAAAACCTTTAAGCTTTTTCATTTTACGGTACCTCCTCAACAATCGGTCTTGTAACGGGAAGAGGATTGCCGTCTTTATCTGTATTAGGATCTGCGATATCAAAATATTTAAAATCACCGCCGTCTTCATAATAACTGCTGCTGTCATTTGTTAAATATTGCTTGCCTATGACCTTATATTTTTTACCGCCTATACTTAAAATCATAGAAGTTTCCTCATTAGTACCGTCTGCCATAGTAATTGGAATGCCATTTTTAAGCTCCGCGTCTGGAGTTTCATTTGAAATCTTTTTATTTAAGCGATTTGTCTTACGCATTATTGTACATATACCGGCACAGGCAGACGCAAGAAGAGCGGAGATTATTGTAAAAACTGCAAGAGCTACAAGGACTTCAACAAGCGTCATACCATTATAGCTTCTTTTTATTTTCTTCATTCCTTGGCTCCCCTCCTTAATTTTAATAGCACTGATAATACAGACAATCAGGATTGCCTAAATATGAACCGCCGCCGTCTTCCTCATTCAGCGCATTAGGATTAACATAAGCAAAAGCACATGCTGTGCCAAAGCTGACGTCCTTAAAAACAATACCGCC
>ERZ860023.445-NODE-445-length-25342-cov-1.647487_pt1 | contig 25342 bp, 27 predicted proteins | sample MGYA00509983_ERZ860023 | MGnify/ENA primary metagenome ERZ860023 (study PRJEB30046, sample SAMN00715180) | human gut metagenome | study: EMG produced TPA metagenomics assembly of the A metagenome-wide association study of gut microbiota in type 2...
AGGTAATATAAATAAACTCAATGATGATATATTAGAAAAGTACACATAATAAGGAGAAATAATTGAAAGAGATTCTGTCTTATTGGGATGTTTCTTTAGGTTTAATCGCTATAGGCTTTGGGATTTTTAAATGGATTAAGTTTGAAAAATATAAAAAAAAGCGCAATCAACAAATGTTAAAGAATGGCAGATATAAGATTTCATATGCAAGATTTAGGTCTGATAGTCTTTCATATTCTTTATGTTATCTTATAATTACCGCTGGAATAATATTTATTTACAATAGGTTAAATGGCAATTTACCTAATATTATTGAGCTTATTAAAGAGTTTGCATCTTATTGAATAAAAATTATGGGTATAGTATAATGCTATATCCATGATTAATTTCAATCAGCAAAGATTACAAAGCTGCTGCAAAAATTCAAAAGAGCAAAACAAACTTAATTGTTTGTTTTGCTCTTTTTCTTTATTACAAAAAAATATTTTAAAGGAAGTGATAATATGATATATAAACCTCAAAATGTCTACCCTCATAATACGGCTATAGACGCCTCTGAAGATAACAGCTTCTCATTTATATTCAACGGGGATCATTTAAAGGGGTATGATTTTGTGTTCTATGACGCATTATTAATTCAAGCAATTATAAACTCCTTTTTAACCTCTTGATAGCTTTGACCGGAAAATACTTTAGCGATATATAACGCGTCAGCTATTAATTTTTCTTTTTCAACACCGTTATTCTTATATATTAAATCGTATACAGGAACTGTCTGAATTTTTTTTTCATATAACTCAATAGTTTTCATAACACTGAATGTTGTCTTTATTATTTTCTTTTTTATATCATCTAAATAAATATTCCAGGCAATAGAATATTCTGCCATTTTATCAAAAGGTTTTGAATAAACACCGGCAATTCCCACAAAATTGCCAAGCGAATATGTCACAAGCTTGCCTTCATTTTTTCTGGAAAAATCTCCACCATGTACGACATGTTCATGACTTCCTGCAATTATATCTATACCATTACTTATTAAATATGAAGAAAGCTTTTTAGTATATTCCGTCGGACCTGGGTTATATTGTCCCCCAGAATGCATATACATAATCGTAAAGTCTACATTTTGCGCTTTTATATCTTTAATATCCTCAAGTAAATTTTTCATTTGCTTTGATTTTTTTTCTATCCGTTCGTATAAGGTTTATTAAATTGAGCAATTTTAAACTTAACTAAAAATTTATAAAGAAATTTAAACGGACCGGCATTTCTGTTCTTATAAATATATCTCAGCGCTTTATTAGATAATTCTTGATTTTGAAACATATTAACCATATATTTTTCTTCTTTATTTAAATACTCATTATTAGAAAAGGCGTTTGTTCCATAGGTATACGAAAGTATACCAAGCTTTACGCCATTTATAGTAACTACTTTCGGCTCTTTATTTTCTTTTGATAAATAAGTACCTGTATGTGCAAGTCCAACCTTGTCCAATGATTTAATAGTTGAAGTAATTCCATCAATACCTCTGTCAAGACAATGATTATTTGCGGTTGCAACAAAATCTATCCCGGAATTATAAACGCTTTCTGAGAACTCATAGGGCGAATTAAAACGCCATTCTTCAGAAGTCAGATCTCTATTATCAAACGAAACCGGAGTTTCTAAATTAGCAAATACATAGTCTGATTCACTAAAATATTCTTTCATATTTTCAAATATCAAATCAAAATTATAACCGCCTTCAGTTTTGCATGCTGTAATTATTTGCGATTTACACATTACATCGCCTAAAAAAGTTAATTTTATCAATTTGTTCTCCTTTATTTTTTTCTGAATTTTTTTATATGAATTTTATTACTTATTTTGCTAAGTAAAAAAGCCCTTTCTTTTTTATTCAGTAATATTAAAATATTGATAATCAATCCTATTATTCCAAGAATTATTGCGGAAATAATTAAATTAGTCCAGGAGCCCTTCGGCAAAATAATATTAACTAAATAGAACACTATTATCAAGCCTATTGACGAAATTATAGTCATTATTACTTGAGGGAAAAATTTATTCCACTTATATCCTAAATACTTGGCTGTTACAGGCAATGTAAAAATCATATTTCTAATTAAATTACATAAAGTACTTACACCGGCAACGGCATAGATACCAAAATTTGTAAATTTAATAAAAAATATAGTTATACATGTTGAACATACTCCGCTTACAATCATAGCGATGGCATTAGGCTTCACTTTATTAACAGTTGTAAATACATTAAACAGCATCTGCGTACCGCTTGTAAACATATATCCAAGTATAGACAATATAGATAATATCTGCAATAGTTTGGCGTCCTGAGACGGAACCCATAATTTAAAAAATTCTTCTCCTAAAACAACAACAATAGCAATCGGAATCGTTAAAATTATTGAAGTTATTTTCATTGCCCTTCCAATATCGTTAAGAACCGCCTCCTTATTATCGCTTGCATAATTTATCGTCAGTTCGGGAGCAAATGCATTCCTAATCGACGATGAAAGCTGCTGCATATAATTAGGAATTATTTTAGAGAGTGATAGAATACCCATATTTGTAGCGCCTAAAAACAGGTTGCATATTACAAGGTCCAAACCGCTTAATAACATATTTCCGACGTTTGATATAGCATTCCAAATTCCTGAACCAACTAATTCTACAATCGCTTTCTTACTGCATTTTATTTTCCTTTTTAATTTCAGCTCTGGAGTCAGCTTATGAGTATTATAGCAATTTGCAGTTAAATTAATAACAGTAAGAATAGTAGCCGCAATTCCTACATAATAAACCTTGGGGGAAAAAACCATAAAAATAAGTATTAAAAACGCACATCTTACAATTGACGCAATCATCTGAGGAATATATGAACGATCTAAACGATTGGTAACATATGTTCCGCAATCCCAGTTAGGCAGTCCGGTAGTTATAAAAAAATTAAAAAAGACAAAACTAAATAATAATTTTACATCAGTTATTATATTTTGAGGTACATTTATAATATTTTCCAGTCTTGCAATAAAATAAATTGCGGGAATAATTAAAACGGCTACAATAATTAAATTTCCCCAAAAAACGGAATTATAATATAAATTGGCCTTTTTGTAATCCTTTTTCACATATGATATTGCTATAAATCTTGCAGCCATGCTGTTTAAAGCGGTTACTATAAGTTGAGCATACGTCACAAAATTATTAGCGAGCGTAACAAAGCCGTTGGCTTCAACACCAATATTTTTTACTATAAACGGAGACAGCCAAAAATTAATAATAATATTAGTAGCCAAAACCATAAGGCTGCAAATCAAATTTATTATTGTTTTTTTATTTGAACTCATATGTTTCCTATCCTATTAATTTTTTTGCTTTGCTTTTGCATTTTCCGAAAAAATGACGATAAGGATGATACCCAAGCTTACGTATATCTGTTTTATAAAACCATTTCAATTCAGCAGGTAAATTATTATAATTTAAATTTTTCCTCATTGTCTTTTGTATTTCTGAATAAACGCTGCTTTTCCTATATTCAGGTATATTTTTTTTATCATAAAACAATTTATGAAAACTTTTTAGCTGCTTATAATTATAATTTAAATCATAATTTTCCGCAGATGCTCCTTCAGCAATTAACTCCAGTATTGTCCTCCAGCATTTTTCACACTGACAGCAGTTTTTTCCACCGGTTGATTTCCAGCATACTCTCAGCGGAACCTTTATTCCATTTTTGTTAGAAAACTCTACTATATTATGAACTTTATCCTGACGGCTGAATTCATAGCCGTCATGTACTACACAAGAACCTGCGAACTTAACAAAATTATCAATTGTAGGATCAGACGCACATGTTATTTTACCTTTATCGGCAGCAGTAAAGGACGAAGCAAAATATACCGTTTTTTTCTTTTTTACATAGCAAACCGGCGCGGCATGTGCGATTATTCCAATTCCATGCTGAAAACCGTGCCACCACATATCACCGCTTGCTTCTACTTTTTTATTTAATATACCCGGGTTAATAAAACGTCTGAAAGCTGATTTTATCGTCACAAACTCAACGTCAAACTGTGAAGCGGTCTGCCGGATATGATTATAAACATTTTTCCAGCCTTCTTCATCTTCAAACGTTATATCCGCTCCCCAAACGGTTAACAAGGTCGGTTTTTCATCTATATGATTAACCAATGTATTAAACGCGTCTACTCCTCCGCTGAAAAATGAAACAGCGCCTTTATTATCTTTTTGACTGTTGTCTTCAATATTTTCTGCATGAATATTACCTTTAAATTCAAGCATGGGATACATATCTTCATATCCTTTTTTAAATTCAGGTATACTTTCTAAAAAGGTTTTATCGCAGACTTCAAGATACACATCGGCGTCATATACCCATGCAATGGGAAGTATATTACATAAAAAAGGTATTACTGCAATTCCAAACGGTATATTTGAAATATTACAGCTATATTCAATAAAAAAATTCTCTGATAAATTAAAGGCTTCGCTCCATTCACCGGAAATTTCATAAACATATTTTATTGTGCGTTCTGATATAACAGGCTGAAAAATCTTTATAACGTTTTTCATTCTTAGACTCCTTTGACAAAGTATTTCATTATTCAAACCTTTTCAAAACCTCGGCAAGCTTTGAAAAATTTTGCCTAAATTCTTCTATGTTGAAATTTATTTTCTTGAATTTTTTATTTTTTATCATTTCAACAACGTTGTTTATGTCTCTTGAATCAGAAACAAATACCACGTTAGAATCCTTCAGCCATGTGTTATATAGGTTGCCTACCTTACCGGTACTATTGTCGAGCGCTATGCATGGAGTTCCGGTAATAACGCTGAAAATCATACCGTGAAGTCTGTCCGTTATAACTAACTCTGATTTTTTAAATTCACTCCAAAGTTTATTTAATCCCTCAAGCTGAAATTCATATTTATTTGCATAATCCCTGCTGTATGTGTCGATATACTTTATATTCTTTTCATATTTCTCAGAAGCCTCTGTAATAGCTTTAATCAAATTGCCTGCTTCTGAATTTTTTTCCTTATCATGTCTGAGACAAAAAAGTATACCATTTCTTTCTGCGTCCAAAATATCAGGCTTATAGGATAATACGATATCAGGAACCAGGTAGCCCTCGCAATTGGGAAAAATTTTTTCCCTGATTAATTCACTGTATTTTTCACGGGTAAATATTACAAGATTTTTATGTGACTGATAAATATTTCTTGCCTTTTGTAAGGCTTTTGATTCTTCTGAATAATCAATGGACTGAGGAAAAATTATAATTTTAGCCTTTTTTAAATGGCGAATTACAGAAAGCCGTATATTTTCCTGGAAAATATATAACTCACCCATATTCCCACCGCCCATGCATATACATAAATTGCAATATTTGCTTGTAGTTTTTTTCAATCTTAATAAATTATCATACCATTCTTTTTCAGGAATAAGTTTAATATTTCTATAAGGAAATATATTCTTAATAAAACTAATCTCTGATATAGTTATTGCTTGATCTCCTGTATTACCGTATTCTGGAATACCACATAAAAAAATTGTCTGTTCATTAACGCTTTTATAATCAGATTTTTTATTAATATACCCTAATAAAATTGATTTTAATTTTTTTAAACGACCCCTTAACTTCATGACAATTTTAAGTCTAATCAATTTTATTTACTCCTTTTAATTTTTTATTGTTTATAGTTCTTACCTTTTAATAAACGTATAATTTTAGGATTAATAATAAAAATAATCGATTTAATATAGCCTTTAAATGAAAAATATTTATATATTTTTATATCATAATATTTTTTTGTATATTTATGAATATAATCGCATGTTATATTATCATTGAAATCATACGCTATTTTCCATAATAAATACGCATTCCTCATATTCCATGTACAGGCATATGTTTTCATTAAAGGATTATTTAGTTTTTTATAATATTTAATAGCACTTATTCTGTTTTCAAATTGATGAATAATTTTTTTCTTATTGTAATCACAATTACTTATACTTCCTTGTCTTTGAACATAATAATATAATTGTTTTTTTGTTGATACAATTTTTTTTGCTAATTCAAAAATTCGATACATAATTGCTGCATCTTCAAATAATCTTCCAACAGGAAACCTAATTTTATCAAAAAGCTCTCGTTTATATAATTTATCCCAAGCAGCATGATACACAAAATTATTTTCTACAAACAAATCTTTTATAGCTTCATTATTTGTTAAACATTTTGTTATATTATCCGTATATTCTATTTTATATGACTCATTATTAACTATTACTCTTCCACAAGTAGATATATCAGAAAAAGTCAAATTCATATTATTAAGTAAAATTGAATACATATCTGGATCTATATAATCATCACTATCAACAAATCCCAAGTAATCGCCTTTAGCAATGTCTATACCTACATTTCTCGCGTCAGACAATCCGCCGTTTTTCTTATGAATAACCTTTATTCTGTTATCCTTGATAGCAATTTCATCGCATATTTTACCGCTGTTATCTGTCGAACCGTCATCAACAAGTATTATTTCAAGATTTTTATATGTCTGGTTAATAATTGAAAGAACACATTTTTCAACATATTCTTCTACATTATAAACCGGAACAATTACACTAATCAGCTTTTCCATTTATCTTATAACTCTCCCATTGCCGCCGTTATTTATTAAGCTCTCAACTTCGCTTAGCGTTACTCTGTTGAAATCTCCCTCTATCGTATGCTTAAGACAACTGGCCGCAGAAGCAAATTCAATTGCTTCCTGATTTTCTTTTCCTGTAATTATGCTGTATATAATGCCGGCTGTAAAACTGTCTCCCCCGCCAACTCTGTCTACAATCTGAATATCATAGGCTCGTGAGAAAAATGATCGTTTCCGCTCGGCGTCATAAAGCATACCGCTCCATCCGTTTCTACTGGCAGAATAACTTTCACGTAAGGTAAATGCCGCATACTTACAGCCGTAACGACTGCAAATTGTTTCAGCAACTTCTATATAACCATTTTTATTAAGCTTTCCCGATTCAATATCAGTATCCTTTGATTTTATCCCCAAAACTTTATCAGCGTCTTCTTCATTGGCTATGCAAACGTCTACATAAGGCATTAAGCGATTCATTACGTTCTTAGCCTTTTCGCTTGACCAAAGGCTGCTTCGGAAGTAAGATCGCATGACACAGTAATACCATTTGATTTTGCAATTTTACATGCTTCAAGACAAATATCCGCGAGATTATCTGATAAGGCCGGATTAATGCCTGTCCAGTGAAACCAATTAACATTCTTGAATATATTTATCCAGTCATATTCATTCTTCTGAGATAACGATACGGCAGAATATTTTCTGTCATATATAACCTTTGAAGGGCGCTGCGAGGCTCCTTTTTCCAGATAATATAATCCCATTCTTCCGTTTCCAAAAAACACCTTTGAAGTATCCACACAAAATAACGAAGTGAATTAACCGCCGCTTTTCCTATATCATTATCAGGAAGCTTGGTTATAAACATCGAGTTTATTCCGAAATTAGACAGCGATACGGCCACATTAGCTTCGCCTCCGCAAAAAGTGGCCTCTAAAGAATCCTTTTGCAACAATCGCGTATACCCTGGCGCAGCCAAGCGTAAAAGTAATTCACCGAACAATAAAACTTTCATTATATAAATACTCCTATTGTATATGAATATATTTCTCTGACGTAATCAATTTGATTTTTACATTTTCATTAAACTTCTTAAGAACATCGCTGATCCCTCTGTTTAATGCGTCAAGCACAGCATTCTTTGAAATATATGCCATATCCTTTACAGCATAGTTTTCTTCGGTTTCGTGAGAATAACCATCAAATCCGGCTAATAGTATTTCTTTTACATCGTTATCCATAAGCAGCTTAACGCACATTAATCCTGCGTTGTCTTTAACCATATCAGTATCATTGAGCAAATCATGGTATTTAACCTGAAGATAAATCTGATCAGCTGAAATATTTGAAGTAATTATTAATTTTTGTTTTAAGTCTTTATCAATACTGTTAAATCTTCTTAAATTACTGATAAAAATATAATCCGTTTTAATTTGATTATAATTATGATTTATACTTATTACTATTGTATTGTTGTCAATACAACGCAGTATTTTATCGGTCTCTTCAACCGAGCTTCTTCCGGGAGCAATTAATATAATCCTTTTTCCCTTGATCTTATCTTTGAATTCTGATAGCCGCGCTTCCTGAATAACCTCGCGGTTCATATAACGCATATATAATTCTTCTATATATTCTTTATCAAATTCTACACTTTTCTCCGAGTCCATCATATCAAATATTTCATTAATATTTTCAACAGTAAGTGTTTTCTTATCATCAAGATAGCTTGCATAATTCGGATGTGCATTGTGTGACGCTGAAATATAATTAGGCAATGAATATCCCCAATAATTTTTCTGATAAAAGCCATTTATAATATCGTCAATTATTTTAAGAAGAGGCTTAATATTATATTCAGTTCCACAATTATCATTTAAATACTCTACAAAAAGCTCAGTATTTAAATTACCTGATCCCCTTCCCATACCATAAACAGAAGAATCAATAATTAAATTTCTATTTGTCTGTATATTAACAAGCTCCTGGGCGTTTGAAAATGCAAGCTGCATATTATTATGTGAATGAAAACCAATCCAAATATTCTCATTTAAGTTGTGTTCTACCATATAAAATAATCTTGTCAGACTTTTCTTTTTCATCATTCCAAAGCTGTCAACAATGTAAAACGCATACGGTCCAATTTTGTTAGCATAATTTATCAGCCTTAAAAATTCTTCGTCCGTATAGCTTAACGATACCATTGCCTGAATAAATACCTTATAACCCTTAGATTTAATTTTTTCACATAAATCTAAAGCCTCCGACATATCCTTTTTATGAAACGCTACTCTTATACCGTCAATTGATGATCCATCATAATTCGGCAATAAATTTATATCATATTCTCCATAGTTTACCATTGCAACAAAAAGTTTACCGTCCCTTTTGTCGGGTATAACAGATGATAGTTCCTTAAGATCAGTAAATTTTGTGACGTTTTTATTATATTTTACCTTATCGGTTAAAAATCCGCATTCTATTATTTCAACATTTGATTTAATTAATCCGGAAATAATATCCTTCGTATTTTCAAATCCAAAGTCCCATAAATTACAATATCCGCCGTCTCTTAACGTACAGTCTAAAATATGAACTCTATTCATATCAATCCTCCAGAATCATTCTAATATAATATGATTATAAATTGCGTCCGCTATTTTAAAATCTTCAGGTTCATCAATATCAATTGATTCTATTTCACCTACCTCAACAAGAAAAGGCTTTTGTCCTATTCTTCTGTTCAGATTTCTTATTATATTTGATTTGTATATATAAAACCCGCTTGTTTCTTCAAACAACGGAGGTAAATCTTGCGTTCGGGGAATATTATCCAACTCATAGTTAAAAGGCCTTCCGTCTTTCCATAAAAAATCCTGAAGCTTCTTTACCGCAAATGACGAATCGAAATCGCCTGACAAAACAGCCTCTAAGCCTTTTTTTATACTTGATGATTTTATAAAAGGAGCGGTTGTATGCGTCATAACATATATGTCCGAAGGAATTTCTCTCGCAAAAGCCTGTAAAACCTCATTCATTTTAGTAGAATCCTGATCTAAATCTTCAGAACGTTTCAGATAATTGACACCTTCAGGAATGTATTTTTTTATATCTGGATTACTGCAATAAACATATACTTCTTCTATTTCATTTATTTTTAAAAGAGTCGATAATATATACCAGCACAGCGGCTTGCCATTCTTAAAACATTTTGTATTCTTTTGAGGCAAACGTCTGTTATTTAATTTCATTGGAACTACAGCGGTTACTTTCATATAAATCTTCCTTATTATATCATTTTAATTTTCAAGCGCTTCATTAATTGAAGCTGTTTTAATTGAATTTATTAACGACTTTTCTGAACAGTTTTTCAGAATTATATTTTTATTATTGCAAATATCATTCAAATACTCATAGCCCTTAAACAATAAATACTGATCAAAAAAAACCTTAGACATATTCCAATGCTTAAGCAAACCGTTAATCTCATTTTCTGTATTATCGTTGCCGTACGCATGCATATCTTTATTTTTCTGATTTAAAGCGCAATTTATTGTCGCTACTATACCCGTAGAATCACAGCCTAACAAATATATCTCGTTGAAACCCATGTATATTGCTACAATTATACAATATTGTACAACAGTAGTAAATGAAGGAATAATAGAACATATATCAAATTCATCAAGTTTAAAAGCTTCAAATGGTATGCCGTTTATCAAATAATTAATATTAAGCTTTTCATCCAGCTTATTATCCTTTATAAATTTTAAAGCGGAAATAGGAACAAAGCATTCTGCATTTTCTTCAGACATTAATGAATAATTTTTCATTATATCATTCATATTATATTTCATGTCTTTTCTTAAATTAAAAAAAGCGTCATCTATCCAAAAATGATAGTTTGTTTTGGCATTTTTAAAATCCTTAACCTTGCAAAAATTATTAACGGAGAAAACAATTTCATTGATAATAAAGCTAAATCTACATCCTTTAATGAGGGACCGTTTCCCAATATAAAACATCTTTGATTTTTGTGAATATCCTTAAATCTATTATTATTATTTATTTTATATTTTATATTATCATCAATTTTAGCAAAATCGCTTAATATTTTATTTTTACGTAAGCTATTATATCTTTTTTCGCCTAATATGCTTTTAATAATATGCTTTAAATAAATATACAATTAACATCATCCTAACCTTCAAACCAGATCAAATCCATTTGATCTGAATATTTTTTCAATAATTCCTCGGGTACGTCTGAAATCTGTATATAACCTAATTTCCTATAAAACTTTATTGCTCTATGATTATTAGTAGATACACACCATATTACTCTTTTTATATTTAAATCTTCATGTGCGATCCGAATTATTTCATTCATACCAAATGAAGCGAAATTTTTTCCCATTGCCGTTCTTCTGACTGTAATGGCAAACTCTGCAAAGCTATCAGTATAATTAATATTTTTTAACGAAACTGTACCCATATATTCATCATTATCATCTGTTATGGCCATATGGATATTTTTTTTATCTGATAAACTGGATGAAATAAAAGAAACACAATCATCCTCAGTTTTATTTCTGAAATCTGTTTTTAAATACATAGTAACGCTTTCGTCATGCATCCATTCCAACATTAGCAATGCGTCCTTTATTTTTAGTTTCCGTAATTTCATATTACCATCCATTTCATTATTCTCAAAAATAATCAGTTGAATTTATTTACCGTTTCAATAACATGACTTATTTGATCTTCAGTCATACCATAAAATATAGGTAAACTAAGCTCCGTAAGACTTAATTCTTCCGCAATCGGAAGTTCGCCCTTTTTAATATTCAAATCTTTATAACATTCCTGCAAATGGATTGCGGTAGGATAATGCATATTTGTAACAATGTTATTTTTTCCGAGAAATTCTGAAAGTTCATCTCTGCGGTCTGAACGGACTGCAAATATATGCCAAACCGGTTCTGCCCCTTCAATTACATGTGAAGAACAATTGAAGGATTTTTTATTTCATTGATATACCTTGACGCAATTCTTTTTCTTTCCTGATTCATACGATTTAAATGTAACAGCTTAACTGACAAAAAAGCAGCCTGCATTTCATCCAATCTTGAATTATTTCCCTTATAAATATGATGATATTTATAATCCGAGCCGTAATTTCCCAATGCTTTAACCTTGTCCGCAATATCCTCAGAATTAGTTACAACTGCGCCGGCATCACCGAAAGCTCCGAGATTTTTTCCGGGATAAAAGCTAAATCCCGCCGCGTCTCCAAAACTTCCGATTATCTTATGTTTATATGTTGCTCCGTGAGCCTGTGCACAATCCTCTATAATATACAAATTATTTTTTTTGGCAATCTCTATTATCTTATCCATATCGGCCGGTTGGCCATATAAATGAACAGGCATAATTGCCTTGGTATTCTTTGTAATTTTCTCTTCTATTTTTAATGGATCAATATTATATGTTTTAATATCCGGTTCAACAAAAACCGGTGTAGCTCCCGCGTATGTTACAGCCAAAGCAGTAGCAATAAACGTATTTGAAGGTATAATTACTTCATCGCCTGTTTTAATATCAAGCGCTTTTAACGCTAACATCAAAGCGTCAAGTCCGTTGCCTGTTCCTATACAGTATTTAGAATCGCAATATTCAGCAAACTTCGATTCAAAATCCCTGTCCTCTTTTCCGTCTATATACCAGCTACTGCATAATACCCTGTCAAAGGCTGCTCTGAGTTCTTTATCCAGTTCCCGCTCCATTGGTTTAAAGCTGACAAACGGTACGTTCATTACGGCTTCTCCTTACTATTTACCATTTTTATAAATTCGTCATAATCTCGAATATAATCCGATTCATCGTATAAATCCGACGCTAATACAAGCAATACTGCGTCGGGAGAAAAATCATACATTTCTCTCCACATATCATTAGATATGTACAATCCTTCGTATGGTTTTTCCAGTGGAACAATTTTCTTTTCAAAACCGTTATCCAAAAGAATTTTACATGTCCCATGAATACAGATTAGTATTTGCTCCAGCGATTTGTGTGCGTGAAAACCTCTTCTTACGCCTTCTCCTGTTTCATACATGTAATACACGCGCTTGATTTCAAATGGTATATCAATAAACTCTTCAAGCGCAACCAACTGTCCGCGGTCATCGCCGTGAGGCTGAAACACATATTTAACTACCTGCATTTTTTCTCCCTTCAATTACTCTAAATAATTTCATTTTTAAAATGATAAGTGAAATTATAGGATGTTTAATTACCCTTTTTATTTTGTTTTTATTATAGAAAAAATCGACTATTCTATCATTGGGATATTTCTTTTTTAACGCTGAAAAATTATTTTCAAAATCTTTTTCTAAAATTCTTTTCCATTCTTGACTTTTAGACGTTGATACTCCCGTACCATACTCATAATAAATTATATTGCTTTTATAATAATTAAGTTTTACTCCGTCCATTAATGCAAAGGCTGTTGACGTATTATCTTCTACATATTTACAATGCTCCTTAATTATATTAAAATATTTTAGCGCAGTATTTCTTTCGCGAAAATAACATGGTCCTAAAATATAATTATTATAAAAAAACATTAATTTTTGAAATTTTATTGAATATTCGTCTGAAAAATATTCCGGATGCAGCGGAATTTTTATATTATCGAATATTTGAATTTCACCGTTATTATTTAAATTATAACAAACAGGTTTGCCAAAGGTAATTAAATATTTATTCTTTTTAGAAAAATTATACAAACCATTTAGAACATCATTATCAGCTAAATAATCTCCCGGTGATATAAACAATACATATTCCCCTGACGATTTATTTAAAGCATTACAGCAATTAATTACCGTACCTGTATTCTTGCTATTATTAATGAATATAAAATCATTAAATTCATATTTTTTCAATAATTCACTTATCTCAGTAAATAGATTATTTTCAGAAGCATCGTCAGCAATAATCAATTCAAAATCAATATTTTCCTGCTGTAAGATTGACTCTATTGTCTTTTTTACCTTAAAAAAATTAGGATTATACATTAATAAAATAACAGATACAGATTTATTTTTATACATATTTCATTTCCTTAAAATATAAATTTAATTTTTGTTTTTTGACATTAAATCAAAAACAAGATTTTTTAGGTTCAGACCTTTTTTCTTGTCACATTCGATTTCAAAAAAATTTATTTTCATTTTTATTGAAATAAATAGTAATATTTCTATAAAAAATATATAGTCCCATTGTACATTGTATCCAAATCCCTGTATAATAATTGGTATAATGACCGCGGAATATCTATAATCTATTTTTCGACCCTTAATGTATATATATATAAGAAATGTATAATAGCAAAGAAATCCAATAATTCCCCGTGAAACAAGTATGCTTACAATGTCGCTTTCAATTGACCAACTGTCCAAATGACTATATTGCCCCTCCATAATAGTAATAGGATAACCTGAGCATCCTTGACCGTATCCGAATAAGCATTGGGCTAAAGAGCTGTTTTTTAATATTTCAGGGTACTTAGTAAAATATCCGATATGAACTGACGCACTTGTATCGGTTGAAGGATTTTTTATTCGATTAATTAAATAATGCATTCTTTCTAATAGCGCTTCAAATAATCCGGTTTTTAAAATAACTATAAAAAATATAATAAAGGCTGCTGTAAATACAATTATTTTAACAGGGTTTATTTTCTTGATATTTTTATATTCTTTAACTTATTTAACCCTAAAATTATAATACATATTACAACACCGATAAACGAAGTTGAGTTGCCGCATATTAATGACTCTACTATTATTAAAATTCTTAAATACGTATTTTTAAATAATACAAACGCTATTACAAAAACCGGCGCCAATATTGCCGAATGCCATGAAAAACCAGATGGGAAGTATTCCCAGCTTCTTATAAAAGAAGCGTTTTTTACAAGATGTAAAGTATCAACAAAAATTAAACGATTCAAATCAATTCCCGCAAAATGATAAAAGATATACTGTATTGGAATCCAGAAAAGCTGAATTAAACACATTAATTTTATACCTTTTTTTAAAATAATCCAAATTCTGAAATTTCTTTTTAATAATAAATAAACATAACAAGCCGTAAAGTACAGAATAAAAGAATATAACGCTAAAAAGAATGCGGACTTTTTATAGGAATATCTCATATCGCTTGTTAACGATACAATTGTACAAATTATCAATTCCAAAAAAATCAAATTTATTATATTATATTTTAAGAAAACTATTTTTTTTTCTTTAATAAAGCAAAAAACACAGAATATAATTTGAACAAATAGAAATAATGTTCTGCCGCCAAATTGCAAAACAACAAGTGACGATACGCTCATCATTATAAAAAGTATATAATTATATATTTTATTTGATTGTAAAATATTACCCATATAACGTCACCATATTCAACTGACTCTTAAATTGATTATTTTTTACTATATTTAAAAGTCAAATTTACCGATTTTTCCTCTTGCTTTCCAAATTAGCTTTGGCGCAATTATGTCAATGTTTTTAATTATAACTGCTAATCTGGTCCATGTTGAAGCTTCATTTAAAGCAATTTTAATTTTTCTGTTTCTGACAAAAGCAGAAATAAATTTTTTAGGGAAATAGCTGATTTTTCTCATGTATGCGGCTATTTCTATACTTGATTTTGCCATTTTAGTTTCTTCAGAAGATAAATTATTCCCCGTAAATTTATGCGTATATAACGGTCTTTCATATTTTTCAAATTTCTTTTTACTCAATATCAAAAGCATCCATAAAAACAAATCATCTGAACCATTTTTCCTTATCACAAACCTGGTCCACTCTCTTGGAATTGACGACTTGCGAATCAAGCACTGTCCGGGAGAAATAATTTGATTATGCCCCTTAATATAAGGCTCTATTTCAAAAGCATTTTTAAACTGTCCTTTACTTTTAAAGTGCAGAGCTTTAGTACCGTCCTGACGCTCGATATATGCGTTTGCTACGACAACATCACTTTTACCTATAGTTTTATATTCTTCTAATAAACAGTCGTCGGCCAAATCGTCATCCTGATCAAGAAAAACTATAAAATCACCGCCGGAATTATTCAGACCTGTTATTCGCGTCTGATGAATACCGGAATTTCTGATATGATTAACAACCTTTACACTAACAGAAGAATCATAGCTTGGCAGCTCTACGCTAATTTCAGGACTGTCATTGACAATAATCAACTCCACAGCAGAATCCGGAAACGCTTCATTTAATCTTTTCTTGTTATTTTCGGCAATTTTTATTAGATTAGGCAGATATTGATTCCCATAATAAAACGCCGTAATAATTGAAAATGTAACCATTAAATCATTCCTTATTTATTTCCAAGTTTAAAGATCTTTTATTTTCCACTGAAATCATATATGGCGAAAAGCCTTTGTTTAGTATTTTCAACTTAATAAGTATTTTCTTAATTCTTTGATTGAAATATGTTTTTGCAAGACACTTCTTAACGGCAAGATTATAATTGCCTTTGTCTTTAAGCATTTTAATAAAATTTTCATATTTCGGAGGCTTAGAAGAGGGTTTTTCCAACTGATGATTATGGATAATAGCCGTTTCCAAATCAACAGGATATAAATGAAGTTCAGCTTGTTCCAGAAGCTTCCTTCCTTTTTCATTTTGACATAATGCAAGCGAAATACCCTTTTTCTGCTCATAAACAGGCAGATCGCTCCCCCACGAGTCGCCTAACGTAAGGTCAGATACCCTTTCCCTTTTCGCGTATGGACACTCATAGCAATTTTCAGTATAATTGATCTGGTTTAAAAAGGCTAAAGAATAGCAATCATACGCTCCCGGCATTTCAATAAGCCGCTCATTTGGTGATTTTTTAAATACGTTCTTTTTTCTGAAGCTTATTCCGGAAAGCTCATTCAAATCTATATTATATTGTAAAAGAAATTGCTTAAGATTTTTCGGAGAAGGTGTTCCATGACATATCAGATCAATAAGGTATAAATTTTCTCTTAATTTTTCTCCTGCAAATATTTTCAAAGCTGCCGCCTGACAAGGCAAACCAATGAAAAGTACCTTTTTATCTTTTTTCAGATATTCACAAATCTTATTATATATTCCTAACGGATTGCTCTTTACATATTTTGAACCTGTAAATTTTTCCGCGTCCTTTTCGTTAAATGCAAAATTGAATTTAAAATCGCCGGCAATAAAAGAACAACTGCAAACAATACCACCGTTTCTTATAAACGTCTTTGCAATCTCTGCCGCAAATCCGCCTGACGATGATTTTGCTCTGATTTCTTCGGATTTTGCCCAGCCTTGATACCAAGATACAGGCGCAGTCAATTGAATGCTATTATTATTCTGACAAACTCTATGGCAAGCGTCGCATTTAATACATTTGTCTAAGTCTATTACAGCGTTATAAGAATTTATGTCGTCTTTTATACATATCGCGCCTGTACTGCATTTATCCAGACACGCCATACAACCGGTACATTTATTTTTTTCACATACAGTATTCAAATGCTTCTCACCTACTCCACGTTTTTTATTTATCGCCTGAAAACCTATCTATATTTCCGAACAAATATTCCAGAGATTTGCCTCTTTTATCATAAATTAATTTATTAACATACGAATAATCAATTTTATTCAATAATGTATCTATCAAAGACTGTTTAATATTTAACGTCACCATCCATTTTTCAAGCTGAAACTCTCTTAAAAGAGAACCGACCTTGTTAATACGGTTTTTTTCAGTAAGATATGCTGCAAATGGCCGATTATACTTTATAGCAAATGACGTTCCGTGAAATGTGCCTGTTATAACTCCCCAAGCGTTTTTAAACAAATAAGCCCATTCATAAGGCGTAATATTGGTAGTTTCAACTGTTGAATACCAATTCCTATATTCTCCGGCTCCTAAAATATTCATTCCGTTTTTCATAGCAAAATCCCGAATTATACTAACCTGTTCCGAATCCAAATTACAATCATATATTAATATATAAGGCTTTTTTTTAGCTATATTTTCTATCTTTGCTCGGTAAACAAGCTTATAATCATATAAAAACACCGGATCTAAGGTACGTTTAACTTCTTTATCGGTAAATGATCTAACAAGTTCTTCGGACTTTTCATCTCTTACCGAGATATCCTCAAACTTCAAGATACCGGCTCTGACAGCTTCCGGAATATGTTCATCCATTACCGTACTTCCACCGGTACTGGCAGAATACGTTATAATTGGACAATTGATTTTCTCTCCGAATTTTAACGGAGAATATGCAATATCATTAAAATTCCAGACCTCATCACTTCCGACAATAATCAGATCATAACCCAAAGAATTGATTTCATCAGCCGTTTTTACTCTTCTGCTCATCGGCATGGCATTCTCATATTTTTTATGTGTAAAAAACAATCTGATCTTAGAAATAAGCCCCAAAAAAGTATCTCCGCGTGTAGGTTTAAATCCAAAGAAATGAATATCGTTTCGACGTTCATGCTTTGAAATTCGATAATCAACCACTTCTACATCTACTAAAGAATATTTTTCTCTTATAACTGAAATCAATGCGTTTGCCTGCATATAAGCTCCAAAATTCTTTACATAGTGATGAGTTAATATTCCTATCCTCATTTTTAAGTTTAGCCTCTATTCTTATTTTCAGGATTTGACTTAAATCCTTGTAATATTTTATGAAAACACTATGCAGCGCTACAAGCTTTCATATATTTTTATAAGCTGCTGAAAATTATCCTCCGGCAAATATCTCGACTCATAGCTTAACCTCGCATTAACGCCGAGATTCCGGCAAGCAACAGGATCATTCCATAATTTCTTTATTGTTTCAGTAAAGCCCTCAACATCTCCCAATTTTATCTTATATCCGTTAACGCCATTTTCAATAGCCTCAGTTGAAAATCCCAAATCAGTAGCGATTATTGCTTTTCCAAGACTTTCCGCTTCAATCTCAACCATTGAACAGCCTTCATACCATATAGATGGAAATAATACGAATTCTGAGCATTTTACTATATTTAAGCATTTCTCATGCTGTGTATAACCTAAAAAATAAACGTTTTCTTTCTTTTCAGCCCACAAGGAAAACTCTTCTTCCAGCGGACCGCCACCCATAACTACAATCGGAATATCAGTAATCCGGTTCCAAATGTCCATAAGTATCCGAATTCCCTTTTCTTCACCGATTCTCCCGTAAAAAACAACATATTTTTCAGGAATACCGCGGATCTTTTTAGGCTGCAAATTAGCTTCAGCATCTGAAACAAAATTATATTTTTTTATGATTTTGTCAGAACAAAATCCTATATTTTTTAATAAATTAATCTGATTATCATTCAAACATATATATTTATCAATCTGTTTATAAAATGATTTTCTATACCTATGATATTTAAAAATAAACGCAACTATCAGACTCTGGAAATAAGAATTTTTAAAGCATTTATATTTACACATTCTGAAATAGCGACCGTCTCCGCATTCGTTGCATAGCTCAGTTCCCCTTAATGAAGTGGCGCACGGACATACAAAACGCGTATCGTGTAAAGTTGCCGCAACCTTACAGCCTGATCTTTTAGACGCATATAAAATAGACGGTGATAACAGAGGAAAAAAAGTATGAATATGCACTATATCAGGTTTTTCTTTTTCAATAATACGTTTAACATTTTTATAATTTTTAAATGACCATAGCATACCTAACGTCAATTTTATTTTGCCTATTACACCTAAATTATCAAAATCATCATTTGAGACAGTATATCTTATAACCTCGATACCATGCCTTTCCAGCAATTCAGTTTCATTCTTAAAAACCTGGTCATCTCCGCTTGCCGAACCTTTTCTATGAAAATTATGGATTGCAAGTATCTTCATAACTTCACCCTTTAAATTTAACTTATGAACAAATTTTCATACAAATTACAAATCAATTCCCAACTATAATTCTCAGCTATTCTTTTTTTCGCCTTTAACGCATATTCTGCAATTTCTTTTTCAGGCATATTATCGACTTTATTAATTAATAAAGCCAAGCTGTTATTATCTTTATTCCAATATAAAGCCGAATCTTCAGCCACTTCCCTGTTAAATCCAACGTCAAGCAGCAAGTTTAAATCAATGCTGCTTAAAGCCTCCAAAAGGCTGGGATTTGTACCTCCAACCTCATGTCCGTGAAAATAGCCGTATGCGTTTTCACGAATTTTCATCAGCAATTCCTGATCATAAACAGTTCCTACAAACTTAATTCTTCCGTCTTTTTCAAATTGCGTCTTCCGTTTTAGTTCTAAAAGAAATTTTTCCGAAACATTAGTAATCAGAGCAAAATTTTTATTTGTTTTGCTTTTCATAAATTCACTGATCATTGTTTCATAATTATTTTCAGGTACAAATCTGCCTACTACAAGATAATATTCCTTTTTAGACAGACTGTTCGACCTATACCATTCCAAAAGCTTCGCATCGTCATCTGAAAGACTGCTTTTTCCGGTTTCGGCGCCGTACGCTATAAATGTTGTTTTAGGATTATATTTTTCATAAGATTCATGAATATATTTTTCTATATTTTTACTGTCGCATATAAGCAAATCGGAATGCTTGACCATAAGACGCTCTGAAAGCTTCCAGTACATTTTTACAGGTGCAGACCATTTTGCTCTTTTCCATTCATGTCCGTCCGGGTTAACATAAACTTTTCCGCCAAGCGAATGAATTTGCTTTACATATCTTTTAAAAAATGGTCCTATACGACAGGCCAATATATAAACAACGGCTTTATCAATATTATTCTTTTTTATATAATTGACTGTATATTTTAATGCATCAATATCATAAACAATTGCCTGTGCAGGCCCGATCTTTTTCTTTTTAATTTTAAAGCATTGCGCGTTATGATATATAAATTCTCCAACCTCTTTGTTATCGTCAACGGCGCACGCTACGTGATATTTTATTTTATCATTTGTTTGATGATATTCAGTAAGCTTATCTACAAAAGTTTCATATCCGCCATATGAAGCAGGAATTCCTTTTGAGCCGATAATAAAAACATTCTGCATATATCTTTTACCACACTTTATTTCTAAAATTTAAAGGTATCTTTTAAACCTAACCAAATCTGATCCTTATCGCTTAAAACCAGACTCGTTCCGTCTTTAAGAGTATAGCCCTCGGCTTTAGCGCCGCCGCTGTATTCTCCTACAATCTCGGGCCAAATAATCCCTATTTCAGGATCATTCCACGCTATACCGCTCTCATCACCGGGATGATAAAAATCGGTTACCTTATAGCAGAATTCAGCAATATCACTCAATACTAAAAAACCATGAGCAAAGCCCTCGGGAATATAAAATTGCTTTTTATTATCTTCAGTAAGCTCCACGCCGTGCCATCTGCCGTACGTTTCCGAATCGCTTCTTAGGTCTACAGCAACATCAAATACCCTTCCCCTTATAACTCTAACAAGCTTTCCCTGCGGATACTGCTTCTGAAAATGAAGTCCTCTGAGAACGCCCTTTTTAGAGCATGATTGATTATCCTGTACAAAATTCATGTCAAGACCGGCTTCATTCATATCCTTTTTATTATATGTTTCCATAAAATAGCCGCGATTATCACCATGAACCGCAGGTTCTATAATGCAAAGACCGTCAATCCCGCCTGCATTCTTTTCAACTTTAATCTGTCCCATAATTTATTCTATTTCCTTTAGATATCTTTTAAGTGCATTCTGCCAGGTAGGCAGCGGCCAAAGCCGTTTTCTAAGAGCTTTGATTTATCGAGTCTCTGTTAAAAGGCCTTTTAGCCTTTGATATTCCGTATTCCTCGGTTGTCACCGGAACAACGTTCGTATTATATCCTGCCTGTTTAAAAATTTCACAGGCGAAATCATACCAACTGATATAGCCTCCCTCATTGGTAGCATGATAGTAACCGTAATTTTCCGACTCGGCCATATCGGCAATAAGCCTTGCAAGATCATAAGTATATGTCGGAGTTCCGATCTGATCATTTACAACCCTTACCGTATCATACTTTTTGCCAATATTAAGCATAGTCTTAATGAAGTTTGAGCCATTCACACCGAAAACCCATGCTATACGAACAATAAAGTACTTATCAAGAGCGCCTGCAACCGCAAGCTCTCCTTCAAGCTTGGTCTGACCGTAAACATTCAGAGGAGCATAATTTCTGCAATCAGGTTTCCAAGGATCTGTTCCACGGCCGCTGAACACATAATCAGTAGAAATATATATCATTTTACAGTCAAGCTTTTTACATACATTCGCAATATTTTTAGTACCCTTAACATTAACTGAACGAACTATCGATATATTATCACGATCCTCGGCAGCGTCCACTGCCGTCCATGCGGCGCAATGAATTACAACATCGGGGTTGGCTTTGACAACGACTTTATTTACGCTTTCCGGATCAGTAATGTCCATTTCTTCAATATCAACGCCGATAGTTTCATATTTACGGCTATTAAGCTCATTGACTACATCAGATCCAAGCTGACCTTTAGCGCCTGTAACCAAAACTCTCATTATGCGCGTCCCTTTTCCTTATACATCTTATCATAATAGCTCTGATATTCACCCGATATTATATCCTGCCACCATTTTTTATTATTAAGATACCATCAATAGTTTTCTTTATCCCATCTTCAAATTTTGTTTCAGGAAGCCAGCCAAGCTCATTGTGTATTTTCGTCGGATCTATAGCATATCGCATATCGTGTCCCGGCCGATCAGTAACATAGGTTATAAGACTTTCAGGCTTGCCAAGCTCGGCGAGGATAGTTTTAACAACCTCTAAATTAGTTTTTTCATTATGTCCGCCTATATTATAAACCTCGCCTTCTCGGCCTTTTCTTATTACAAGGTCGATTGCCCTGCAGTGATCTTCAACATAAAGCCAATCGCGAACATTTTCACCCTTGCCGTAAACAGGGAGATTTTCATCGGCAAGCGCGCGGCTTATTATCAGCGGAATAAGCTTTTCCGGAAAGTGATATGGTCCGTAATTATTTGAACATCTTGTTATAGAAACAGGAAGTCCGAACGTTCTGTAATATGCAAGTACAAGTAAATCCGCACCAGCCTTTGAAGAACTGTAAGGACTGCTTGTATGAATCGGAGTATCTTCTGTAAAGAACAGATCAGGTCTGTCGAGCGGCAGGTCGCCGTAAACCTCATCGGTAGACACCTGATGATAACGCTTGACGCCATACTTGCGGCATGCGTCCATAAGCACCTGAGTACCCATAATATTTGTTTTTAAGAATATACCCGGATCTTCAATGGAACGGTCAACATGCGATTCAGCGGCAAAATTAACGATCATATCAGGCTTTTCTTCTTCAAAAATTTTTTCAACAGCCTCTCTGTCAGCGATATCAGCCTTTATAAATCTGAATTTAGGATTTTTCATTGCATCTTTCAGCGTTGAAAGATTTCCGGCATACGTGAGCTTATCCAGACAAATTATTCTGTCCTCCGGATGCTCCTTAAGCTGTAAATATACAAAATTTGAACCTATAAATCCGGCTCCGCCTGTTACAATAATAGTCATATTCTTCTCCATTAATCTATTTTCTAATTTTTCAAAGACTTTCCCATAAAAAATTTAAATTATTGTTGTCAATAAATCTTTAAAGAAAAAATAAAAAAGTATATATATGTGAACGCATTAAATAAAGACATAATTTATTGTAAAATAAAAACCATGATACATAAAAAAGCATCTTAAAAATATGGCGCTGAAACTTTAGTTAATAAAAAGATAATTCAAATGATATTGAATGACACAACGCCGCTATATTATACAAAAATCTATTGATGTTTTCTTTTTATTCCGGTCACATAATCCCAATGCATCAATGAAGCGTATCCATATATTTTCCATCAATAACGTCCATAAGGTATCGACCATACTGATTTTTCTTCAATACCTCATAGGCTTCAAGAACCTCTTCTTTAGAAATCCATCCGTTAAGATATGCAATTTCTTCAAGGCATGCAATTTTTCTATGCTGATGATCTTCAATAGTTTTTACAAAGTTTGAAGCTTCTGCAAGGCTTTCATGCGTTCCGGTATCAAGCCATGTAAATCCTTGTCCCAAAAGCTCTACACTCAAGGCGCCGTTTTCAAGATAAATTCTGTTAAGATCAGTTATTTCAAGTTCTCCGCGAGCTGAAGGTTTAAGGGTTTTTGCGTATTCAACAACTCTTTTATCGTAGAAGTAAAGACCTGTCACACAATAATTAGACTTAGGATTTTCAGGCTTTTCTTCAATTGAAATTGCTTTTCCGTCATCATCAAATTCAACGATTCCAAATCTCTTCGGATCATCTACATAATATCCGAACACCGTAGCTAAATTCTGATTCTCTGCTTTTCTTACTGCTTCCACAAGTCTTTTTTTAAGACCGTGTCCGGCAAAAATATTATCCCCAAGCACCATTGCGGCGCAATCATCGCCTATAAATTCCTCACCTATTATAAAAGCCTGAGCAAGTCCGTCAGGAGACTGCTGCACCTTATATGATAAATTCAAACCAAACTGCCGTCCGTCGCCAAGCAATTCCTCAAACCGAGGCGTATCATAAGGAGTAGATATTATAAGAATATCTTTAATTCCGGCATTCATAAGCACTGACATAGGATAATATATCATAGGTTTATCATATACCGGTAATAGCTGCTTGGATGTAACCTTTGTTAAGGGATATAGTCTTGTTCCGGATCCACCGGCGAGAATTATTCCTTTCATGTAAACTCCTCTATTTTTTCGATTATATACAATATAGCCTTAATACAGCATAAATTACATTTCTTTTATTATATCACTCAAATGTCGCAAGGTCAACTGTTTTAAAGCCTTTTCCAACAATTTGTCAAATAGTCGAATTTAATATATATTTTTATAAGCTAAAATAAACAAGTAAGAAAAGTAAAAATTATCCATTATTACTAAATTTAAAAATTAATTTATATCGTAACAATAAAATTTATATATTAAAACGCCGATTATACTTAGTATAATCGGCGTTTATTCTTTTATTCAAAAGATAAATCTGACACAATATCAAAATTATTATTCAAAAGAAGCCAATTTGGACGAAAGCCTCTCATAAGATTCCAGTAGCCAGCTCCGCGAAGACCGTATTCCTTAATAAGATCAAACTTTGCCTGTATGCTTCTTACATCCTCAAACCACACTTCTCTCTCAGTTCCGTTTTTTATATAATGAAAATTCGGCGCCTGTGAAACGCTGTCATAATCTATAACAGCTCCGTTCTCTCTTGCTATATCAACCGCCTGAATGTTTCCGATAGTATCAGCCCTTGTTACACCTCTTCCATACGGCAACGGCCAATCATATCCGTAATTTGGAATACCAAGATTAATTTTATTAACTGGTATTTCAGTAACCGCATAATCAACTATACTTCTAACCTGCGGCAACGGTGCAACCGCCATAGGGGGGCCATAGGTATACCCCCATTCATATGTCATAAGCAATACATGATCCGCTGCTT
>ERZ860023.462-NODE-462-length-24654-cov-1.593520_pt1 | contig 24654 bp, 20 predicted proteins | sample MGYA00509983_ERZ860023 | MGnify/ENA primary metagenome ERZ860023 (study PRJEB30046, sample SAMN00715180) | human gut metagenome | study: EMG produced TPA metagenomics assembly of the A metagenome-wide association study of gut microbiota in type 2...
GCTCCATCATCTCCACGGTGTTAATTTCTATCAGCCTTTTGGTGTTTGACTGGCGTATGGCGCTGGCGGCGCTGTGGGTACTGCCGATTGCCTTTGCTATTGTAGGTTTCTCCTCAAAAGTGCAGGAACGACTCAATCAAAAGTCCATGAATGTGAAGATGCCTGCGCAGACGGGATTCAGGAATGCATTGAGACGGTACGCGACCTGAAGGCCAACAATGCCGAACAGGAATACTTAAGGGGATTGGAAAAGAAAATTCGCGCTGTGGAACACCGCTCCATTCTCAATGAGTTTGGGCTGGCTGCCTTTGTGGTGTCCGCGTCCCTGGTGTTGAAGCTGGGGATTGCCACGGTTGCGCTGGCAGGCTCTATCCTACTGATAGGGGGCAGTCTCGACGTGCTGACTTTCTTTATGTTTCTGCTGGTTGTCTCACGGCTTTACGATCCGCTGCAAGGGGCGCTGCAAAATCTGGCGGCGGTTATCAGTACCCGCACCAATATCGCCCGAATGAATGAAATCCTCGATCATCCCATTCAACAGGGAGAGAACAGGCTTTCCAACAAAGGCTATGATATTACATTCGACCATATAGGATTTGCCTACAACACAGGGGAAACCGTATTGAAGGATGTTTCCTTTACTGCAAAACAGGGCGAAGTCACAGCTTTGGTGGGACCGTCAGGCGGCGGCAAAACTACGGTATCACGACTGGCGGCGAGGTTCTGGGATGTGAGCCGAGGCAGGATTTCTGTGGGAGGCATGGACATTTCCAAAATCGAACCTGAGACGTTGCTTTCCCTGTTCTCCATTGTGTTTCAGGATGTCACTCTGTTCGACAACACCATTATGGAGAATATACGAATCGGAAATAAGGACGCTACCGACGAGCAGGTGTTGGATGCGGCAAGGCTTGCCAATGTGGACGAATTTGCCGTAAAGCTGCCGGATGGCTGGAACACCCATATCGGCGAAAACGGCTGCGAGCTTTCCGGCGGTGAGCGGCAGCGATTTCCATCGCTCGTGCTTTTTTGAAAAATTCCCCTATTATTCTTTTGGACGAAGCCACGGCTTCTCTTGATGTAGAGAATGAAACCCTGATTCAAACGGCTCTTTCCCGCCTGATTGCAGATAAGACCGTGCTGGTGATTGCTCATCGGATGCGCACCGTGGCCGGAGCAGACAAGATCGTGGCGCTTTCGGATGGGACAGTGGCAGAAGCAGGCGCGCCGGAAACATTGCTGGAGCAAAACGGCCTCTATGCCCGCATGGTGAAGTTACAGACAGAGAGCCAAAACTGGAAGTTGGCATAAAACGGCTTATGACAAAAACTATTCATCCTACTATGCGCAGATTAGCAAATGGAATAGGTATGAGTTGTAATAGCGAATGGCCCTGGCAACCTTTGGGTGGCGGGCAACCTTTCGGCTGCAGCGCCACCTTACATACACTTCCCTTCTTATCCTCCTCAGCTAATGATACGGACGCTTTTTCTTATGCAAATTATTCGCCGATTCCCTCTATTGTATATATAAATTTAACATTACCTTCCATATTATTACCGATATCGGAAAAACTTGAATATGATTTCGATACGTCAGATAAATCTTTAAGTCTGTCTATGAATTCTTTAAAGTCGTCTTTATAGAATTCCTTTATTTTATCCGTACCTTCCTTTTTAAACTTTTTCATACCTTCGTCTAATTCCTTTGAACCGTCTTCAAGCTTCGAAATACCGTCGACAAGCTCCGAACTTCCGCTTTTCAAAGCTGAAACTCCGTCTTCGAGCGAAGAGCTTCCCGATAACAAAGAATACAGCCCATCCCTCAATGCGGTAATAGACGTATAAATTGTGGAAGCGCCTTCTGATAAAGAACCGCTGCCGTCTTCCAGCTTTGACAGTCCTCCGTATAAAGAATTTGCTCCGGAAGCCAATGAATCGGCGCCTCCGGCGGCAGAGCCGACTCCGTCCTTAAGCCGTTTGCACCGTCCTTAAGCGACTGATTAGCGGCTGACAGCGCGCTTGTTCCGTCAAACAGCTCCTCCGCTCCATCAGAAAGAGAGGGATAGATTCATGCAACGTTTTAGATCCGGCCGCAAGTCTTTGCCCGCCGTCCTTTAGTTCCTTTAATCCGCTGTCAAGGCTTTCAGCTCCATCATACAAGGCGGCTGCTCCGTCGGAGATCGCCGACGCTCCGTCCCTAAGCTCCTCCGCTCCCCCGCTCAATGCGGACGCACCGTCCTTTATTGCTCCGCCAGCCTTCATAGAAGCCGAAATCTGTTCCTGACCGACTATAGTCTGCTGCAATGTTGCAATCATCTGAGCTATACTCTCATCAGGATTCTGCTGGTATATTGCCTCCAAACCTGCAAGCACCTGTCTGTTATACTCGATTGTTTCATCAAGGCTTTGACCTGCCTCGCTTATTCCGGCCGAAAGACCTTCCGCACCCTCCGAAGAGAAACTGCTCCGTCGTTAAGCTGTTCAGCGCCGGCTATCGTATTTTCAACCCCTTCTTTTAACTGTGACGATCCGTCTTTAGCAGCAGAAATTCCATCATATAGCTGCTGAGACGATTTATATAGAGATTCTGACCCCGATTCCAGCTCAGACGCTCCGTCTGTAAGAGCCTTTGCGCCCGATTCAACCTGCTTTGATCCGTCAAGTACAGAGGATACGCCGTCTGTCAGCGCCGACGCTCCTTCCATTATAGGTGAAAAACCGTCTGACAACGCAGAAGCTCCTTCTGCTAAATCCTTCGAACCGCTTGAGGCGGAATGTATACCTTCTGTCAGAGTTCCGGCTCCGCCGATTAATTCTGAAGCTCCGTCGGCAAGACGGCTGCTTCCGTCGGCAAGCTCTGCGGCTCCGCCGTTTAATTCTGACGAACCGTCTGCAAGCTGATCAATACCATCTGTCAGCGATGATGAGCCGTCAGATAATTTTTTTATTCCATCGTAAAGCTCGGAAGTACCGTCTGCAAGCTTATCGGCCGCTTTGGTAATTTCATCAATCTTATCGTCGAGCTTATCTAAATTATCCACATCATTCATATTAATCTCGGAAAAAAGCTCGTTTGTAGCAATTGTTATTGATGTTCCTATTGAAAAGCTTTTTACGTCCGCAGTAAATTCAAAATACTCCGGTATATTTATATCGTTTTCCTTTTTATCCAGTCCCAGACTTTCCTTCAGTCCGGGAAGAGCCGCGCCTGTTACTATTAGCCTTTCACCGTCTGAAATCAGCTTGCCGTTAGTTACCTCCACATTATCAAATTTTTCACTGTCAAGTACGGCGGCAGAAAGCATCATAAAAGGAACAAATATCTCCCTTTCATCTTTTCCGTTTTTTATACTTACCTTTTGTGTGTTCGTATAATCGTATCTGATTGTAACCTTACCGCTTTTGCCCTCCAGCTCTTCTGGTGAAATATCTTTACCGTCAAGCTTATAAGATACCTTAACAGTTACCGGAGGTTTTTTTTCGGTAGTACCCTTATAATAAATATCAGATCCGTTTGCAGACCATTTTACATTACCATTGCTTTCACTAAAGGTTTCATCGCCTTTAACATTCTCTATGTCCGACAAATCCGATTTATCGTTTATAATATCCAGACCTCCGTTGTTATTAAGCCAATCGCTGACAATAATATTTTTCTCAGATCCGTCAGAGCCTGCTACTATATAAACAGTTTCTTCCTTTACAATATCAGAATTTATATTTGTATCCTTTTTTTCATCAGATAAGGACGATGATCCGGCTGTCTTTTTTTCTGCTCCCAATACAAAAGCGCCGGTACTATATGCCGATATGAGAACAGACATTAAAACCGCAAGAATTCTTGTAAGCTTTTTCATAATTGATGTTCCTCCATTAAACCTTTTTCTTTTTAAAGCCGAGCGTAGTTCTGCAAATTAATTTATCTAGAATCATAAACATTGAAGGCAGAACGAAGATTACAGTAAACATACTTATTATCGCGCCTCTTGACATAAGAGTGCATAGCGACGAAATCATATCAATACTTGAATAAATTCCCACGCCGAAAGTCGCCGCAAAAAATCCAAGCGCGCTTACTATAATAGATTTTATTGATGTTGAAAGTGCAATTTCAACCGCTTCTCTTTTTTCTCTGCCCCTAAAACGTTCCTTTTTATACCTGGTCGTCATAAGAATTGCATAGTCTACAGTCGCTCCAAGCTGAATAGTACCGATAACAATTGAAGCTATAAACGGAAGCTTCGTCCCTGTATAGGCCGGTATTCCCATATTTATAAAAATAGCTGACTCAATAACTGCAACAAGTATAACAGGAAGCGAAACTGACCTTAAAACGACAGTGATTATCAAAAATATAAGAACTATAGAAACAGCGCTTACGGTTTTAAAATCGTTATCTGTTACTTCTATCAGATCCTTGGTAGCCGGCGCTTCTCCAATAAGCATTGCATTTTTATCATAGCTTTTTGCTATATCATTCAAAACCTCCACCTGTGCGTTTACTTCATCGGAAGCCGTCATATATTCAGAGCCTATCATTATAAGCTGCCATTTATCGCTTTTTAGTATTGACTTTACAGATTCGGGTATTATTTCTTCCGGTATTGCGGGACCTATTAATGTATCAAGACCAAGCGCAAAGCTTACGCCCTCAACGTTCTCCATATCTTTCAGCATCATATTTACGTCCTTGGATTTCATCTTCGAATCCGCTAACAGCATGTGCGTCGAGCTCATATTAAATTCGTCCGTAAGCTTTGAATTAGCGACAATGCTGTCTAAATCTTTAGGAAGTGTAGAATCTAAATTGTAGTATACATCATAATGAGTATATCCGTAAATTGCAGGTATAAGCAATACAACAAATGCGGTAATAAATATCCATGACTTTCTGACAATAAACGAAGAAAGCTTCTTCATTGACGGAATTATTTCCTTATGACGCGTTTTTTCAATCGCTCTGTCAAAGGTCAGTATGAAAGACGGAAGAATGGTAACACAGCTTATAACACCCAATACAACTCCCTTTGCCATTACGATTCCAAGGTCTATTCCGAGAGTAAAGCTCATAAAGCACATTGCAAGAAATCCCGCTATTGTTGTTACAGAGCTTCCTACAACAGACGAAATGGTATTGGAAATAGCATGGCCCATAGCCCTTTCCTTATCACCCGGGAATCTGAGCTGATTCTCCTGATAGCTATGCCACAGGAAAATGGAAAAATCCATTGTAACTCCTAACTGCAAAACTGCTGTCAGGGCTTTGGTAATAAACGATATTTCCCCGAAAAACATATTCGTTCCAAGATTATAAATAATCGCCATTCCTATACTGAGCATAAAGAAAAGCGGTATAAGAAACGAATCCATAGTTACGGCTAAAACAAGACTGACTAAAATGACCGCTATTACAATATACATAACCGACTCTTTATCAGAAAGATTTTTCATATCAGTAAGAACTGCCGACATGCCGCTGATAAAGCATTGTTTTCCTGTTACAGCCCTCATTTCCTCGATGGCCGCCATAGTTCCGTCGCCGGAAGTGGCGTCGTCAAAAAATACTACCATTAAAGTAGAATTCTCCGAATTAAAAAAATCATATAAATTTTCAGGAAGAACCTCCTTGGGAAGAGATATATCGGCAATCGTATCATACCACACAACATCTGCGACATGATCAATAGCTTCTATTTTCTTTTTTGTTTCAACTACCTCTTTATCGGTCATTCCTTCAACCATGACCATGGAAAAGCCGCCTTTTCCAAAGTCGTCCATTAAAATATCCTGACCTTTCATTGTTTCAATATCTTTCGGAAGGTAAGACAGAATATCATAGTTTATTCTGGTCGTTGCCATGAAAATCCCTGATGGTATTAATAAAAGTACCGATATGACAAGTATTATAATTCTGTGCTTAGCAATCCACTTTCCGAATTTAACCACATTGCCTCTCCTTTCTGACCGGTAGTCATTTAATGGCTATATTATACTTCCATAACAGTACAATGTCAATAGAAAAACGGCACATAAATGACTGATAGTCATAATTTCGTATACATGCATAAAATTAACAAGTCCAGATTATTGACTAATAGTCACTTTTTTATATTGACATGTTCTGAAAAACATACTATAATAAATGTAACTTATAAAAATTAAGAAAGGAGCTGATAAAATGGGTAAGCTCGATATAAACAAAAAAAGAAAACGAGAATCTCTTTTAAATACCGCTTTTAACATGTTTACCACTAAAGGATTCAGCAAAACATCAATATCTGAAATAGTTGAAAAAGCCGGAGTAGCGAAAGGTACTTTTTATCTTTACTTCAAAGATAAATACGATATAAAAAATAAACTAATAACGCATAAATCTACTCAGATTTTTAAAACGGCTCTTGAAGAACTTGAAAAATACCCTGAGCTTGATTTTCAGGACAGAATAATTTTTATTATTAATAATATAGTCAACCAGCTAAACGAGGATAAATCTCTTTTAAAATTCATATCCAAAAACCTTAGCTGGGGCATATTTAAAAACGCTCTTATTTCCGGTAATTCGGAGGACATCAGTTTCATTAATATTTATGACAAAATGCTTGAAGACGCTCCCAAAAAGCTGCACGATCCTGAAATAATGCTGTTTATGATAGTTGAACTTGTGAGCTCAACTATTTATTCTTCAATACTCTATAACGAACCTGTAGAGCTTAATTCTTTAAAGCCATATTTATACAGCACAGTAAAAATGATTATTACTAACCATGAAACTGAAAGCTCAGATTAAAAAATGTTCCCCTGCGCATTTAATACGCAGGGGAACATTTTTTACATTCTGAGCTCAGCGCCTATATCATTTAAAGCTTTTAATATTTTTTTCATAACTGAATCGGCTTGTTCATCGGTAAGAGTACCTTCATGAGAACGCATGCTTATAGAATAAGAAATACTTTTCTTTCCTTCGGCAATCTGCTTTCCTTTGTATACGTCAAAAAGCGTAACCTTTTCAAGTAGCTTTCCGGCAGCGTTCTTTATAGCCTTTTCTATATCTCCTGAAGGCAGTGAATCATCGCAGAGAAGGCTTAGATCCCTTGTAGTAGCCGGATATTTAGGCAAAGGCTTATAAGATATCTTAGTTTCAGCCAGCTCCAGCATATCAGATATATTCAGCTTGGCTATATACGTTCTTCCGCCTATTTCATAATTAGAGGAAACTTCCGGATGAATTTCTCCAAGTATTCCGATTGCTCTTCCATTTTTCATTATTACTGCGCTTCTACCCGGATGGAATGCACATGCTTCTCCGAATGCGTCAGAATCGCAGGCTCTTATATATTCAAAATCCTTTATGCCGAGAGAATCAAGCAAGGTATCAACAATTCCCTTCAATTCATAATAATCTGCACCGCCGCCGTACATGCCGACGGTCAGCCTGTCGGGTTCAAGAGGAAGCTTATCAGGACTTGTCGGAATATATTCCTTGCTTATTTCAAAAAGCCTTGCCTTTTCATTTCTGTTATTGTAATTCCTAGAGAGAATTTCAAGCATAGATGGAATAGTTGTTGTTCTCATAACGCTTGTATCTTCACCGAGAGGATTGGTTATTTTTTCAACATTTCTGAGAATGCTGTCATTCGGAAGTTTAATTCTATCAAAATGTTTTGGTGAAACAAATGAGAATGTTGCTATTTCATAGCAGCCAAGAGCCGCCATACCGGATTTAACCGCCTTGATAAATTTCTGCTCGACCGTATATTCAGCTTCCGCAACTCCTCTGAAGGCTGTAGAAGGTATATTATTATAACCGTAAATTCTTGCAACCTCTTCGGCTATATCCGCTTTAAACTCTATATCAATTCTATAGCTGGGAGAAACGACCTTTCCGTTTTCAACTGAAAAGCCAAGCATATTAAGATATTTTATCATTTCAGATTCCGGAATTTCCGTTCCAAGAAAACTGTTTATCCATTCCGGATTAAAGTCAACTGTTTTCAACGTTTTATCCGTATAATCCTTATCTATAACGGTTTTCACAACCTCTCCGGCGCCCAGCGTTTCAACTAACTGAAACGCCCTGTTAAGACATACCATGCTAATAAGCGGATCGACGCCTTTTTCATATCTGGCTGAAGCGTCCGATCTCATACCGAGCTTTTTAGCAGTACGACGCACCTGAACCGGCTCAAAATAAGCGGATTCAAAAACAACAGTCGACGTATCTTCCATTATACCGCTGTATTCTCCACCCATTACTCCCGCAACTGCAACAGGCTTTGACTTATCAGTATAACCAGCATCTCATCTGTCAGCGTCCGTTCAACGCCGTCCAATGTAGTTATTTTCTCGCCGTTCTCCGCATTTCTGACATTGATTTCGCCGCCGTCAACATATCTGAGATCAAATGCATGCATCGGCTGACCGTATTCAAGCATAACGTAATTAGTAATATCCACAAAATTATTTATAGGTCTTACTCCGCTTGCTCTGAGTCTTTCTCTCATCCATCTCGGGGAGGGTTCGATTTTGACATTTTTAACGACGCCTGCACAGTAGCGTCTGCATTTTTCCGTATTGACTATATTGACGTTAAGCAGCTCTTCAATATTTCCGTCAATTCCCCTAAAAGAAGGAACAGGAACATTAAAAGGAACATTAAACGTTGCCGAAGCTTCTCTCGCCAGTCCGGTAACAGAAAGGCAATCAGGACGGTTTGATGTAATTTCAAATTCTACTGATATATCGTTAAGCCCCAATGCAGAGCGTATGTCCTGACCGATTTCACAATCCTCTTTAATTATGAAAATTCCATCCTCAATTGCATATGGAAAATCATGAAGATTAAGACCTAATTCTCCGAGAGAGCAAAGCATGCCGCAGCTCTCGACACCCCTGAGCTTACCTTTTTTGATTTTAATTCCACCTGGGAGCAAAGATCCGTCAAGGGCAACCGGAACAACATCTCCCTCTTTTACTTTGAAGCTCCTGTTACAATCTGAACAGGCTGATCCTTTCCGACATCAACCTGACATACTACTAAATGATCTGAATTTTCATGAGGTACTACTGAAAGCAGTTTTCCCACAACAACATTTGATATTTCACAGCCTTCTTCAGTATAACCTTCTACCTTTGAACCGCTCATTGTCATTTCATGACAGAATTTCTTTATATCTATTCCATTCAGATCAACATAATCTGAAAGCCATTTCATCGATAAATCCATTTGTTTTCCTCCATATTATATTAAAACTGCTCTAAAAATCTCAGGTCATTTTCATAAAGAAGCCGCATATCGCTTATATCATATCTTGCCGTAACCATTCTTTCAAGGCCCATTCCGAAAGCAAAGCCGGAATAAATATCCGAATCTATACCGCAGCCTTCAAGAACCTTAGGGTGAACCATTCCTGCGCCGAGAAGCTCTATAAAGCCCTCCCCCTTACAAACGGAACATCCTTTTCCTCCGCACATGTAACAGCTTATATCGACCTCGCAGCTTGGCTCGGTAAAAGGAAAATGATGCGGTCTGAGTCTTATTTTACAGTCGTTTCCGTAAAGCTTTTTCATAAGCGTTTCCAGCGTTCCCTTGAGATCCGCCATAGTAATGCCCTTATCTACAACAAGTCCTTCTATCTGATGAAATATAGGAGAATGAGTAGCGTCAACGGCATCGGAACGGTAAACACGTCCGGGTGAAATAATTCTGATCGGAGGCTTCTGATTTTCCATGACATGAACCTGTACTGAGGACGTCTGAGTTCTAAGGAGTATGTTATCCGTAATGTAAAACGTATCCTGAGTATCCCTTGCAGGATGATCCGGCGGAAGATTAAGCGCTTCAAAATTATAATAATCATATTCTACTTCCGGCCCGTCGGCAACGCTGAAACCCATGCCCATAAAAATATCTTTTATTTCATTTTCAACAATAGAAAGCGGATGGAGCTTACCGAAAGCCTGCGGTTTTCCGGGAAGCGTTATATCTATCGTTTCTTCCGCGATTTTTTCCGCCTGTTCTTTAGCTTTAAGCTCTGACATTTTAGCTGTAACAGCGTTTTCAATATCCTGACGGATTTTATTTGCAAGCTGACCAATAATCGGCCTTTCCTCGGCTGACAGCTTACCCATCAGCTTTAAAATAGCAGTAAGCTCTCCTTTTTTTCCAAGAAATTTTACTCTAAGATCTTCAAGACCTTTTATCGAACCGCATTCCAAAACCTCTTTAAAAGCTGCTGATTCGATATTCTCAAGCTGCTGTTTCATTGAATCACCTCATATAATTTTTATTTCTGCCGGATGTATGGATATTTAAGGGTATAAAAAAAGCCCTGCCCTATAATAGGACAAGACATAGCTTGCTTATAAACCACCCATTAACAAAGAGCCGACACTCCCCTGTCCTTAACGCAGACATTACGTCGGAACTTACAATAATCATTACTTCGGAACCGCCACTCGTGAGTGAACTTCAGCAGTGCGAAAAACCGGACGGCTTTCAGCCTACGGCCATCCTCTCTGTGAATTTTAAAAAGCGCTGCCTACTCTCTCAGTCAATGTGTTTATTATATTATAAACAATATTAAAGAAAAATGCAAGCCCTTTATTGAAAGTTTTTTAAAAGTATGCTATAATTATTCAAAACTATTATAGCGAAGGAGAGAAATAATAAATGGATACTTTTGCAGAACAGCTTGTCACCAAAACACAGAATTCCTCGGACTCAATAAAAAAGATTATCGTTTTAGCAGGAGGAGGCGTTATCGTTGCGCTTTTGCTTTATCTGACCTTTATCTTTCCTCTGACCTTTATTCTTGCCGCAGGCGCGGCTTATGCGATATATCTGCTTTTTACCGGACTTAATATCGAATATGAGTATACCGTAACAAACGGAATTCTTGACATTGACAAGATCATTGCCAAAAGAAAAAGGGTGAACATGATTTCGGCGGATATAAAAAATTTTACGGCGTTCGGAGAATATTCCCAAGCCGTAGAGCCTTTCAGCGGAACAACAGTTTAGCCGTTGGCGGTACGGAAAAATCCCATTATGCCGAATTAACAGATGAATCCAACGGCAGTATGAGACTGATTTTTTCACCTAATGAAAAAATTCTGGACTGCATAAGACCCTATCTTCCAAGGAACCTTAAAAAATAATTTAAAAGGAGCAAAACCATGTCAGTATTACAGGACTTGATAGTTAAATTCAACAGCAAGAAAAACGCCGAGCTTTACACACGCATTATAAAGGAAATTCAATCTGCTGAAAAAATATGGACTGCATTTTCCGACGCTTCAAACAACTATTATCTTGGAAACGTAAACGGAAGCGCGACGGCATACCTGTTTTCAGAAAAGGATTTCTTTGATATATTCTATGTTCACGAAAAACAGAAGGGTTATGATGTAAGATCAGCGGAAAACCCTGCCGAATACCGCATGGCTTTATTGGCCGACCTTTATCGAAGCGGCTTTGAAACGATTATAATTGACAGCGGACAAACCTATTTAAAAATGAGCCTTTTTGACATTATAAAAAAACCGCAGGAGCAAACTGATAACAAGGATACACGGCTTATCGTAAATCCATCGCTGGTGAGAACTGCCTGCTGGTTTTTTCAGGAAAATGCTAAAGAGCCTGCAAATGAAGAAATGTGGAAGCTTTTGTTTACAGAAATTTTCAAAGCTGAATATATTGTACCCGCAGATACCAGAAACCTAAAAATCGACGGAGTTAAATCCGGAAAAATCAAGCTTGGAAAAATAGCGAGGTTTCTTTTCCGGTACTTCAAAACAGCAAGGTAAAAGCTATTATCCGTTTTTTACAGACTGGAACGAGCTTAGAAAATATGATATGAATTCAAATTACAGCGTTCTTGCGGCTAATTTTAAGGATTTGCAAAGGTTTGCAGGCAAAGCGGACGGCATCGTTATAAACCCCTACGGGGCAAATATAATTCTGACCTCCGACATGCTCAACGATATAAAAAATATTTCATTGAAAGCTGAAAAAAGCAAATCGGAAATTATGGTTGGCGAGCCAAAGGAATACCCGGTAAAAATGGTTAGAGCTATGTCAGATTATTTTAAAGAACTTCAGGAAATCAGCTCGGCATATCTTAAGCTGATGGTAAAAGACGGGAATAAAAGCTATCTTGTTGCATTAAATTACGGCGGAAAAGAAAATCCGACCGAAATTTATAATAAAATTGCAGAAAAAGCTTTGCCTCATGCCGATGGAATACCGATAGATTTTATATCGGCGGATTCTGAATTTGCTGAAAAAGTATTTAAAAATTCACAACCGTTTTACAGGAATTAAAATATGAATACGATACACAAAGAAATAATTGTTACCCCGAATCAAATGAAAATACTTGAACAGGAGTCCGATAAATCCGGCGTAAGCTATGAGAAGCTGATGGAAAACGCCGGAATGGCTCTTGCCTTTGAACTAAAAAGAGTTATAAACATTCTCTGCAGCGATAAAAAGCTTTCAAGAAAACCGGAAGTAATTTTCCTCTGCGGAAATGGAAATAATGCCGGCGACTGTTTCGTTTCGGCAATATTGCTTAAGGAAATGAGAATAGATTCTAAAATCCTTCTTCTGAACGGAGAACCAAAAACCGAACTTGCTTATCTAAATTTCAAAAAATTAAAGGGTATACCAATTATCAGAGAAGAAAGCGAGATGCTAAATATCCTTAAAAATTCTTTCGCTGACATAAAGGTAGACGGCGTTTTCGGAACCGGATTTCACGGAGAGCTTCCGGATAATATTAAACGTATTTTTGAAGCATGCCAAGGATTTAAAATCGCTGCCGATGTCCCAAGCGGCGGTAATTGTAAAACCGGCGCCGTTTCCGAAGGTATGCTGAAAGCTAATATAACCGTTACCTTCGGCGGCCGAAAATTCGGAACGACTCAGTATCCGCTTAAGGAATTCTGCGGAGATATTGTAAGCGTAGATATAGGAATACCTCTTGAAGTTTATCAAATGCTTGATTATCCTATAAAAGAACTCGATGATCACATCGCTAAGCAATCTATTCCCAAAAGAAAAGCTGATTCCAACAAAGGAGATTATGGACGTCTTATTAATGTCTGCGGGAGTGAATCCATGCCGGGAGCCGCGATAATGTCTGCATGCGCCGCCTCCAGATGCGGCGTAGGACTACTGACTGTATGCACGCCTAAGCAATATATACCGCAATTTGCCGCGAAATTGCCGGAAGCCGTATATCTTCCTCTTGATACCTCTGCCAACGGAATTATACGTCAGGCGCATATGAAAAGATACGCCAAGCAGCAGAAAAAGCCACATGCGTACTTATCGGCTGCGGAATAGGAGTAAGCGAAGACAGCAGGATTCTGGTAAAAAAATTGCTGTTAAATTTAAATTGTCCTATTATTTTGGACGCAGACGGAATAAACTGCATAACAGACTGCATAGATATTATTAGACAAACAAAGTCAAGCATTACATTGACTCCCCACCCAGCAGAGATGGCACGGCTATGCGGCGTTACAGCGGCAGAAATCCAGTCGGATCGACTTGAATATTCAAAATGCTTTGCAAAAAATTATCACTGTACTGTCATTTTAAAGGGAGCCGGTACAATTATTGCATCTCCTGAGAGAGCATATGTATGCCCGACAGGTAATCCGGGAATGAGCAAAGGCGGAAGCGGAGATGTTTTAAGCGGAATTATTGCGTCCTTTACAGCGCAAAATATTTCTGCTTACGCCGGAGTTTATATTCATGGAAAGGCAGGGGATAACGCGGCTGTAAAGCGTTCTATGCAAGGAATGCTTCCTACAGATATAATTGACGAGCTGACGGGAATATTTCAAGAATATGAAAAGGAATAAAATAAAGACGGAATGTAAAGCTTAAAAAATTAAACTAAAGGAGCTTTATATGAAAAAAATTATTCCTATTTTTTTATCAGTTTTTCTGATAATATCAATGTGCGCATGTTCGTCCGGAGGAAAAAATGTCAAATTCTCTCCCAAGCTTAACGAACCGTTTGTGGTAACTGCCAAAATACAATACGGAGATCAGGAATCGGACGCATCGTTCAGAAAATACAGCAAGGCTAACTGGGACATAGAATTTTCTTCGCCTAACACCCTTTCCGGAGTTATTTTATCCTATCGGGACGATAAAGTCGACGCTTCCTATAAAGGACTCAGCTTTTCAGTACCTAAAACGGCTCTCCCGATAAAATCTATTATATCTACATTTATTGACGTCGCAGACAGCACGGCAGATCTTCCTGAAATTGAAGCGACTGAAAAAGAAGGTCTAATGATAATAGAGGGTGAAACCCAGCAGGGAAAATATACTTTAAAGCTTGATAATTCCGGCGGCTTATCCGAATTTTCTATGCCTAATCTTGAGCTTAAAATTGTTGATTGTTTTCACTGATTTCCATGTAGACAGCTCTGATATACCGGAGTCAACGCAGGCTGAAACCGCAGAAACAACTCAGTCTAATCTTGAAACTCAGTCAGAAGACGAAGCTACAACCGAAGCAATTACAGAAGCTGTCACAGAAGCAGCAGAATAAAACAAAAACCGGTTTTCTAAATGAAAACCGGTTTTTTATAATCAATCAAGCTTTTCCAATGCTTGATCTATATCTGCTAATATATCTTCTACATTTTCAAGACGCATGAAAAACGAATCATTCCACCGTCAATACCGGCTGCAACCAACTGCTCGTCAGTAAGCTGTCTGTGTGTGGCGCTTGCAGGATGAAGTACGCAGGTTCTGATATCTGCCACATGTACTACATTAGACGCCAGCTTCAGGCTATCCATAAATTTGACGGCGCTGCTTCTTCCTCCCTTTATAGTAAACGAAATAACGCCGCTGCATCCGTCCGGCAAATATTTTCTTCCGAGTTCATAATATTTATCGTTTTTCAGACCGGGATAACTCACTGAAACAACCTTATCCGAAGCCTCGAGGTGAGCGGCTACTATCATAGCGTTTTCGCAGTAATGCTTCATTCTTATGGCAAGAGTTTCCAAACCCAGATTTAAGAGGAAAGCCGAATTGGCAGCCGGATAACAGCCGAAATCTCTCATAAGCTGCATCCTTGCTTTAACGATATATGCATTGTTTCCATATGTCTTAGTATAGCTTATTCCATGATAGCTTTCGTCCGGCTCTACAAAATCAGAAAATTTTCCGCATGACCAGTCAAATTTGCCTGAATCAACAATAACTCCTCCTACCTGAACAGCATGTCCATCCATATATTTAGAAGTTGAATGAACTACGATATCGGCTCCATGCTCAATAGGACGGCATAAAATCGGAGTAGGAAATGTATTGTCTATAATAAGCGGAAGATTGTTGCTATGAGCTAATTCCGCAAACTTTTCTATATCTAAAACAGCTAACGCAGGATTTGCCAGTGTTTCTCCGAATACAGCTTTAGTATTAGGTTTAACCGCTTTCTGAAGCTCTTCTAAAGGAGCGTCGGCATCTACGAATATACATTCAATACCGAATTTTTTAAGAGTAACTGCAAAAAGATTTACGGTTCCTCCGTAGATAGCAGACGTAGATATAAAGCTGTCACCCGCGCTGCATATATTGAGTATTGAACACAGCGAAGCCGCCTGTCGCTGGAGGTTGCCATAGCTCCGATACCGCCTTCTAATGCCGCTATCTTTGCTTCAACCGCCATTACCGTAGGATTTTCAAATCTGGAGTATATCAGACTTTTGGTAGGATCGTCAAATACCGCCGCCACATCGTCTGTCGAATCATATACATATGTAGTGCTCTGAACTATAGGAACAACTCTCGGTTCTGTGTTTTTTGGCGAATAGCCTTCATGAATGCATTGCGTTTCAATTTTCATTTCAATCCTCCGTAAATTATTTTTATCTCATTTATAATAACATATTTTTTATAACAGGTCAACCAGTTTTTCCATAAATATAAAAACAGACCGGACGTAAATGTCCGGTCATTATAAATCAGCCAACCAATAATATCGCCCAATAATGTTTATAGATATCGTTTGTTTTGTAATAGCCTATGCCCACTTTAGTATATTTACTATCCAAAACGTTTGATTTGACCTCGCTGTTATCCATCATAGCGGTAAATAAATCCTTGGGAGTAGCCGGAACAGCCGCAATAGAGTTAGCGCAATACTCATAATCTATTCCGAATTCCGTAAATATCGTCTGAAACTCCGAACCGTCAGGACGAGTTGAACCCGACCACTTCTTAGGCAATTCAGAAGCACGCTTCATTGCTGCGTCTGTAATATTATAGTCAAATTCAAGCGTCGGCTTATTCTCAATAGATCTTTTCATATTTATTAGATTTAAAACTTCATTTAATTTGCTGTCGCATAGTATAAGCCGAGAAATGCCTATTGAATCATAAAGATCAACATTACCGTCTTTATTATAATCTGCATATTTAAGATTGGAACCGGTCAGCGCCGGAGCTTTAAGTATATGCTTGCATATTGCAATCGCATCATAAAGATCCACCGTTCCGTCGTTCGTAGCGTCGCCGCTTCTGAAATCTGCGGCAGACGCAGTAAACGGAGATGTCAGCAATAAACCTGACATTAAAGCTGACGAAAAAACCGCCAAAGTTTTTTTACAGAGATTTTTCATATGTACTTCCTTTCCTGCTTTTTAAATCCAAGCTTTAACTCATCCACATTTTAATATATTTTAGATTATATCATAAATTAAATTAAATTGCAATAAGTTTTTTATAAATTTTATGTTCTGAATTAATTTTCAGGAAATATATGTAAAATCAAATCGAACTTCCGCATTCATTGCAGAACTTAGCTTCAGGATCGTCTGACTTAGCTCCGCAGGATGGACATATTTTATATTCCGGCAAATTTACAGGATCAGGATTCTTATTTTCATTGTCCGTATCTGTTTCTACCGGCTGAACAGATATTACTGCTGTTTCTTGTTTCTTTTCAGACTGATCTTCATTTTCAATATTCAAATTATTTTCAGCCTTTGCTCCGCATATATCGCAGAATAGCGCACCCGATTCAAGAATATGACCGCAATTTCTACATTTATAAGCCTGCTCGTTCTTATCCTGCTGTTCATCTCTTACTTTTGTTCCGCATTTTGAGCAAAAGATAGCGTCAATTTTAAAATGAGCGCCGCAGACGGGACAACAGTTTCTGTTTTTAATTTTTGTTATTTCATTTTTAGTTTCCTCTATTTTTGCCATAGACATATTTATAGCTTCTACCGAAGACAAAAACTCTTCATCCGGTGAATTTCCAAACTTTTCAAAATATATTTTTCCCATCATTTTATAATGAGTATCAATTTTTCTTTCCTCTGTTCTTATTATATTGTTAAGAGAGCTGGTTTCAGAAACAGTTTTAGCTTTTCTTGCCAATTCCTTGCTTTTGTTGGTTATAGTATTTCCGATTTTTTCAAAACAAGACATAATTAACTCCATTCTGCCGCCTTAATCTGAAAAAATAATAAAATCCCTCTGCGGCCAACCGGAATTCTATTAATAATTTATAAAAACCTGATAATCAGGCAAAAACCTTTTTTTAATTATAACACTCCTTTTATTTTTCTGCAATACTTGAAATATTATAATATATCTGTTATTATTTAACATAGAAAAATTAAGGAGATAAAAAATGAAAGATATAAATTTTATAATATCTGAATTCGGTATTAATTCCGGATATATAAAATATAAAAAATTAGGCGAAGGACATATAAACGATACATACAAAATATATTCGTCAGAAGGAGTATTTATACTTCAAAAAATTAATACCGACGTTTTTAAGGAACCTGAAAAAGTTATGCAGAACATTGATTTTACGCTTTCTCATATAAAAAAAGAAATGCTGCTGAACGGAGAAAATCCCGACGGAAGATTTCCTGATTATATTAAATCCGGAATAAACAATTATCTGAAATACAACGGTTTCTGGAGAATCTATAAATACCTGGAAAATACAATAACTGTTAACAAATTTCAAAATACAGATATTATTCAGCAATTCGGTAAGCTCTTAGGCAGCTTTCATAAATACACCGAATCTGCGGATATAACAAGGCTTAATATAACAATACCCGGTTTTCACAATATCAGTGAAAACATATCCAGACTATTCAGTTTTAACAAGAACGCATATGATTATAATTTTTTTAAAAAAATTTACGATTATTATATAAGTAATCGGTATATCTTAGGTACTAAGCAGCTTGTTCACAACGATGTAAAATGTTCAAATATATTGATAAACACTAAAAGTAATATGCCCTGTGCAATAATAGATTTCGACACTATCATGCCGGGGTATGCGGCCTTTGACTTCGGAGACGCCGCAAGATCATCCTGCACTGACGATAATAAAATCAATATAACAAAGCTCAAAGCTTTTTCAAAAGGATATTTTTCTGCCGGATGCAGCTTATCAGCAAAAGCTTGCTCCCTTGGGTTATTATCAATAACCGCCGAACTTGCCTCCAGATATTTATACGATAGTATAACCGGATGTAATTATTTTAAAAATATAAACGCTTCTGAAAAATTAAATAAGTTCTATAGGCTCTCTGCTCTTGCTGAAAACATATATCTTAATATATCAGAAATCGAAAAAGCAATAATTGACTCAATGTAATTATTATTTATTTTTAATTAACGTTACTATTTCATATCTAATATTTTTATATTTTGTCAGAGCAGAAAAAAATAATCGATATATCCACAATAACGGTAATATATAACAATGCCTTTTTAAAATCGGAAAAGATTCTTTCATAATATTAATATTTGGAAATAATCTATTTAAAATATATTTATATTTACCATTTTTATTTATTTGATTCAAAATATTATTATGTTTTGTCCCATAAACGCCGCTTTCAAATATATATTCCGCAATAAGATCAGTCTGTTTTATACCGGAAGCGTTTCCAAACCATATTTCAGAAAGATCAGCCATCATTTCATAAAAACTACATAATCCGAGTTTCTTAAATTCAGACCATATATAATTAAAATCCATACTATTCTTATATTTTTTCAGAAACAAATAAAAATCTATAACCGACCTGATTCCCGTACCTCCGGCATAATAATGCTTTGCCATATGAGCTGTAAAATAAATAAAATTATCCTCTAACCCGAATGAATAATAATAAGGACTTGTTTCCAAAGCATATTCCCAGACTGATTTATAATAGCTATGCAGCTTTTTATCACATGGCGTAAATAACTTATTATGTATTTCAATATTAAGACACGGTTCTTTATAATACACGTCATGGTTTCCCTTATTATAGCTCCTGATTGTATATCCTGCATTCTGCATAATCTTTCTTAATGACTGACGTTTTTCGGAATCTATCAAAATATCCAGATCCGCCATAAACCTCATGTCACTATGCGGATAAAGCCCCTTAATAAAAAAGCCCTTAACCGGAATTATACGAATTTGTTCAAGCTCTGCGGCCTTTTTAATTTCTTCAAGCTCATTTTTTTGTATTATATCCCGTGCGATTGCTCTGTCTCGATCTTCGGACCACTTTTCATACAAAAAAGTTTCCGGCTTATTATCCATCATTTCAACAGAATAAAAAATCAAATTATTTATTTTATGTAATAACGATATATTATATATTTCCTCAAAGGTTATATTTTCCGGCTTTTCAGGAGGTTTTCTATTTTCAAGAGCGCATTTGACGAGTTCTAAAACGTAATTTTTCAAGTCGTTATTCATTTATTTTTACCAAAGACTAATCTTCGTCTTACGGCCGCATAAAAACCGGCGCCGGCTGCAATAACTGAAGGAACGATTATATACATGAATTTATATTTATTATTACCGTCGCTTTCTTTTTTCCCGAACACGGCTACTGTAGTTTCATACGTTTTATCGGAAGAAGCTGTTGCAGAAATCTCAACGGATCTTCTGATGTAAACGTTCCTGTCAACGCTGATAACGGTTGACGACCGTGTATTTGTCAAATTGTATAAAGAAGTTAACCGAGCTTCAGACGACGGACTCTGATAAAAGCCGTAAGCATAATTATACGAATTATTTTCAGCTTCGGCAACAGAGGTAAACTCATAATACACATCTGTTTTATTAAAACTGTTCATACTCGTTTCTATATATGTCGCTTCTTTAGTTATAACCGGAACATCAGTGGGTTCAGTAGGTAAATATTCGGGATTTTCAAGAGAAAAGCTAAAAATTCCGCTGTCATTTTTAATAAGCCTATCGACCGCAGCTATACCGATTGCAGCCTGATCAGACGCATATGGATTTGAGGGCATTCCTTTGACATGAGAAAATCCGCCGTCATCGTTTTTAAAGGAGATAACATTATCAATTATTGTATTTCCGTTTTTGATGTATCTTTCATCGGTCAGAGGATCAATTCCCATAGTACATAAAGCTAACAATACCTGAGACGCGCTTTCACAATTTTCTGTTCCACCGCTGGCATATCCGCCGTCAGAAAGCTGAGACTCAGACAAAAATGCCAAGGCTTCATCCAATATTACTTTTACGCTTTTAGCTATACTTTGATTTGTTTTCTGGTTTACATAATTATATATAGTATTATCCGTATAATATTTGCTTAGCGCTGTGATCGCATTTGCGGTTATATCCGTATCGCTTGTTTCTCCATATAAAGAAAACCCGCCGTCACCATTTTGCTGTTTAAGTATTTCCAATATAATATCTTCTCTCGAATAAAAGCTTCCGTCCGGTATATCTGTTTCTGCAGCGTCAAGCGATATAAGTCCCCATATCCATCCGTTAAGTCCCTGTCTGCCCAATGAAACTGTTTTTCCCCTGTTATATACACCGTCCTCCAAAAGATTAATGCCACGAACGTCAAAAGGATCGCCGCCGCATGCAAGTACAGTTAGAATAATCCTATGCCATTCAGTTGATTTACTGCGGCTGAGCTTTTGCTCAGTCTGATATCTCTGGTATACATTTTCAGAAAGATTATGGAGATAATCAGAATTATCTCCATAATACCTTCCATATACAAAAGCGCACCAGTCTCCGTCAGTCGAACCGGCATACTCGCTCACATTGCCTCTGTATTTTAATACGTCTTCAATTATATTTTCATAGCTTATACATTCCGCCTTATACGACGGGAATATCATGAAAATAATCATGACGGAAATAAATAGAGCCGCTTTTTTCATATAATCACCGGTATTTCTTACATAAATGTTTTAGCTATTGCTATCGCGTCATACAGATCAGTATTTCCGTTATTATCGAAATCGGCAATAGCGATCTGTTCATCTGTAAGAGACGACGGATCAATAAGATATCCAGAAACTGCAATCGCGTCGTAAAGATCAATTTTTCCGTCCATCGTAACGTCTCCGCGGGCATATCCGGTTGAAATACTGCAAACCATTCCGTTTTTGCTCTCCGAATAGCTTTTTACAATGCTATTCTCTGAGCCGTTGAGCGATAAACCGTTATATGAAATCAAATCAAGCTTATCCTGATCCAATTTGGGAAGACCAAGCTCGTTATGTAGCCGCAATACCTGCATTATAACACCGGTTAAAGAAGCTTCGGAAGATATATTTACATTCCCGATTTTACTATATATCAAGTCTATATTATCTTTTGAAGCTCCTATAAATTCAAAAAAGTCGTTTAATGTATTTATTCCCGAAGGCATTTTGAAATTCTTTATCATTTCAGAAGTCATAAACGCATTTTCACCGGTCAGCTCCATCTGAATCGTATCCGGTAAGCTTATGCTTTTCAAATTATTGCAAAGCCCGAACGTAAAATCAGATATACCGACAACGCTGACTCCGTTTACCTCTTCCGGAATCATTATATCCTCTAAAGAATTATTCTTTAATTCCTTTAAAATTAATCCGTTTTCAGTTTTTTCAAAAATAAAATCAGAAACTTCAATGATTGTTTCAGATTCTATAGCTTTATTAAGTACAGAACAAGCTTTATCAAGCTCCGATTGAGTAGCAGAAAGATCAGAACAGATCTTCAGCGCATCTGTATACTCCTCGCTTTCCTTTAATCCGACCGCATACGCTTCTGAAAGAACAGATATAATTTCTGTTCGGTCCGTTTCAGGAATAAGCGAAGCCATACCGCCCCACTCAGCCATATAAGACGTATCATATCCGATGTCAGCGCCATAGCCGACTATAGTATACTGCCATCTTAGAACGTCGCCGTCCTCTGGAGCATAGTCGTTTATTCCATATGACGGGATCTGATTTCCTACCGTGAAATTCCAGCCCGACATCGCATAATAATCCATGCCGCTGAGCCATGCCTCGTCTTCACGCAGATCGTCAACCTCATGGCCCTTTGAGATAACCGCGTCTATTATAAACTGCGGTATGTTCTCTGTGCCGAATCCGTCGTCCGCGATACTTGAAATATAGCTTCCGGTTCCGCTGCCCATATTAATATTTTCTGAGCCAAGAGCTCTGTCCGTTATATCCGCACCTGTTTCACCTTCAAAATAAGGCACTTTGACAGGCTCAAGTATGAATCCCTGACCAAGCGTGAATTTCTCTACGCTGACGGTTACATAACCGATAGGCAGTTCTTCCGCCGCGGACGCTCCGACAGAACCGGCAGACGCTATAATACTGACGGCAGCAATAATTCCCATAAATTTTTTTAATTTCATTTTTTATTCCTCCGATAAAAATTTAATAATACTTTTACGGCAGGTCTCCTGGCTTGAAATCAACCTAATAATCTGCATAGTCTTCCCGAAATTATCAGTGACCGACATAAACATGTCCGGCAGATTTTCGTCCTTCACACAGTAGCGGGGACTGCTGCGGATTCTAACCGCATTCCCTATTAATGCATAATTGCAGCCGTAAAAGCTTTTATTATTATATATCCTTATATCAAAATTGTCAAATTATAACTTCCATCGACGACGCTTTTTCTCCTGACAGCATATAACTAATTGAATCCGGCTGTGAAAAACCGCAGAATATTTCATACTTTCCGCCGTAAATAACGCTGTTGCCGTTTTCATCAATATCGGCAAACGCTTCAATCGGAATCTCAAGCTCAATTAATTTTGATTCTCCGCTCTTTACAAATACTCTTTTGAAACCCTTAAGGGAATAATTTCTGACGGCGTTTTCAGAAAAGCTTTTAATATATAACTGGAATACATTTTCACTGTCATAGCTTCCCGTATTCTTTACTTCACATTCAATCCGGCAGGTTTCGCCCGACCTCTTGAAATCAATAGCTCCGCATTCAAAATGAGCGTAAGTCAGACCATAGCCAAATGGATACAGTATATTATTTTCGGCAAAACGATAGGTTCTGTTTTTCATAGAATAATCAGTAAATTCAGGCAGCAAATCGGCGTTTCCGTAAAATGTTACCGGAAGCTTTCCAGACGGGGAAACCTTTCCAAGAAGAATATCTGCCAGCGCCTTTCCGCCCATAGCGCCTGAATACCATGCCTGAATAAGCGCGTCGGCATTATCCTCCGTATTTATTGCGCTTCCGGAAGCATTGACTATGATTAAAGGCTTTCCTGTCTTTTCGATTTCTCTTAGAAGTATTCTCTGGCTTTCAGGAAGTCTAAGATCAAGCTTATCGCCGCTTGCATATGCGTTACCGGTGTCGCCTTCCTCTCCTTCTAAGGTAGCGTCCAAGCCGGTGCATAATATAACAATATCAGCACATTCCGCAGCTCCAAGCGCTTCTGAAAGTCTATCGCCGGGAAGTGCGAGCGGTTCTACCCTTTCCTTAAAAAGATGACAGCCTTCTGAATACAGCACTCTTACCTCCGGCTCAAAGGCTTCTCTAATTCCCTCAAGAAATGTTACATACCTTGATGAGGTTCCGAAATAGTTGCCCTTAAGAACATCTCTTGAATCAGCCGCAGGACCAATTACCGCTATTGTTTTAACTTCAGATTTTTTTATCGGAAGTATGCCGTTGTTTTTGAGCATAACCATTGATTTTTCAGCGCATTTTCTTGAAAATTCATTATGCTCCGGAGAATCCGCTTCTTCGAAAGAAATACTGTCATACGGCGTACATTCATCGAACATTCCAAGCTTTATTCTGGTTTTTATAACTCTTTTAACGCATCTGTCTATATCCTCTTCTGACACCAGTCCTTCATTGTAGGCATTTATAAGATGAATATAGGTGTTTCCGCAGTTTAAGTCGCAACCGTTTTTTATTGCAAGCGCAGCCGATTCGGGAGCTGATTTTGTAACGTGATGATTAACATGAAAATCTGCTATAGCCCAGCAGTCAGAAACAAAATATCCGTCAAACTTCCATTCATTTCTCAAAAGATTGTTGAGATATTCGCTTCCGCAGCATGGCTCTCCGTTCAAACGATTATAAGCGCCCATAACTCCCTCTGCATGAGCTTCAGTTATAAGAGCCTTGAAGGCAGGCAAATATGTCTCCCAAAGCTCTTTTTCAGATACCTCTGCATTAAAGCTATGTCTTTGCGCCTCCGGACCGCTGTGTACCGCAAAATGCTTTGCACAAGCCGTGGCTTTATATGGAAGCTTGTCGCCCTGAAGTCCTTTTACAAATGCGCAGCCCAGCCGCGAAGTCAGATACGGATCCTCTCC
>ERZ860023.464-NODE-464-length-24611-cov-1.763968_pt1 | contig 24611 bp, 18 predicted proteins | sample MGYA00509983_ERZ860023 | MGnify/ENA primary metagenome ERZ860023 (study PRJEB30046, sample SAMN00715180) | human gut metagenome | study: EMG produced TPA metagenomics assembly of the A metagenome-wide association study of gut microbiota in type 2...
AGGTAATGATACATTCATCAACATGTTTTTGGTCTTCTTTAATAATAGTCGGCATTAAACGTCAACCGTCCATTCAATATGGTCAGATCCAGACCTATATTGGTCTGTGTCGTGGTTTCCCATGTTAAATCAGATGTACGCAAGTTGGCTGGCTAATGGTAGGAACAGCATTTGCATAATCAGTAGAATCACCTTCGCCGCCTTTCTTAAACCATTCGATACGACCGATATTGTAACGCTGCAAATATGCATAGTCACCAATACCCGACTGGTTACCGGTTTGTCCCCAGCCAAGACGGAGCTTCAGGTTGGAAACCACGTCCTGATTCTGCATGAAAGCTTCTTCTGACACGCGCCATGCCAAAGCTGCGGAAGGGAAGGTACCCCAACGGTTGCCGGCACCGAAGTTGGAAGAACCGTCGCGACGGAGCGTGGCGGTCAGGATGTAGCGGTTCAGCAAGCTGTAGCTTGCACGGCCGAAGTAGGAGATGCCACGGCTTTCCAGATTCAGGGCGCCGCTTCCGCTCAGTGTCTCGGGCTTGGTGGTCAGGCCTACGTTACGGTTGTCCGGACTCCAGAATCCTCTTGAAGAGGCGGAAGTCCACTGGCCGTAATAGCGTGAAACCTCGTTACCCAACATTACGGTCAGGTCGTGCACGTCGTTCTTCCAGCTATAAGTCAGCGTATTCTGGATGGAGAGTGTCTGTCCGTCATTGTTGCCCAGGCCAAAGCTATAATCGTTGTCGTTGCTCGGATTGACGTAGGCGTTTGTTCCTTTGGTCACGTCGATGGCTGTTCCGTTGTAGTAGTTTACACGTTTGATGCCGCCGCTGAAGTTGTTGTCGGAGTTGCCGGTGTAGTCGTATGAAACCAGCGTCTTCCAGCTCAGACCCTTCAGCGGAGTGACTGTCAGGTAGGCACTTGCCAAGGCACGGTTGGTACGGTTGCGCTTGTTCAGCTCCATCTGCTTGGCATACATATTACCTATTGTTGTTCCCCAGAAACCATCGTTGGTATCTTTACCGCCGAGCACTTCACCATACGTGCCGTCGGGGTTGACCACGTTCGGAGAAATGTACGAACCGACGGGTACACCGTCATACGTGGCATCGCCACGAGTCACGAAGTCCATTGTCGGGCACATGAAAGCGAAGTCACGCAAAGAGGAAAGGTTACCGAAGTTACCGATAGAGTTGTTCGAGCCGTGGGCATCGGTATGGATATAGCTTACGTCAGCGCCGAATTCCAGGTAATTGTTGACTTTGGTCTTCACGTTGGCGCGAGCCGTGATGCGTTGGTATTGCGTGTTGACTACCAACCGTCGTTGCGCAGGAAACCGATAGAAGCATTGTACTGTGTCTTCTCCGTACCGCCGGAAGTAGAGATGCTGTAGTTCTGCTTCCAGGATGCACGGGTCATCACGTCTTGCCAGTCAATCTGCTTGCGTTTGCCGTCATATTGCTCGCTCCACACTTCGTTCCAAAGGCTTGTGCCGTCGTTGGCACGTGCTTGGCGCAGGTTGGCGGCATATTGGTCTACATTACAAACGTCCAGCTTGTTGGGCAGTGTCTGGAGACCGAAGTCGGCAGTGATGTTGATGGAAGAATGTCCTTTTGTCCCGTGTTTAGTAGTAATCATGACTACACCGTTGGCACCGCCGAACCATAGATGGCAGTTGCGGAGGCATCCTTCAGCACTTCGATGGATTCGATGTCGGAAGGATTGATGAAGTTGGCATTGGTACCCACCTGTATGCCGTCTACTACATAGAGCGGGTCTGCCTTGCCGTTGATGGTGGCAACACCACGGATACGGACGGCGGCATTGGCATCGGGAGCACCGTCCTGCATGGTTACTATGACACCCGGGCTGCACCTTGCAAGCCTTGTGCAATGTTGGTAGGAGTGCGGCGCAACATGTCTTCTGCGTTTACAGAAGCTACCGAACCGGCAATGTCGCTCTTCTTCATCGTACCGTAGCCCACAACTATTACTTCGTCCAAAGCTTGTGCGTCTTCTTTCAATATGATGTCCAATGTGGTCTTGCCGGCTACTTGGACAGTCTGAGTGACATAGCCGATAAAGGAGAAGGTCAATTTGGCATTGGAGGGAACGCTCATCTGATATTGACCGTTGATGTCTGTGATGATGCCGTTAGTCGTACCTACTTGCAGGACGTTTACACCCGGCATGCTTTCGCCGCTGGTATCTTTTACGGTACCTTTCACTGTAATGTTCTGGGCACATACCCAAACAGGAATCATCAGTAGGAATGATAATAACCCGATACTTCTTTTAAGATTAATGTTTTTCATATAAAAATAGGTAATAGAAAAAATAAATTTTACTATAGTGGTTAATTAAGGTATAAATGCTGTTTTTACAATTTATACGGAAGGAATGAACTTTTTTTCTATGTCTTCATAATTGCTTTGATTTAACAGGTTAATACTTTATATTATTCTCGTTTCATATCGAAAGCAAAATTATCAATTAGATATTAATAAGTGTGAAATTCACGCTACCTCTTGTTTACTCGACGTAACATCTATAGATGAAAATGTTACAAAAACTGTTTCGTACGTTACATAGCACCGGCAATGTGGTATTTGGTGGGTGTTGAATCTTCACTTGACCCTATTGAAGTTGACAACGCGATACTTCAAGTTGACAGACACTGGCATCTAATCTGTCAGACACAGCGGAATGTCCTTCACCGTCAACCCTCGAAATGAAAAGAAGTTTCACCGGGAACCCCGATGAATAGAGCGGTTCTGAAAAAGGTGAAAGCTGTGACGAGTTTATTTCACCACAGAGGACACAGAGTCTCACAGAGTTTTTTGAGGGAATCAAAATCGGTAGTATCTGTCATTAGCTTGTAAAAGGAGAAAACTCTGTGAGACTCTGTGTCCTCCGTGGTGAAAGCTAAATTATCATTTATGTACCAACTTATTTTTTTATGATTACATAGTCCCCTTCGTTGCATTATGTTCAATGGAGATTTTACTGTTCGTCAAGTATTGTGATAGAATAGTCGGGAGAAACGAGGGAGTATAGCTTTACATCATTGGGCAATTTGTTATCCTTGGCGAATTCCTTGTTCATTTCATATACTTTACCACTGAATTTGACCTTTAAACCCTCGATTGCTATCTTGAGTAGGGCTTCTTCTGCATCCTTGGAGGTTGTACGTATATAGAAACGGCTCTTCTCTTCGTCTTCTATGTAGGTCAGTCCGAGGCTTCTATCTTTATGTACCACTCCCGCAATGGAGTTTGCCTCCATCAGATAGTTACCGACTATAGTTATCGTTCTGGGGGGAGGAACGCGATCGCCAACAACAAGATTATCATCCTTATTGTTACAAGCAGAATTGAATATGACCGTTCCCATCATCATCAGAAGGAATACGCAAACAGACGGCAAATTGTTTCTTTTCATATGATTCAGTTATTGATTGTTGTGAAAATAATTAGCAAAAGTCAAATTAATTCATCGTAACTTATTTATTAGGGTTAAACAAATCTATAATGTATTGGAGATGCAACCTTGGTTTGATGAGTTGACGCTTCATGTAACTTCTGTCTTACATCGAAAACAAAATTACGAATTAAATGTCAATGGTTGTGATATTTGCGTTGTTTTTTGTTTGCTTGATGTTACATCTATAGATATGAATGTTGCAGAAACTGTCTTGTATGTTACATGGCATCAGTAATATAAAGCTGAACATAAGACGCCGGAGACAGAGAAAATGGAGATGCCTCTATTGAAGAGAGTAGGTGATATCCGTTCCCTTCTCTTTCCGGGCTGTCCGGCTGATGTCGTATGCGGAGGTGTTGACCTTTCCGGAGATGAACTCGGGGATATTATAGGATTTCATCAGGAAGGTGTAATGGTCTTTCTCCTTTTGCGGCAGCAAGAAGGGCTTGTGTGCTTTCCCTTCTTCGTCTATATAGGCAATGAAGGGGCGGGTATACAGTCCGTCTGTGCGTCGGCTGCTGAACACCACCCAGTGGCTGTTGCTGCTCCATGAATGGTAACTCTCCACGTCGTTGCTGTTCAGTGCCGACAAGGGGCGGATTTGGTTGGTGTGCAGGTGGGCGAGGTATAGGTCCGCATCCTTGTGCCAGATGGAAAAGTTGCCGTATGCGGAGAGGGTGAACATGAGGAATTTGCCGTCGGGCGATACGCGGGGGAAAGAGACGCTTTTTCCTGCCCGGCGTGCATTGTAAAGCGTGTCTGCCTTGCTGCCGAACGAACGGGTGTCTGCATCAAAGCCGATGGAACACAGGCTGTACTTCACTTGGTCGTATTTTCCGGGTATGCTCACGCTGTCCGCGGAACAGAAATAGAGCGTTCTTCCATCGGGCGAGAAAGTGGGGAATGTCTCAAAGGCAGTGGCCGAGGACAGAAGTGGGGAGCTGACAATCTGCTTCCGTTTCACGTCGTAAATCACGACATCGGAGGCATAATCCATGACTTCCACGCGGTTCGGGTCGGTGGTATGGAACATCTGCTTGGTATCGTTCACCGAGAATGCCACAAAATTGCCGGAGGGATGCCACGACGGGTAGACCAATGCCGAAATGGTCTGCGGTGTTTTCGTATTCAGTTTCTTTATCTGTCCTTCCTCTATGATGTAGGTCCCTCCGTAGTCGGAACGGAGGTGGAACAGCATTTTCTCCGGGTTCTGCCCGCAGAAGGAATGGCAGTTCATGCAGCCGTAGCCGGTCATCTTGTTGGTGAGGATGGCTGTTTCCTCATAGTTTTCCAGACAACGTTGGTAGATGCCCATCTCGTTCCAGGTCTCGTAGCCCGGTTCTATCAGCCGGTAGGCGATGTAGGGGTCTATCTTCTCTTTGGCGATGTAGAGGTGGAAAGGGGCGTATTCTTCCCATTTGTCTCCTCTTTGGGCCTGCAGGCGGACGGTGATGGTAGATGCGGCGTCTACGAGCCTTTTCCATTTGGAGGGACTGATGGCTATCTGCCCGTTGCGGGTTGTGACGGTAGTTTCTTCATCGCCTGCCCGGTATATGGCCCGGAGACGGGAGGCATGGCAGCTGTCCGGCAGGGAGAAGCATGGGGGAGCCATGTTCGGGGGAAGCGTGACTTCGGTATAATCGGGCGATATGGGAGGCCGGCAACTGGTATGGCGGTCGATATGTACGTTTTGTGAGCAGGCTGCCAGCAGCAGGCAGCTGATTAGGGTTGGCAGATATGTCAGGATTCTCGTTTTCATTTCTGTTTTCATTTTCTATATTTCAGGAAATACCATAAGTTGTGGGAGTCTTTGGAGGGTTGTCGGCTGAATTCCTCGAAGCGCTCCACGGTAGCTGCCTGTATGTTGTATCGCTCCAATGTTTCCCGGTCTCCGGCGGCAAAGACAACCACTCCCTCCTGAAAGCAGACGGGCAGCACGGACGGCAGCGCCGGTGTGCCATAGAATGTTTCGAGGGTGGCCTTGAACCGTGGAATATCCTTGGACAGCAGATATAGTGAGCCTAAGTACTGGATGGTGGTCTTGTGCATGGGGTTCTTGAGGACGATTTGCTTTAAATCGTCGTCCAGCCCTTTGATGCCCGAGAAACGGTTGTCGGGGAAGAGGCATTTTCGCTTGCTGCCTAAGATGGAATCGGTCTCTACAGCCGGGTCGTTCCATAGAAAACGTCTGTGGGCTGTGGCCCAGTCTTTATAGAAGAGTGTACTTTCAAGTATATCAAGATACTTCTTTGCAGTGCCATAATGCCCGTAGATAAGGCTGGTCTGGACCAGCCGTTGCAGCATGCGTGGAGAGAAATTGCCCATGCCTTCGTTGGCCTCGAAGGCATATCGTTGTGAAAAGGCGATGTGCCCCATTGAGAAATAGATGTCGCTGAGCAGTGCGGACAGGTAGGGCGTTTTGTTTCCGGGCACGTAAATGGTCTGTATGTCTATGCAGGGTTGCATGAACAGTTGGTCGGCCAACAGGCCTTGTTCTGCCAGTGCGACGTTGTGATAATTCTGGAAAAGCAGGTTGTTCATGGGCATGTTTTCGCATTTGTCTGTTATCTTGTCCCATTGGCAGTGGCGTGCGTAGTGGTTCAGTTCTTTAAAGACTTCATTGTTCCTGTCGATGTATTGGGGGATGCCGACAAAAGTGAAAGCGACTGCACATGCGAGTTGGGCAGCGATAAGGGTTCCTTGCATCCATCTTCTTTTGAATCTGAATGATTTGCATAGACCGCTTGTGATGAAAACGGCCAGTGTCAGCCCCCAAGGCAGATAGATGATGGAGCCTGCTTGGAGTCTTAGCGTGAAGTAGCCGTCGGGCAGCAGGACGTGTTCCAATTCGCCGGAAAGTCCCATCCGTAAGCAAGTTTCAGCGGTCAGGTACACCATTAGCGGAAGGGATATGAACCAGAGTGCCCTCTTCTTGTGACAGAACAATTCTATGATCAGTATGAGGCAGCTGTACAGAAAGGCGACCGGTCCTGCCGTTGCGAAGAGCAGGAAGGTGCTTGCAAGAGAATAGGCAAACCGTCCGGTGAACTTGTGGAAGAAGAACCGCAGGCGGAGGAAAAGCAGCATCCACAGGAAGGCTATGGTTCCGGTGTATTGGTAGTTTACGTTGTAGTGCAGGAAGAACAATGCTGCAACGGGGAAAAGGGCGAGTGGTAATGTGAGTTTGCTTTTTGTCCAGCGGTGCAGGATGTCGGCTGTCAGCAGTGCAATCCACGTCAGTAGCAGTGCTGTTATCAATATTCCGGTCAGGGGTCGGCAGAAGAATTGGGTCAGGAAGCTTGAAAGGAGTTGTACGCATCCGCCGGGCAGAGCCAAAGAACCGCTAAGGTAGGCGGAATTATAGATGAAGGTGTCCCATTGTTCCAGATAACAGAAGCTGTAGTAGCCCGTCTGGCTCAATAGAAAAGCAAGTAATGCAAATAGGGCAGTCCCTGCAACGATGTATGGGATTCTTCTGCTGTGAGGTGCCGGTCTGTTCATGGTATATAGGGTTTTGATGACAAAAGTAGATAGAATAAACGATAATGTGGGAAAATCTCAGGCCGATTATTGGGGGCATACGGGCCGATGTAACATGGATAAAAGTATTTGTAACACTGGGCGTGCCTTGATGACGGCCGGGATGGGACAAAAAGGAGGCCAAGCCTGAAAATGTAATGACGACGATAAAACGTGATACATATGCATAATAATTATAAGAAGTGTATTTGCTACATTTGTAGCAGAGATATTCTACCATGAAAATCTGATGAGATAATAGATTACTAACTGACAATTTGCTTATGAAAAACAAACTCTTGTTATCCGTTGCAACCTTTCTTTGCCTCATGGCAGGCAGGGCGCAAGCACAGAATCCCATAATCCGCGATCAGTTTTCGGCCGATCCCACAGCGAGGGTCTTTGATGGAAAGATATATTTGTATCCTTCTCACGACATTCCCAGCCCTATAGAACGGCTGAAAGAATGGTTCTGTATGGCCGATTACCATGTGTTCTCTTCCGAGACTTGGCGCATTGGGAAGACCACGGGGTCATTGTCAGCCAGGAACGCATTCCTTGGGCCAGACCGGACGCCTATTCCATGTGGGCACCGGACTGTGTCTGCAAGGATGGCAAGTATTATTTCTATTTTCCTGCCACCCCTCGGGGCGTGGAAAAGGGATTTGCTGTAGGAGTGGCCGTATCGGACAAGCCAAGCGGCCCCTTTATGCCGCAGATGCGTCCCATAGAAGGAGTGGAAGGCATTGACCCTTGTGTGCTGACGGACAAGGACGGACAAAGTTATATCTACTGGGCAGGCCGCGGCATGATGATGGCAAAGCTGAAAGATAACATGGTGGAACTTGCTTCGGAACCGGAACCGGTGCCGGGATTGCCCGACGGATTCAAGGAAGGGCCTTTTGTCTTTGAACGGGAAGGGAAATACTACTTTACTTTTCCATGGGTAAGGGACAAGACGGAAACGCTGGCCTATGGCATGGGAGACAGCCCGATGGGGCCTTTTGAATTCAAGGGAATCATCATGGATGAATCGCCGGTGGATTGCTGGACGAATCATCATTCCATCGTGGAATATCGGGGGCAATGGTATCTCTTTTACCATCATAACGATTATTCGCCGCATTTTGACAAGAATCGTTCCGTCCGCGTGGATTCGCTCTTTTTTAATGCCGACGGTACCATCCGCAAGGTGATTCCCACTCTGCGGGGAGTAGGAATTACGGATGCACGCACGCGCATCCGGATAGACCGCTATAGCAGCATCAGTCCTGCGGGAGTTTCCATCGCTTTTCTGGATGAGGCGGAGCCGTTCAAGGGCTGGAAGACAATCTTCGGTAAGAAGAATGCCTGGCTGCAATATAATAAGGTGGACTTTGGGAATGAAAAAGTGCAGGAACTGGTGGTGCGTACCCGCTCTTTGTCCGGTGGCGTATTGCAAGTACGCACCGGGAAGAATGGCAAGCCGGTGGCGACTGTTTCCATTCCTCGCAGTAAGGAGTGGGTAGAGAGCCGTGTGCCGGTTGTATCGGCTCCTACGGGTGTGAACGATTTGCACGTATCGCTTCTGAAAGGCTCGCAGGTGGAAGTGGACTGGATAGGCTTTGATGCCCTACCGTGGGAGGAAGGTGCTTTCAAGACCCGTGAATACCGTAATCTGTTTGCAGAAGCGGGCTATAAGCAGGATGACATTGATGCCAAACTGAAAGAAGTGTTCGACGGCGTATTTTATGGACCTGATAAGGTATATTTTGAGGTCGGTGATTCCATGGCCTACATCAGTGACATCAAAAATCATGATGTGCGTACCGAAGGCATGTCCTACGGGATGATGATTGCTGTGCAGTTTGATAGGAAAGACATCTTCGACCGCTTGTGGCGTTGGGGGAAAAAGTACATGCAGCATCAGGACGGTCCTCTGAAAGGTTACTTTGCCTGGAGTTGCCGGACGGACGGCATACGTAATGCGCAGGGACCGGCTTCGGATGGGGAACTTTATTACGTCACTTCCCTTATCTTCGCTTCCAATCGCTGGGGCAACGATACGGGTATCGATTACTTGGCTGAGGCCAAGAATATTCTGGATTGTTCCATGCAGAAAGCCGGGATGGACCGTGTGGCTCCTTTCATCAACCTGGAGCAGAAACTGATCACATTTACTCCTGACCCTTGGGGAGAACGGTTTACCGATCCTTCTTACCATCTGCCTGCATTCTATGAAGTATGGGCAAGATGGGCGGACGATGGCAGAGCGGGTTTCTGGAGAGAGTGTGCACGCCGGAGCAGGGAGTATCTGCATCGAAGCATCCACCCCGAGACCGGGCTTAATCCGGATTACAATAATTATGACGGGACTTTGCTTGGTAGCGACCGGATTATCGGTGATGCTTTCCGCTTTGATTCCTGGCGTGTCCCCATGAACATCGCTCTGGATTATTCCTGGGCGTGCGAAGATGCCGAGTGGCAGCGGGCGGATGGAAAAAGGAAACAAAACTTTCTTTATGTTCAGGGCATAGATACTTTCGTTGACCAGTATAATGTGGACGGCACGCCGGTGAAGGAAATTTTGGGAGCCGGAGCGCATAAGCAGTTGCGCCATTCACTGGGGCTGGTGGCTACGGCGGCGGCTGTATCGCTGACTTGTACGCACAACAAGAGCCGCGAGTTCATTCATCGGCTTTGGAATGCGGAGCATGTTCCTTACGAAGACGGCTATTTCGATGCCTATTACGACGGATTGCTCAGGCTGTTCGCCTTTATGCATCTGAGCGGAAATTACAGAATCATCTTTCCTGAATGAAGATGAATAATTGTTTGTGTAGAACCTTAAAATAAGAATAGAACATGAAGCACATTTTATCGATTGGCATTTTATGCTTGCTGGCGGCTTGTAGCCCGAAAGAGAATCAGAAAACATTTGTTTATGAGGGAAATCCTCTGGTAAGAAACAACTTTACGGCCGACCCTGCCGCATTGGTACATGGCGATAGGTTGTATCTGTATGTCGGACACGATGAGTATTATGCCGGACAAGATACGGCTTCGGGAGGCAGGGAGTTCAATATTACCGAATGGCTGTGTTACTCGACGACTGATATGAAGAACTGGACAGAGCATGGTGCTGTATTGAGCCCTGCCGACTTTAAATGGGCGGTGGGAGAAGCGTGGGCTTCTCAGGTGATAGAAAGAGATGGAAAGTTCTATTATTATACCACGGTGCAGGCAGGCGAACCTTGTGTGGGCAAAGCCATTGGAGTGGCGGTAAGCGATAGTCCCACAGGGCCGTTCACGGATGCTATCGGCCGACCGTTGGTGACGGACGACATGACTTCCAACGGTGCCCGGGGGTGGTGGAATGATATAGACCCCACCGTGTTGGTTGAGGAGGATGGCCAGGCATGGCTGTGCTGGGGAAACGGCACTTGCTTTCTGGCAAGGCTGAAACCGAATATGACGGAGCTGGATGGCGACATCGCAGTGGTGGATTTGCCCGAATACGTGGAAGGTCCGTGGCTGCATGTACGGAATGGCATCTATTATCTCACTTATGCCTCGATGGGAGAGGGACGGGAAAATATCGCTTATGCCACGGCTTCCGGTATGGAAGGGCCTTGGACGTACCGGGGCGAACTGACCGGCATGGCGGAGAACAGTTTCACCATCCATCCGGCCATCGTGGAATTCAAAGGGAAGTGGTACCTCTTCTACCACAATGCCGCACTCACATTGGACGGCCGTGCAGGTGCGATAGGCCGTCGTTCAGTCTGCGTGGACGAGTTGCATTACAATGAAGACGGGACTATGCAGTATGTAGAACAAACCAAAGGTAATTAATGACATAAATAATAGAACTGTTATGAAAAATTCTCTTTCTTTAGGATTGATATTGTCTGGTTTGCTGCTGCTGAATGTGGTAGCTTTTGCCCAAGACCCAGACTTGACCGCAGAAGAGGTGCTGAAAAATACGGTCGCTGCCTCTTCCAATATGCACGGTTGTGATTTCCCACGCTTAGACAAGGAGAACCGGGCTTATTTCCGTCTCTATTCGCCGGACGTAAAACGCTTGCAGATAGATATATGCGGTAAAAAATATGAAATGAACAAGGATGAAAACGGCTGGTGGACAGTAAAGACCGATCCGTTAGTGGTAGGTTTCCACTATTACTTCTTGCTTGTGGACGGTTTCTCGGTCATAGACCCGATGAGTTGCACTTTCTTCGGATGCAGCCGTATGGCAAGCGGCATTGAAGTGCCCGAAGGAAAAGAGGGTGATTATTATCGTGTGCAGAATGTGCCTCATGGGCAAGTGCGTACCTGCACTTACTATGCCGAAAGCCAGCAGCGTTTCCGTCGTTGCGTAGTCTACACCCCGGCCGAATATGAAAAGAACACCAAGAAACGCTATCCGGTACTTTATCTGCAGCATGGTATGGGAGAGGACGAGACGGGCTGGATCACTCAAGGCTTTATGTATAACATACTTGATAATCAGATAGCGGAAGGAAAGTGTGTGCCTATGATTGTGGTGATGGAAAGTGGGGATATTGAAGTAGGTTTCCGTCCTCGTCCTGGAAAGGATGTGGATGCGGAACGTAATCTGTATGGCTCTGCGTTTGCTACGCTGATGATAAATGACCTTATTCCCATGATAGACGAAACTTTCCGTACTTATACAGACCGGGAACACCGTGCTATGGCCGGACTGTCATGGGGAGGAAAGCAGACTTTTGACATCACGCTGACCAACCTTGACAAGTTTTCATACATAGGCGGCTTCAGTGGAGCCATCTTCGGACTGGATGTAAAGGATGCTTTCAATGGTGTGTTTGCCGATGCAGACAGTTTCAACAAAAAGGTGCATTATCTCTTCTTGGGTTGCGGCACGGAAGAGAACATGGGCACCAAACAATTGGTCGAGAGCCTCCGTGACATGAATATCCGTGTGGACTTCTACGAATCGCAAGGAACGGCACACGAATGGCTGACTTGGCGCCGGTGCCTGAATGAATTCATCCCGCATCTGTTTAGAGGGAAGCAGAAGTAATTTTGTGTTATACAATGAATCTCCCGAAACAGTCCGGGACTGGCATGATGCAGAGTGTCGTATCAATATATCCGGTCGCTGTGCTGATTTGGGGCAAATATTCAAACAGAGAAATGAACATACGGAGATTTTTTTTACTTTTATGCAACTTGGTCGGCTATGCCTTAGGATTGCCGGCACAACAGACTGCCGTCAATCCGCTGATTTATGCCGATGTACCGGATATGTCGATGGTGCGGGTGGATGATACCTATTATATGAGCAGTACCACGATGCACATGGTGCCGGGGGTACCTATTATGAAATCAAAGGATTTGGTGAACTGGGAACTGGTGAGCTATGCGTATGATAGGTTGACCGACGATGTTCCTGCCATGAACCTGGATGACGGGCAGAATACCTACGGACGTGGCTCGTGGGCAAGCTGTATCCGCTATCACAAAGGGATGTATTATGTTTCCACTTTTGCACAAACCACCGGTAAGACTTATTTTTTCATGACACGCGATATTGAGAAAGGACCGTGGAAGCGTGTGGAGTTCGCACCGTCTTGTCATGACCATACTTTCTTCTTTGATGAAGATGGCCGGAATTATCTGATTTATGGCAATGGCAAGTTGTTTATTGCGGAACTGGAGGCAGATTTGTCCGGCTTGAAAACCGGTACGGAACGGGTGCTGTTGGAGAATGCCAGTGCTCCGGCAGGCGGTGATATTATGTTGGGGGCAGAAGGCTCGCAACTGTTCAAGGTAGATGGCAGGTATTATCTGTTCAACATCACTTGGCCAAGGAACGGTATGCGTACAGTGGTGGTGCACCGTGCCGATAAGATAACGGGACCTTACGAAGGGCGCGTTGTCTTTCAGGACCGTGGTATTGCCCAAGGCGGACTGGTGGATACGCCGGACGGACGGTGGTTTGCCTATCTGTTTCAGGATTGCGGTGCAGTGGGGCGCATTCCCTATCTGGTGCCGGTGCAGTGGGAAGACGGCTGGCCGGTATTGGGGGTGAATGGCGTGGCTCCCGACAAGTTGGAGCTTCCGGCAGGCAAGGGACTGATTCCGGGAATTGTCTGCTCCGACGAGTTCGTGCGCAAGGCAGGCGAGGCCGACCTGCCGCTTGTGTGGCAGTGGAACCATAATCCGGACAATGCCCTCTGGTCTGTATCGGCACGTAAGGGTTATTTGCGATTGACCACCGGTCGTTTGGAATCTTCTTTTATGCAGGCAAAAGGGACATTGACGCAGCGTACCATCGGACCGGTTTGTTCCGGTTCTGTCTGCATGGACGCATCGGGCATGAAGGATGGAGACTTCGCCGGGCTTTCGCTCTTCCAGCACAAGTACGGGCAGGTGGGTGTGAAGATAGTGAACGGAGAGAAGTGTATTGTGATGGTGAATGGAGAACTGGAAGAACCGGTGGAGGTAGAGAAAATCCCGTTAAGCAGGAATAGGGTTTATTTCAAGGCTGAATGTGACTTTAGAGACCGGAAGGATATCGGCTATTTCTACTATAGCCTGAACGGAAAGGAGTGGAAGCCGTTAGGTAGCCCGTTGAAGATGGAATATACCTTGCCGCATTTCATGGGTTATCGTTTCGCCTTGTTCAACTATGCTGCGAAAGAAATAGGTGGTTATGCAGATTTTGACTATTTCAGGATAGAAGACAGCATGCAGCCTGCGGATACCTGTCGGGATGTGGTATACAGTGGCATCAGTGCCTATTTTTCGCCGATTCGGGCGGGAGGGGCGCAGCCTGATGCCGAAGGATTTATAAGACGCTGGCTGCTGTTGGAGCCGATTGCCAAGCCGAATCGTAGTAATGCGGTTTTTACAGACAGCTATATAAGGAAAGCATTTACAACGGAATACTTTCCGAATCAGTTTACGGTTCTTCCCGAAGCGGGAGCGAAGGTCAGGGTGGGCAATCAGAAACTGACATGGCATGCTTTGGACAGCAAGAACTTCAATGTTAAACTATTCCGCTTTGCCCATGGACTGGATAAGAATGTATATGGCGTTCTGTTTTGGGCTGTGACAGTGGTCAATTGTGCGGAAGACATTAATAATGTAAGGATGGCGGTAGGCTCCAATTCTGCATCCATGTGGTGGCTGAATGGAGAGGAAGCCATAGTACTTTCCGGAGACAGGCGCATGGTGAAGGATGATTGTGTATCACCCCGGTTGACATTGAAAAAGGGAAAGAATATCGTCCGGGGAGCGGTAATCAACGGTCCTGGGATGAGTGATTTTTGCGTTCGTTTTTTGGATGAAAAAGGACAACCCGTAAGAAATATTTCTGTCAGTTGTAAATAAGGGGCAGTTCATGGCTCTGTCCGGAATATGCAGTGGCACTACAGAGTATGCACTTCCAGGTGCTGTCTATTCAATTCCGAAACGAGTATTTAAATATTGAAATCATTATGATAGTAAGAAACAAATGGATAGGGGCTGTAGCCTTTATGTCGGCATTTTTTGTGGATACAGTTGTTGCACAAGTTGGAAAGCCGTTTATTCATGATCCTTCGACCATTGTGGAGTGTGAAGGAAAGTATTATACATTCGGTACGGGAGGAGGTGGGCTGATTTCCGAAGACGGATGGACTTGGAACAGTGGCGCGGTGAGACCCGGGGGAGGAGCTGCTCCCGATGTGGTAAGGATTGGTGACCGTTATCTGGTGGCTTATGGTGCCACCGGTGGCGGATTGGGTGGCGGACACAATGGCGTGATTTATACGATGTGGAACAAAACCCTTGACCCACAGTCTCCTGATTTCGGATATTCGGAGCCGGTGGCAGTTGCTTCGTCGGATGGTATCGAAGACAATGATGCCATAGACCCCGGGCTTCTGCTGGATCCTACCGATGGACGGCTGTGGATGTCTTATGGCACTTATTTTGGCTTTATCCGTCTTGTGGAACTTGACCCGAAGACGGGAAAACGTATGGAAGGAAATCAGCCGGTGGATATTGCCATTGACTGCGAAGCTACGGATTTGATTTATCGTGATGGGTGGTATTACCTTTTGGGTACGCACGGGACTTGTTGTGACGGACCGAATTCCACTTACAACATTGTGGTGGGCCGTTCGCGCAAGGTGACCGGTCCTTACATGGACAATGTAGGGAGAAGTATGCTTGAAGGAGGCGGCCGCATGGTGGTCGCTGCCGGAGGAAGAGTGGTGGGACCGGGACATTTCGGGCTTTTTGACCTTGGTGACGGAATACAGAAAATGTCATGCCATTATGAAGCGGACTTGGACCGAAGTGGAATAAGCGTACTGGGTATTCGTCCGTTGTTATGGAAGAATGGTTGGCCCGTTGCCGGTGACAATTTCAAAGAAGGTACTTATGAAATAGAATCAGAAAGAAGAGGATATGCCTTGGAACTGGCTGTGGATTTTGTAAGAATGCCGGGAGGCATGCGCTGGTTTGAACATACCGGACCTATAGAACCGATGGCTTCGCAAACTTTGGCGGATGTTATAGACACCTGGCCGACAGGAAACATCGGAGTGAGGGCAGGTGACTATATGTTCCGTCCGCATCAGCGGTGGACAATTACGGCTGTTCGCGATGCGGGAGGTTATTTGGGAGCGCCTTATTATAAAATTGTGATAGAAGGGACGGAGCGTGCGTTGGCGGCAACCGCTGAAGCGGAAGTTGTAACGGTTCCTGCATTTACCGGTGCACCCGAGCAGTTGTGGCGGATTGATCAATTGACGGATGGTACGTACCGGATTATGCCGAAGGAGATTCCCGGTTCGACGGAGAAGCTGGCACTGATATCTATTGGTGACAGTACGCCTACTCTTGCCAAGTTTGATAAAGATAGCGATAATTCCAAATGGAATTTTAAAGCTCATTGATAGTTCGCTTCTCTCTCTGTAGGTTTAATGCAGTTTTTCTCAGGTGCGAATTACACGGAACTTGGATTTATAGTAAAAACAAATTCGGGAGATTCCGTGCTATTCGCGCCTGCAGAATATCTTTTCCGGAAAATAGGCTTTCATCTGTTTTTATTCAACAATTCCTTTGTAGGACATTCATAGTTGCTGATAATCAGTTTGACTCTTTTCAAATCCTCCAATTCGTGTATAGGACGTTCCATCGACGGAGGAATGGGTAACTGGGAGTATTCCTGAAAATAGAGCAGGCAAGCATCTTTCCACCAGACAGCATCGCGTACTTGTGTCTTCAAGCGTGATTGTATATCTTTGAATCGTTCGCCGTCAACGTATTCCTCTATTTTATCCCATATTTTCTGGAACTCCCTTACTTGCCGTACGCCGTTGTCGTAGTGGCGGCAAAGTTCCTCCCATAGGGAATTTCCGCTTTTCATCCGGAACGTCCAAGGCACGTGGTGGAACCAGAGAAGATACTTTTCGGGGCACGTGGTCAAGTCGTCGTAGAGCCTGCAGAGTGAGTCAGGATATTGTGCAGTGGCATTACTGCCGGTGTGACTGCGGTTGAATCCAATTCCTATACTATCGGCATTATGATAATAGGACGGCATCCAGTCGGGTCGTGCGTCGGGAATGTTGCACCAAGGTTCGGGACCGTAGTGATGTCCCCAGGCAAAAATATGGTGTAGTCCTAATGGCATCATGTAGTTAACAACCGCTTCACGACTTTCGAGCATCATCTGGCTTGCCGGCCCAACAAAATTTTTCTCATTGCTGAAAGTCTGCCTTAACCATTCGTCTGCTATTTCTTCGGAAGAGATTGCCGGGTTCCAGGCCAGGCGTCCGAAAGCATACCAGTTGGCTTGTGCAAAGGGATGTCCGCACCAGTTTTTGTCTGTACCTATATTGGCAACACCTGCAACGGCTCTTAATGAAGAAGGTGCCACAAAGCGGAAGAACTCTTTCCACATGGGTGCCAGATAGGCAAGGTGGTTGGAATGTCCTAAGTATTCTTGGGTAATTTGAAATTCTGCCATGAGTGGAGTCTCGTGCATGGCTCCGAAGAGTGGGTTGTAAGGCTCACGTGGCTGAAAGTCTATTGGACCGTTCTTTACTTGCAAGATGACGTTTGAACGGAATTTGCCGTCCAATGGTTTAAACTCGGTGTATGCTTGTTTTGCGCGGTCGGTATCCGATGGATTATAGACGAAGGCGCGCCACATGACGATACCTTTGTAAGGTTTGAGGGCATCGGCCAGCATATTGGCGCCTTCGGCATGGGTGCGTCCGAAGTCGCATGGACCGGGTTGTCCTTCACTGTTTGCCTTCACAAGGAAACCTCCGAAATCCGGTATAAGTCGGTAGATTTCGCGAGTTTTGTCTTTCCACCAGCGAATGACTTGTTTGTCAAGTGGGTCGGCTGTATGCAACTTGCCGAGTATAATCGGGCTGGCAAAGTTGACGGAAAGATATACCCGTATTCCATAAGGGCGGAAGGTGTCTGCCAACGTCTTTACCTTTTCCAGATATGCCGTAGAAAGAATTTGGGGAGAAGCATTTACATTGTTCAATACAGTACCGTTGATACCGATGGAGGCATTGGCACGGGCATACGCTTCATATCTGCCGGAGGATGTGCCGGGCAGTTCTTCCCAATCCCAGAGCGACTGTCCGGCATAGCCTCGCTCTACGGTTCGGTCCATGTTGTCCCAATGGTTGAGGATGCGAAGGCTGTAGGCCGGATTCTCCGTGGAGGGACGGATGGGCAGTCCGCTTTCTTGCAGGCGGAGCAGGTGAAAGGCTCCATATAGCAGGCCGGTTGCAGAGGGGGAGCTCAAGACGAGCTTCTTCTCCGTGCATTGTATGCGGAAACCGTCCGGGGCAAGTTGCTTGTCTTTCTCTATCAGCAGAGCGACCGGATTTCCTTTCCAGGACTGCCGCAACTCTTCGGCGGCCAGATTCAAGGTTGCGGATGTGCATTGGGCCGATACCTCGACGGAGGCATTTGCCCCTTGACTCTGTCTTAACCACAAAAGGCTGCCATCTTCGGCAGCCATTTGGTTTGTAAAGAAGAAAACGATGCAGATAAGAGAGAAGAATCTGTATTTCATGATATTTTGTCTACTGTTGTTTATTCAGGATTTCCTTCTATGGTGATGATTTTTCCTTCGGAGTCATATTCCAGTTCGCAGACCTTGAGGCTGCGAAGCCATGTTTTTCCGTTGGAAGGTACGCAGTCGTGGTGGAAAAGATACCATTTCCCCTTGTATTCCGTGATGGCATGGTGCGTTGTCCATCCCACAACCGGGGTGAGGATGACTCCTTGATAGACAAAAGGTCCGTAAGGATTGTCACCGATGGCATAGCATAAGCGGTGCGTGTCGCCGGTGGAGTAGGAGAAGTAGTATTTTCCGTTGTACTTGTGCATCCAGCTGGCCTCGAAGAAGCGTCGTTCATTGTCGCCGGCTGTCAGGGGCTTGCCGTTTTCATCCAGAATGACTACCGGCTTCGGCTCTTCGGCAAATTGCAGCATGTCGTCGCTCAGTTTTGCCACGCGTCCCGGTATGGACGGTTCGTTGTCCGGGGGGAAGGCGGCGCTTTCCAGCGCCTTGTTGTCGCGGTAGCGTTGCAGTTGGCCGCCCCACAGTCCGCCAAAGTACATGTAGTAGCAGCCGTTTCCGTCATCCAGTATGGCGGGGTCGATGCTGTAGCTGCCTCTTATCGGGTCTGCCTGGGTATGAAAGGCCCTTCGGGCGAGCCACTGACGGCAACGCCGATACGGAAGATGTCATTTTGGTCTTTCAATGGAAAGTACATGTAGTATTTGCCGTCTTTCAAGGCTACGTCACAGTCCCATAACTGGCGGCCTGCCCAAGGAATGTCTTCGGTGGCGAGCACCACTCCGTGGTCTTTGATTTCACCGTGCATCACGTCGTCGGTAGAGAAGACGTGATAGTCCTTCATGTTGAAGTGGTCGCCGTTGTCGTTTTCCGGTATGCCGCTCTCCCAGTCATGGCTGGGATAAATATAGACTCTGCCGTTGAATACATGCACTGCCGGGTCTGCCATATAGTCTTCCGGAACCAAATATCTCATTTCTTTCTTCATGGTGTATTATGTTTTAGGGTGTTTGCAACAGTTCGCGTACGAATGGTTTGGGCTGGTAATTGCGGTCGAACAGTAGCGGGTATTCCCGGCGGCCGCGCATGGGAAAGTCGTTTTTCCATGAGTCGCCGTCAGATATTCCCCATGCAGTGACGCGTGTGATTACATCTGCATGTTTCAGGAAAAGGTCGAAGAAGGACTTCATGCGTGCATTCCAAATGCGGCTGACACTGTCGGGCAATGTTTCCGGATAAGGATTCAACGCTTTCCGGTATGCTGCGGTGTCCGAGATGTTTGCCGTGTGGCTGACTGTGGGAAGGGCGCTCATGTCCCATTCTGTAATCATTACTTTGGCACCGGTGGCTGCAAAGGCGAGCAGGCTCTTCTCAAAGTCTTCCACCGTGGGATAGTCCATGCCCATATGTCCCTGCATGCCGACGGCATCGATGCGGATGCCCTTTTCTTTCAATGAGCGCACAAGGGCGGCCACTGAGTCACGGCGGCCCGGGACATTCATGCCATAGTCATTATAGTAAAGTTCTGCTTCAGGGTCGGCTTCATGGGCGCATTGGAAAGCATAGGGGATATACTCTTTGCCCAATATCTCATAGAATTTGGTTTTGCGGTATGAACCGTCTTCCATAATAGCTTCGTTTACCACATCCCATCCGTGTATGCGGCCTTTGTATCTGCCGACAATGGTAGATATATGTTCCTTCATGCGTTGCTTCAGAACCTCAGGTGAGACATTCTTTCCTGCTGAATCGACGCAGAACCAGGGAGCTAACTGTGAGTGCCAGATAAGGCAGTGACCAATGACGGCCATGCCATTCTCTTCACCGAAGTCTACCAAGGAGTCTGCCGGTGTAAGGTTATACCGGTTTTCCTCCGGATGGATGACCTCGCATTTCATGCAGTTCTCCGCGACGATAGAGTTGAAGTGATGTTTGGCAATGGCAATGGCAGCAGTGTCTTCGCCGGAGACTTGCCGTTGGTTCAACGCCGCACCGATGAGAAATTTATTGCCGAAGGCTGCTTTCAGTGAAGAAGATTCTTCCGAAGGCGTGGTGCGTTTTCCGCCGATGCAAGCCGTAACGAGTCCGGCAATGACAAGGGGAAGTAGTGTTTGTTTCAGTTTCATGTTTTCTCTTATTTCAGTTTCGTATGTTGTTCAACTTATTAGTAAACAAGGTGTCAGTTGACGAGTGGAAAACCCTTGAAAATGATTCTCACGCATCCTATCTTCTTTAATAAACCCGACACTCTTCCTTGTCACCTTGTCAACTGCGAAAGTTGAGCTTGCGAAACTTGAGTTAATAATCCGTTTGTTTTCTCCGTTCAGTCAGTTCAGCCTGCATTTCCTCATTGTAGGCTTTCGTGATGGGGTAGAAGTATAATGCAATGACTCCTATGAAGAATGTAGCAGCCGGTATCAGACTTGAAGAAAGTATTATGCCGTGGATGGCCGATTCTGTTTGTGCTGTGCCTGCTCCGCTGACATAGCCAAAACCGGAAAGCAGGAATCCCAGAATAGCTCCACCGATTCCAAGACCGGCTTTTAATGCGAAAACTACCCCTGCAAAAACGAATCCTGTGGCACGACGGTAATTTACATATTCCGAATGGTCTGCTACATCGGCAATCATAGCCCAAAGTAAGGGTACCGTTGGGGCGTAAGCAAGACTTTTCAGGAAATTTAGGACAAACATGGTTTCTATATCCGTTTCATTGGGGAAATAGAACAGTGCGGTAAAGATAGCTGTCAGTGTCAGACAGAAGATAAACACACGCTTCTTTCCATAACGGTTGGCTAGGAAGCTGGATAATAGGATCACTCCGAAGAATTGTACCAGTGCACCGACCATGTTGAAAACTCCAAAGCCTACTTCGTACGCTTTCTCCGGACTATTGACTATCAATCCGAAAGCATTTAGTATATTGTAGCTAAAACTTGCATTTGCTTCTACGGCTACCAGTCCCAATTTGTCGAGGAAAGTATATAGGGCATTGGCATCTACATAGTTCTCAAAGTAGTAGTTCATGGCACTTCCCCACATGGCTAAGGTGGTGAAAAGGAATAGGGTGAGGATGAACATGGCTCGCCAGGGAATACTGTGGAACACATCTCTTATATCTTTCCGGGTATCGGTCTTTTGGCTGGCGGGTGGGGTTATACGTTCTCGTGCAGAAAAAAAAGTAATGATAAAGAATATAAAACCGATTGCTGCAAACAGAGAGATTGTGCAAAGCCATCCGTGCCCTTTGTCACCATTTGCGCCGGCAAATTTACCTACAAGGGGCAGCGTTAAGCCTTGCACAATAAATTGTGCTATGGTAGCGGCTACAAAGCGAATGCTGGTAATGCTGTTGCGCTCTTTTATATCACTCGTCATGACACCGCCTAATGAGGCATAAGGGGTATTGTTGAATGAATAGAGAGTCATTAGTAGTGTGTACGAAATAGTGGCATATACTGCAACTAGGCTTTTGTCTTCAATGCCGGGATTATAGAAAGCCAATACATAGAATACCATGAACGGTAAAGCCGTCCATAATATCCAAGGCGGTATTTACCCCAACGGGTTTGCGTCTTGTCGGATAAGATTCCCACGGTCGGGTCTACAAAGGCATCGACAATACGGGCTATCAGCATGACACTGCCGGCAATGGCACCCTCCAAGCCGAATACGTCAGTATAGAACTTGGTTTGATAAATCATCATCATCTGGAACACTAAGTTCGCAGAGCAATCTCCGAGGCTATAACCTATTTTCTCCGAGATTGAAATTTTCTGGTTCATGTTGTTCATTATGGTATTAATCTGTTGTAAGTCAATTACTGTTGTAGCTTAACCTCCTTATTGTATTTTAGCGCAGTTTCTGCTGCACGTTGCCCCAACGTCTTCTTGTCCAGTGGATGTATGTCGTTCCACTCTCCCAGATCGCTGTTCTTGATGAGGTAGGTATTGGTGTTCATTTGGGCTGCCCTGGCTTGTTCGTGTCGCATTTCTGCCCAGGCTTTACGTCCCTGGATGTCATTCTTTGCAAGGAAATCTGCCAACTCGACAATGTAGAAAGGTAACTGCTCCGAATTGAAGGTGCGCCGCCAGTCGCTAATCATGGCCGACAATAATGCTGCGTATTCGTTGCGGCGTGAAACGTTGGACTCGCCTTGATACCACAATGCGCCGCATATGCCATAATTCTTGAGCGGTGCAATCATGGCGTTGTACAGACAAACCGGTTTGTAACAAAAGAACATCATCTCCGGAGCATCGGGCATCGGGGCTCCCAAACGATACTTCCATGTCGGTTTGAGATTGAGCTCTTTGGTTTGTTCCCTATCTGTTGCCTGATAAATTATTTTATAGGGCTTTTCTTTGACAAAACTTGGTTGGCCACCATTGCTGATGAGGCGTACAGTAATATTGTTTTGTCCGGTTTTGAGTACACCAGCCGGGATTCTGTAAATACGTGGTGGATACTGGTAAGTTGTATTGCCTATAAATATTCCATTTACATATACAGAGTCTGCATCAACGATGCATCCCAAGCGGAGGATGGCGTCACTTCCCGGCGCAATGTCGGTTATGGTAACATCCTGGCGGAACCAGTGGGAACCACCTATCGGATTCAGGCCATTGTTTCCCCAGTCGGCTGAGAACATGTCAACCTCTTGCCACGTATGGTCGTCATAGTTTTCACTATACCATGGCGTCGCTTCATGCAACCCTGCATCTCCACGGTACAGAGATTCGTTCCAATGACGGAATTTCTCATTTTCTACTTGCTTGATATGTGTGCAGAACTTGTCGTCTTCATATTGCCGTTTGTCATTGATGTATAACGGGAATTGCCTCAGGCCTTCCTCGCTGACCCATGCTTCTACAGGAGTCCCCCCCCAACTGGCATTGATGATCCCTATCGGAATGTTTGTCTTTTCATACATTGCTTTGGCGAAAAAATAGGCCAAGGCGGAGAAATCCATCACATTGTCTTGTGTCAGTGCTTTCCAGCTTGTTTGCGGCATATCTTCTTGTGGCGCATGGAAATTATAGACCTTTGGAATAATGATATGGCGTATCTTTTCATTGTTATAGCCGGCTATCTCATCGGCAAACATATCTGTTACGCGGCTTATGGGCAATTCCATATTCGACTGGCCTGAGCAGAGCCATACGTCGCCCACCAGTATGTTTCTGATTTCAATGTCGTTTATCAGCATGGAGTAAGGGCCACCGGCTTTCATGGAGGGGAGGGTTATACTCCACTGCCCGTCGGCATTTGCTGTGGCAGTGTAGATGTCTTTTAGTTTTTTATTTGTTGTGGAAGTCGGAAAAGTATCTTTGGTAAATCTTACTTGAATGCTTTCTCCTGCATCTGCCGTTCCCCATACTTTTATGGTTTGTTCGCGCTGCAATACCATTCCGTCTGAAATCAAGGCAGGCAACTTTACCTTTGCTCTCACCATCACGGTGCCACAAAGGCAAAGTAACACTGCCATTCCTAACCTAACTTTATTATAACCATTAAACATCATATCTTAATCCTCTTATATTTATTTGTAATCATATAGCACTACGTGTAGAATGCTGAAATGTCCTGTCGGAATTCTGACATGCCGTCCCTGGTGACTCTGGTCACCGTTCATCCGGCGGATATATCCGAGGCTTCCGTCTGCATTCACCTTCACTTCGTCTACAAATCCGATACCGCAACGCTTGCCATGCCATGCCGTCTTGCCACTTCCGGTTTTATTGTTTTCATTTCCTTTTCTTACGAAGCCGTCTTCGCCTAACACCTTGTGTGTTCCGGCAGTTGCTTTTTCTGTGTTTTTAGCAAACTCGATGACGATTCCGCTACCGGCTATTATATATTCGTTTTTCGACATTCTTAGCAAGATTCCTCCTCCCTCCGGCCATACATTGCCGCCTGTGGCACGAGCATCCCACGGCAGTGTGAAATAGTGGCGGCAGGTTATGGTCAAATCATCTTCTGTAATGATGCGCTCCTTGTTCTCTTGGTCGAAAAGCAATCCTTTCATCACTCCTTTGCCTTGATATCCGGTAAGCAATGGCATCAATTCCTTTAATTTCCCATAGCTTTGTACCAATGGCGCGTCTGCTGACTCAGGACTGTCTTCGATGGAGAAAGGACTGAAACCTATTGCGTCATGTTCGCCGAACACATAGAAAGCCCTTACCCCGTTATTGTCTGTCAACCGGATTTCAGGGATGAATAAAGGGTTGTTGTGCAGATGATATTGAGATACCCAGTTCGTGAAATCATTGTCATATAAGTCGGGGGCCAGAATATCGATATCGGGTGCTCCGCAATGCCATATATCAATCAAATGTGCTAACGGTCCGGCCGAAGGGTATTCCCCGGGTTTGCGTCCTCTGCTGTTCATGGCTGCATTGACATAGAGTGGCACATTGTAGATGGAGCGAGCGCTTTGTGCCAGTTTCCCTACATACTTGGCATAATTCCAGGCCATGAAGATTTCATCGGTATAGATGTCTGCACCGAATACCTCTTGCCAGTTCCCTTCTCTCTTG
>ERZ860023.467-NODE-467-length-24521-cov-1.835772_pt1 | contig 24521 bp, 25 predicted proteins | sample MGYA00509983_ERZ860023 | MGnify/ENA primary metagenome ERZ860023 (study PRJEB30046, sample SAMN00715180) | human gut metagenome | study: EMG produced TPA metagenomics assembly of the A metagenome-wide association study of gut microbiota in type 2...
GCTCGGCTCTGTAGTCGGCACCAGCAGCCTGCGCCGCAAGGCACAACTGTTAGCTAAGCGTCCGGATCTGGAAATCCGCGACCTGCGCGGCAACGTTGATACCCGTCTGCGTAAGCTGGACGAGGGACTGTACGATGCTATTATTCTGGCAGCTGCAGGCTTAGAGCGTCTAGGTCACGGTGACCGCATCTCCAGCCTGATTCCTGCTGATGTCTGCCTGCCGGCTGTCGGCCAGGGAGCATTGGCAATCGAAGCGCGTACCGAGGATAAAGAAGTACGCGATATGCTGAGCTTTCTAAACGACCTGAACACCAAACAAGCTACCGATGCCGAGCGTGCCTTCTTGGGCTTACTGGAAGGCGGCTGTCAGGTTCCTATCGGCGTACATGCCGACGTTGAAGGTGAAAACATTCGCATTGAAGCAATCATTGCTGCCTTAGACGGCAGCAATATTCTGCGTGATACAATAAACGGCAAGACTGATGACGCTGTCAGCCTCGGTCAACAGCTTGGCAAAAAAATGCTGGCTGCCGGCGGTCAGGAAATTCTGGCCTCTATTCTTTAAGGAGAGTGACATCATGACAAAACAAGGTAAAGTATATTTAATCGGTGCAGGCCCCGGCGACCCGGGCCTTCTGGGACTCAAGGCCAAGGAATGCCTGCAGACTGCAGACGCTGTTGTTTATGACCGTCTGGCAGATCCGCGTATTCTGGCCTTCGCCCGCAAGGACGCAGAAATGGTTTACGTTGGCAAAGCCAGCGCAAACCACACCATGCGCCAGCCCGATATCAACAAGCTGCTGGTAAAACTGGCTGCCGAAGGTAAGGTTGTAGCACGTTTGAAGGGCGGCGACCCCTTTGTATTCGGCCGCGGCGGCGAAGAAGCCATCGAACTGCGTGAAGCAGGCCTGCCGTTTGAGTTCGTTCCCGGCGTAACCAGTGCTATTGCTGTTGCCGAATATGCCGGTATCCCTGTTACCCATCGTCATGTAGCAACCTCCTTTGCCGTTATTACCGGTCACGAGGATCCTACTAAAGGCGAATCCACCATCCATTGGAAGGGTCTGGCAACCTCTGTTGACACTCTCGTTTTCCTCATGGGTGTAGAAAATATTGAAAAAATCAGCCGCGAGCTCATCGCTAACGGCCGCAGCTCCGACTGCCCGGCTGCCGTTATCCGCTGGGGCACTCATCCCGAACAGCGCACACTGATTACCACCCTCGGCAAAGCTGCCGCTGACGTTAAGGCAACCGGCATGAAGCCGCCTGCTATCTTCCTCGTCGGTGAGGTTGTACGCCTGCGTGAGCAGCTGCAATGGTTCGATAACAAGCCTCTCTTCGGCAAAACCGTTATCGTTACCCGCGCACGTGCACAGGCCAGCGCTCTCACCAAAAAGCTGGAAGCACAGGGGGCCAAGGTTATCGAAGCTCCGGCAATCAAAATCGTTCCGGCAGCAGATTACGCTCCGCTGGACAACGCTATTGCCAATATCAATGACTACAAATGGCTTGTCTTCACCAGCGCTAACGGCGTAGATTACTTCTTCGAGCGTCTGGGCGCTGCTAAGAAGGATGCCCGCGCCCTGGCTAACGTTAAGCTTGCCGCTATCGGCAGCGCCACCGCCAAGGCTCTGGCAGAGCACGGCCTCACCGCCGACCTCATTCCTTCCGCTTACAAAGCAGAGGAGCTGGCTGAAGCACTGGCAGGCGAAATTACCGCCGGTGACAAAATCCTGCTGGCACGTGCTAAGGTTGCACGCGAAGTATTGCCCGAATCCCTGCGTAAAATCGGCGCTATCGTTGACGTCGTAACTGCTTACGAAACCGTTGCCGACTGCGAAAACAAGGACGAGCTCATTGCAGCCCTCGAAAGCGGCGAAGCAAGCATCGTAACCTTCACCAGCAGCAGCACCGTAACCAATCTGCTGGAGGTTCTCGGCGATAAGAAGGAACTGCTGAACAAGGCTGCTCTGGCTGCCATCGGCCCCGTAACCGCAGATACCTTGAAAAAGCATGGCTATACTCCGGCTATCAATGCCGCTGAATATACAATTGACGGCCTCATGACCGCTATCACAAATTTTTATAATAAATAAGGAAGTGTATCAAGATGAGTATTACCGGTTTTCCTGTATACCGTCCGCGCCGCACACGCGCTACTGAAAATCTGCGTGCAATGATCCGTGAAACCGAGGTTTCCGTAAAAGACTTAATCTATCCGCTTTTCGTCGTTCCTGGCGAAAACGTTAAACATGAAATCGAATCTCTGCCCGGCAACTACCACTGGTCCATCGACCGCGTTATGGAATGCGTTGATGAGGTTGTAGAGCTGGGTATTCCCGCAGTCCTGCTTTTCGGTGTACCGTCCTACAAGGATGCTGTCGGCAGCAGTGGCTGGGACATGAACGAGCCTGTACAGCAAGCCTGCAAGCTGATTAAAGAAAAATATCCTGAGCTGGTTATCATTACCGACGTCTGCCTGTGCGAATACACCGAACATGGTCATTGCGGCGTACTGCAAAACGGCTGCACCGTAAACAACGATGAAACTTTGCCGCTGCTGGCTAAGGTTGCCGTTTCCCACGCTCAGGCCGGTGCTGACATGATTGCTCCTTCCAACATGATGGACGGTTATGTTAAGGCTATCCGCGAAGCACTTGATGCAGCAGGCTTCAACCATATTCCTATCATGGCTTATTCCGCAAAATTTGCTTCCGCATATTACGGTCCCTTCCGCGCCGCAGCAGACTCTGCTCCGTCCGCAGGCGACCGCAAAGGCTACCAGATGGACCCTGCCAACAGCGACGAGGCTCTGCGCGAGGTTGCTCTGGATATTGAAGAAGGCGCTGACATCGTCATGGTTAAACCGGCGCTGGCCTTCCTCGACATTGTGCAACGTGTACACGAAACCTTTAACCGTCCGCTGTGTGTTTATAATGTCAGCGGCGAATATGCTATGGTTAAGGCTGCAGCTGAAAAAGGCTGGATTGACGAAAAACGTATCGTTATGGAAACCATGCTGGGCTTCAAACGTGCCGGTGCCAAAATGATTATTACCTACCATGCGCTTGATGTAGCAAAATGGCTGCAAGGCAAATAAGGAGATATAACAATGGAACATACAAAATCTCAGGCTGCTTTTGAGGAAGCACGCCAATATATCCCCGGCGGCGTTAACAGCCCCGTGCGCTCCTTCCGCAGTGTCGGCGGTGTACCGCCGTTCATCTCCGGCGGCAAGGGCAGCAAAATCTATGACATCGACGGCAACGAATACATCGACTACGTTATGTCCTACGGTCCGCTGCTCATGGGCCATGTACCCGACTGCGTAACCGACGCTATCAAGGCTGCTGCTGAAAAGGGCACCTCTTACGGCGCTCCGACTGTTGCCGAAACCGAGCTGGCAAAATTAATCTGCCACCTTGTTCCGTCCATGGATATGGTCCGCATGGTCAACAGCGGTACAGAAGCAACCATGAGCACTCTGCGTCTGGCCCGTGCCTACACCGGCCGTGACTGTATCATCAAATTCATCGGTTGCTACCATGGTCACCATGACAGCCTGCTTGTTAAGGCAGGCAGCGGCGGAGCTACCTTCGGCGTACCTGACAGCCCGGGCGTACCCAAGGCAGTAGCAGCAACCACTATTACCGTACCATTCAACGATCTTCCTGCTCTGGAAAAGGTTTTTGCCGAACGCGGCGAAGAAATCGCCTGCGTTATCATGGAGCCTACTCCGGGCAACATGGGCCTTGTACTTCCGCACGAAGGCTTCCTGGAAGGCGTGCGTGCGATCACTAAAAAGTATGGTACTCTCCTTATCTGTGATGAGGTTATGAGCGGCTTCCGCAGCGCTCAGGGCGGCAGCCAGTCCCTCTATGACATCGATCCCGATATCACCTGCCTCGGCAAGGTAATCGGCGGCGGTCTGCCTGTTGCTGCTTACGGCGGCAAGCGCGAAATCATGCAGATGGTTTCTCCTGCAGGCCCGATGTATCAGGCAGGCACCTTAAGCGGCAACCCGCTGGCAATGGCCGCAGGCATTGCCGCACTCACCTACATGAAGCAGAACGATGTCTGCAACCGCGCAGAAAGCCTTTGCGCTATTTTGACCGGTGGCTTGGAAAAGGCAGCGGCTAAGGCCGGTGTACCTGTACAGATTCATCGCCTCGGCAGCATGTTCACCGTCTTCTTCAGCGATAAACCGGTAACTGATTTTGACAGTGCTGCAGCCAGCGATCTGGAAGCCTTCAAAATCTACTTCCACTCCATGCTGGAGCAGGGTATCTATCTGCCTCCTTCCCAGTTCGAAACAAACTTTGTTTCCGTTGCTCACAGTCCCGAGGATTTACAAAAGACTATCGATGCCGCGGAAATTGCCTTCGCTGAAGTTGCCAAAGCAAGAAAATAACAGCTAAAGCATTATAAAAAAAGCGTGCAGGTTGCACAAGCTGACATCAGTCAGCAGTAAGCCTGCACGCTTTTAGTTTTAAATTTTAAAATCTCATCTTAGCCACGAATCAGTTTAATAGAAAGTACTGCTGCTCTGACAAATTTCCACAGCAACACGGAAATACTGCAATCCATAACCGAATGCAAAATAGTACCCGCACCCACCAGCACGATAACGCTCATTATAAAGCCATTGGACAGCTGCTCCGGCGTAAACATATGACCACTGAAGAAGAAAGGCACTACCACAAGCACCTCACCCAGAGCATGCAATACAGCAAGTCCCAGATTCAGACCGATACCGGCCACGAAGCTCTCCATAATATTCGGATAGCGCTTAATAATTAATGCACCGACCAGAGCGAAAATGATATGGGTTGCTGCACGCGCAGCTATAATCAGGGGTATGGTTACAAAAAAGCCCATCGTTGTACCCAGGCAGACAGCTGCTGCCACCTTAGGTGAAATAAACATTGCCAAAAAAATTGCCACATGCGCACCCAAAGTAAAGGACATCGGTCCGATAATCACCTTCGGCATAACCATAGGCACAACCAAACCTATAGCGCACAATACGCCTGCGAGAACAAGTTGATAAATATTTTTATGTTCCAAGACTATTTCCTCCCAATCAAGTATTAGCTAGTGATTATAGCACTATTTGAGATAACCTGCAAGTACTATGTAAAAATGATTTTTTTAATACTAGGTTATTCACTTCTCCCGGTGGATTTATCCCGATAATTTCCCACTTATCCCCAGTTTTTCACAAAAGTTATCCACAATGTGCATAACTTTTGTGGATTGGTGGATAAAAGCTGTGCATTACCTTTATAAAAATCTCGCTATCCATAAATACTTCCGTCTGTTGCTTATTATTTCACCGGCTCTTCCTCTTAGATTTGACTTATTATCCATAATAGCATATAATTTAAGTAGGTTTATAGATAATTACCGAGTTTAACTCAAAGGTGGAGAATCAATGAAAATATCAACAAAAGGACGCTATGCCTTGCGCATGATGCTGGATTTGGCAGAGCATCAGCAGGACGGCTTTGTTGCCCTCAAGGACATTGCGGCAAGACAAAACATTTCCAAAAAATACTTGGAGCAGATTGTGCCTATTCTGAATAAATCCAACTTTCTGCAGGCTAACCGCGGCTTTCAGGGCGGTTATCGTTTGGTTAATGCACCGCGTGAGTATACTGTCGGCAGCATTCTGCGCCTTACAGAAGGCAACCTTACACCGGTAGCCTGTCTGGACTTTAACCCTGTAGGCTGCGAGCGCCGCAACGAATGCATTACCTTGCCGCTGTGGCAGGGACTGAACAAGGTTATTGCAGACTATCTGGACAATATCACCCTGCAGGATATTCTCGACAACTATAAAGCCCGCAGCATTGATAATTATTCTATTTAATGCCAAGCGCCGGTTTCATAAAGCCGGCCTTTTTTTATGCCAAAAAAGAAAGCAGTCCGCGCTGACTGCTTTCTTTCGGTTAGGAAATGGGATGTGATATGTATTTTATCTGCTTATTCAGCAAATAACGGAGTGGAGAGATAACGCTCGCCAGTATCAGGCAGCAGCGCTACGATAACCTTGCCCTTGTTTTCCGGACGTTTTGCCAGCACAGTTGCCGCATATACAGCAGCACCGGAGGAAATGCCTATGAGCACGCCCTCCTTATGGGCAATAGCACGACCGGTTTTGAAGGCATCCTCGTTTTCAACAGCGATGATTTCATCATATACCTTGGTATCCAAAGTGTCAGGTACAAAACCTGCGCCAATGCCCTGAATTTTATGCGGACCGGCAACACCTTTGGAAAGTACCGGAGAACCTGCAGGCTCTACAGCAACAACCTTCACATTGGGATTTTGGGATTTCAGGTATCCGCCTACACCAGAAAGAGTACCGCCGGTACCTACGCCGGCAACAAAGATATCAACCTTGCCTTCGGTATCCTGCCAGATTTCCGGACCGGTAGATGCTCTGTGGGTTGCCGGGTTAGCAGGATTGGTGAACTGGCTGGGGATAAAGCTGTTCGGAGTGCTTTCTGCCAGCTCCTGAGCTTTGGCAATCGCACCTTTCATGCCCTTAGCGCCGTCAGTCAGAACAAGCTGTGCGCCATAAGCCTTCAGCAGATTACGACGTTCAACGCTCATGGTTTCAGGCATAGTCAAAATAATTTTGTAACCGCGGGCAGCAGCTACAGATGCCAGACCGATACCGGTATTGCCGCTGGTAGGCTCAATAATAGTAGCCCCCGGCTTCAAAGCACCCTTGGCCTCTGCATCATCAATCATTGCTTTGGCAATTCTATCTTTGACGCTGCCGGCGGGATTGCAATATTCCAGCTTGCCCAGAATCTTTGCTTCCAGCTTGTTTTCAGCTTCGTAGTTTTTCAGCTCCAGCAGCGGAGTGCCACCAATCAAATCAGTAATGCTAGTATAAATTGCCATAATAAATCGCTCCTTTATCTTTCTATATCAGTAATTTTCTTCGTTCGATTTTTTCTTTATATCAACAAATAACCAAAGTCAACATCGTGTATTAAAATGTAAGCTCCTCATCGGCAAAATCCCTCATTTTCTCTGTTTTGTAATCTCTAGTAATCATAGTTGATTTATAGGTATTATTATACTGTTTTTTTTCTTACTGTCAACAAAAAGAATTAAAATTTTCTTCTCTTGACAAAAAAAGCTCTGTAATGTACCATATGAAACATATTAATACAGTAGGAATTGAATTTTACTCAAAATACGCAACAAAAATACGCTGACTCTGTAAATCTCACGCCGGTAAGCGTATAATAGAAAAGTAAAAGCAGGATTTCCGCTATTGAAGGAGAATGTTCTACTATTATGGAAAAGCAATTTATCTATGCAGATAATGCAGCTACAACAAAAATGAGCGACGTTGCCGTTAAAGCAATGCTGCCCTATCTTCAGGAAATATATGCCAATGCTTCCAGCGTGCACCTTTTAGGTCAGCGCAGTGCAGCAGCTTTGTTTAGCGCACGGCAGCAGGTGGCACAGGTACTTAACTGTGCTCCGAAGGAAGTTTTCTTTACCTCCGGCGGCAGCGAAGCAGATAACCAGGCGCTTATCAGCGCTACGGCCCTCGGTCAAAAGCAGGGCAAATGCCACATCGTTCCACTGCCATGGAGCATCATGCTATTTTGCACACGCTCGAAGCTTTGCAAGCGGAAGGCTTTACCGTAACACTGCTGCGTCCGCAGGCTGACGGAATCGTCACCGCCACGCAGGTAGCAGAAGCTATTACAGATACCACCTGTCTTGTTTCCGTCATGTACGCCAACAACGAAACAGGTGCAATCCAGCCTATACGTGAAATCGGTGCGCTCTGCCGCAAGCGCGGTGTACTTTTCCATACCGACGCCGTGCAGGCAGCAGGACATCTTACTATTGACGTACAGCGCGATAATATTGATATGCTTTCACTTTCCGCGCACAAATTCCACGGACCGAAGGGCATCGGCCTTTTATTCGCCAAGAGCAATCTTCAGCTCACAATCCTCATCCGCGGCGGCGGTCAGGAGCGCGGCAAGCGCGCCGGTACCGAAAACCTTCCCGGCATCATCGGACTTGCCGCAGCGCTTAAAGATGCACAGGAAAATATGCAGCAAAACACTGCTTATATCACAGGTCTGCGCAATGCTCTGCGCAACGGTTTAGATAAAATTGACGGCGCAGACTTCAACGGCAGCCGTGAGCATTGCCTGCCCGGTACTGTCAACTACAGCTTCCGGGGTATAAACGGCGAAGCATTGCTTTCGCTGCTTTCCAACGAAGGTATCTGCTGCTCGTCCGGCTCTGCCTGCTCCGCAGGCTCGCTCAAGCCCAGCCATGTACTGCTGGCTCTCGGCCTGAGCAAGGAAACAGCTCAAAGCGCCCTGCGCTTTTCGCTGTGCGAATACAATACTATGGACGAAGTCCAAACAATTATAACTAAGGTTACAGAAGCGGTAAACCGCTTACGGAGGTAAAAATATGCTGTCAACAGCTGCCAATTTAATAAATAAGCTCGCCTGTGAGCATAATCTGAGCGACGCAGAGCTGTTGACGCTGATAACAAGTACTGAACCTGACATCAACAAGCTGCTCGCCTGCGAAGCGGATAAACTCCGCCGTCAATATTACGGCGACAAGGTCTATATCCGCGGACTGATTGAATTCACCAATTACTGCAAAAACAACTGCTACTACTGCGGTATCCGCGCCGGCAACAGCTGTGCGGAGCGCTACCGCCTGACGCAGGAGGAAATCCTGGCCTGCTGCGCCGAAGGCTATAGGCTCGGCTTCCGCACCTTCGTGCTGCAGGGTGGCGAGGATGCGTATTATACGGATGACAAAATCTGCGCTATCGTCAGCGCTATCCGCAAGCAGCATCCGGACTGCGCCATTACATTGTCCATTGGCGAAAAAAGCCGTGCCGGCTATCAGGCATACTTCGATGCAGGCGCCAACCGTTATCTGCTGCGCCACGAAACTGCAGACGTAGAGCATTACGCCAAGTTGCATCCTGCCAGCATGAGCTTGGAAAACCGTAAGCGCTGCCTGTTTGACCTCAAGGAAATCGGTTATCAGGTTGGCTCCGGCTTCATGGTAGGCTCCCCCTACCAGACACCGCAAAACCTTGTCAGCGACCTGCGCTTTCTGCAAAAGCTGCAGCCTGATATGATTGGCATAGGTCCTTATATTACGCATGAACACACACCGTTTAAGGATATGGCAAGCGGTACTTTAGAGCAGACGTTGCGCCTGCTGTCTATCCTGCGACTGCTCTTCCCTTACGCACTGTTGCCTTCGACACAGCGCTCGGCACCATCCATCCCAATGGACGCGAGCTGGGGCTGCAGGCCGGTGGCAACGTCGTGATGCCTAACCTTTCGCCTGTAGGAGTACGCAAAAAATACGAACTGTATGCCAACAAAATCTGCACCGGCGAGGAGGCAGCCCAATGCCGCGGCTGTCTGGAGGCACGCGTAAAAATGGCAGGCTATACCATAGTAACCGACAGAGGCGATGTACGCCGCACTTTAGATAAATCAGAAGGAGAAAATTTATGAACAAGAAAGCACTAATCGCCATGAGCGGCGGCGTTGATTCCAGCGTTTCCGCATTGATGATGCTGGAGCAGGGCTACGAATGCACCGGCGTAACCATGAAGCTCTTTGCCAACGAGGATATCGGCGTTTCCAAAGCTAACAGCTGCTGCTCTATCGATGACGTAGCAGATGCCCGCAGCGTAGCAACCAGCCTTGGCATGCCTTACTACGTTTTCAACTTTGCCGACCGCTTTGAACGCGACGTTATCGACCGCTTTGTTGACGCTTACGTTAACGGCAGAACACCTAACCCCTGCATTGACTGCAACCGCTATCTGAAATTCGACCAGCTCTTCGTGCGCGCACAGGAGCTTGGCTGTGATTACGTTGTCACCGGCCACTATGCGCAAATCAGCTATGATGAAGCCAAGGGACGCTATCTTCTGCGCAAAGCAGTCGACCCATTGAAGGACCAAAGCTACGTGCTTTATTCGCTCACACAGGAGCAGTTGGCACACGCTATGTTCCCTCTCGGAGGCCTGCATAAGACACAGGTGCGCGAAATTGCCGAAAAGCATGGCTTCGTCAACGCTCAAAAGCATGACAGTCAGGATATCTGCTTTATCCAGACCGGCACCTACGCTGATTTTATCGAAGCACGCCTGGGCAGAAAATTTAAGCCCGGCAACTTCGTAGACGAGGCAGGCAACGTGCTTGGCAGACACAAGGGTATTATCCATTACACCGTAGGCCAGCGCAAAGGCCTAGGCTTGGCGCTGCCGCAGCCTATGTACGTTAAAGAGATTGACACCAAGAACAACGCTGTTATCCTCACAACAAACGAGGGACTGTTTACCAAAAACGTTACAGCCAAGAACATCAACCTTATCGACTGCGACGCTATCACCGAACCGCGTCGTGTGAAAGCACGCATCCGTTACCATCAGCAGGAGCAATGGGCAACTGTTACCCAGCCTGACGCAGATACCCTGCAGCTCGTTTTCGACGAGCCTCAGCGCGCTATCACCAAAGGCCAGTCCGTTGTTATGTATGACGGTGACGTAGTTGTCGGCGGCGGCACAATCGTATAATACCCTGCAAATTAAAAGCATCAGTTGCTACAATAATTGTAGCAACTGATGCTCTTTTATTATACTCGTTCTGAATGAGTAATAATTTTACCAGTTGTCAGCAAAACCTTTTTAAGCATGATTAATATTTTCTTTATATATACATTGTTAACACTGACTCTATATGATAGAATATAAACAGGCAGATATAAAGCGAAACAATATTTTTATACCGCTCTAAAATAAGTTTGCCAGAAGTAAGGAGGAATAATATGAAATCATTAAAAGGCACCAAAACCGAAAAGAACCTGTTGGAGGCATTTGCTGGCGAATCCATGGCACGCAACAAATACACCTGGTTTGGTATTGTAGCCCGCAAAGCAGGCTATGATCAAATCGCTGAATTATTTGAGAAAACCGCTAATAATGAAAAAGCTCACGCTTATATGTGGTTCAAGGAATTAGACCAGTTAGGCGATACTGCAGCTAACCTTTTAGCAGCAGCTGAAGGCGAAAACCATGAATGGACCGATATGTATGTAAAAATGGCACAAGAAGCTGAGGAAGAAGGTTTCCCTGAAATCGCAGCAAAAATGCGCGGTGTTGCAGCTATCGAAAAACGTCATGAAGAACGCTATCGTAAACTCTTACAAAACATCGAAGAAATGAAGGTTTTCAGCAAAGACAGCGGCCTGACCATTTGGGAATGCCGCAACTGTGGTCATATTGTAGTCGGCCCCAGCGCTCCGGAAGTTTGCCCTGTCTGCGCTCATCCGCAAGGTTTCTTTGAAGTACATATGGATAACTTCTAAGCTTATACATCTCCCCAAATGCATAAGAGAAAGTAGAAAAGTGTAGCGTAAAATTTACGTTACACTTTTTCTTTATTTCCGTTTCAAAACCAATACGCAAATGAAACGCAAATTTTTACGTTTCATTTCTAATGCAACGTGAAAGAGCCGTGCAAATTATGCATGGCTCTAATTTCTTATAATGAATTTTTAGGTTAAGGAATATTTTGTACCCCTACCCTTGCCACCTTTAACAAGCTTATTTTTCTCCACTAAGCTGTTCAACAATCTGATAGTCTTACCTCTACTAAAGCCTGTTATAGCTGAAACATCAGAGCTTGCCAAAACTAAATTAGCGGCAAAGACTTCTAAAACTGCTTGCTCATCCACAGCAAGCGGAAGTTGATACTCCACGCTAGGCAAAGTAACCATTACTGCATTGTCACTTATAGCAAAATTCGGTTTCACGTCAGCGTTCCTGTATGCTTCTAAAATTCTACGCACTCCTGTACCAAAGATTTCTACATATTTTAATCTGAAGAACACATTGCCTAAAGTAGGATTACGTAAAACAGATACATACCCCTTCAAATATTCTTCCTTGCTAACACCTAATGGTAAGCCACCAGGAGAAACTATTTCTATTTTATCAGTATACATCAATACTCTTATATTAGCATTGATATCCCAAGTGCGATGTACTAAAGCATTAGCTAATGCCTCACGAAATGCCTTTTCAGGAATCTGTTCCTTAGTAATTCGTTCAGCTCCCTTTATCAGTTCATATACATAATAACGCCTGAATAGCTTTATAGCCTTAGCAAATTGCTCAATAACTGATACATTCTTAATGAGCTCCCTATCTAAAATCACATCATTGCTGCTACCAAATTTAGCAATATCAATGCCCGGGAAGCTGTTAGTATCTGCCAAAAGTTCTCCGGCATTGTTGAATCTGTCCTTGCTGTAATATAAATTCAAGGTTCTGCATATATCTTTTGTCAGCTTCTTAATGCCAAGCTTAGCCTGCAATTCCTTTTCTAAAATAGTAAACCTTAATTCGCTATTTCCAGCAGGAAGTTCATCATAATATTTTCCCGTACCAAGTAAAGTCAAACGATTCAATTCCCCTCTATCAACCTCTATGGTAGAAGTATCATTACGTTTATAGGCCTTTCCCTTGTACAAATACGGTTTGTCCAGACCTTCAGAAACCTTTAAAGCTATAGTATTATTTTGAGAATTAATTCTCAGTGTAAAATCAGGCTTTGGCGAAATGCTGTCATTGATACGATTTTCTAAATCAAGGCATACCTTTTCAGGATTATTTATACCGCAAGGAGTTCCGTCATCCCTTACGCCAAATAAAATTTCTCCAGCGCCATAATTAGCATAAGCACTGACTGTTTTCAGAAATGTATTGGTGACCTCAGACTTAAATTCCAGGCTTTTAGTTTCTTTCATCTGTTACACCTCCCTATCACTATTAAATAAATTGTAGCAGAACTCAATAGTAAGTGCAACGTATTTTTTACGTCTCATTTTCGTTTCACTTTCATCTTCGCTTACGTTTCAAAGCCAATACGTAATTGAAACGCAAATTTTTACGTTTCATTTCTGTTGCAACGAAAAAGAGCCGTGCCTGCGCACGACTCTTTTTGACTGCTTATTCAACTTAACTTACCAATGATACTTTTCGCCTCTGCTGATTTTAAAAGCACGGTAAATCTGTTCAATCAGCAATAAACGTATCATCTGATGCGTAAAGGTCATTTTAGAAAAGCTCAGCGCCAAATCGGCACGCTTACGCAGCGCATCAGTATAGCCAAAGGCACCGCCAATCACGAAGGTGATGTGGCTGTTGCCGGCAAGCGCCAGCTCATCCAGCTTTGCCGCCAAATCCGGGCTGCTCAGCTGCTTGCCGATGACATCCAGCAAAATCACATAGGAGTTTGCCGGAATAATTGCCAACAGGCGTTGCGTTTCACACTCCAGCACCTGCTGCTTTTCCGCAGGGGAGGGATTATCGGGCATACGCTCTTCGTTAATTGCCAGCGTTTCCAGCTTGCAGAAGGGTGTCAGCCTTTTGCTGAATTCCTCTATTCCCGCAGTAAGATATTTTTCTTTAATTTTGCCTACACAGGCTATCGTTATCTTCAATTGCCGTAATCCTTCGGAACCTCTTCCAATACCACAGTTCTGCTTTCTCTCTGACCGTTACGCATAATAGTTACTTCGGCTCTGTCGCCTACCTTACATTTAGACAGAGCAGTGCGCAGGTCAAGCGCAGTCTTTACCTTGTTGCCGTTAAAGCTCAGGATAATATCGCCGGGGCGGATATCAGCTTTTGCTGCCGGACTGCCGGGAACAACCTTTACGAGGAAGATGCCGCCGTGCAGGTTAATTTCAAAGCCGTAGCGGTCAGCAATTTCCTGATCCATCAGCGAAGCACCCAGATACGGTCTTGCAATACGTCCACGCTCTGCCAGCTCCTGCAGAATCGGTTTAGCTGTGTTGATAGGAATAGCAAAGCCAATGCCTTCAACACCGCTTACAGCAACCTTAGCACTGTTGATGCCTACTACCTCGCCGTCAGCATTTACCAAAGCACCGCCGCTGTTACCGGGGTTGATTGCCGCATCAGTCTGAATCAGGTTGAACTTACGCTCGCCTACTTCAATGCTGCGGTTCAATGCACTATAACGCCTGCGGTTACACTGCCGCGAAATTCCAGTCCCAGCGGGTTGCCGATAGCAATTGCCGGTTCTCCGACCTGCAGTGTATCGCTGTCACCAAAGGTGGCAACGGTAAGGTTATCCGCATCAATTTTTACTACAGCCAAATCGGTTACGGCATCGGCACCCAGAACCTTGCCTTTAACGGTACGTCCGTCAGGCAGGCTGACGATGATTTCCGATGCACCCTCAACTACGTGGTTGTTGGTTGCAATATAGCCGGCCTTGTCATAAATAACGCCGCTGCCTGTACCACGCTCCATCAGCTGCGTGCGGTTGAAGAAGTCGCGCACATAAGCCTTGTTGGTGATACCTACGACAGCAGGACCAACCTTCTTGGCGGCAGCTACAATCGGTGTATTGCGCGCTGCGCTCAGCTGCTGCTCAGTCTTGACAGCAGGCTTATCATGCACTGCGGCAGATGTTTTATTGTCGCCGCAGCCGGCAACCAGAATTGCCGCACCTAAAAGACCACAGACAAAAATATTGGCCGATTTTTTCCAGATACTCTTGTTCATCTGTATCCACTCCTTATTTTAAATCTAAGACTGCCGGCAGCGGACTGTCTGCTACTACCCTGTTCTGGGCAGCCACAAAAAGCTCTGTTTCCTGCAGGCGGTTATTATCTTGTAAAATATTCTGCACCGTATCCTGCGCCAGCTGCGGCAGGTTATTGTGCTCACTCAGGTGCGCCAGCACGATATGCTCCGGCAGACGCTCAAGCTCCGTCAGAAAATGTCCGGCGGTATCATTGGATAAATGTCCCAACGTACTTAAAATGCGTTGCTTCAGATGACGCGGATAAGGACCGTTTTTCAGCATTTCCACATCATGATTGGCTTCGAGCACCAAAGCACTGCTGCCGGCAACCGCCTCACGGATGGTATCGGTCACAAAGCCCGCATCCGTAAGATATGTGCACTTAGAGCCGTTGCTGCGGCTCGTAAAGGTATATCCGTGCGGGTCAACGGCATCATGCGGTATGCTGAAGCTCTGCACCTCCAGATCACCGCAAAGTAGACGGTTATTGTCAATAAGACGGCAGTTTTGGCGTACCAAACTGCTGTCCTTGGCTAATATTGCACGCCAGGTAAGCGCACTGCTATATACAGGCACCTGATAATTTTTTAAAAAGGTTGCCAGCCCACGAACATGATCGACATGCTCATGTGTAATAAACACGCCGTCCAGCTCGTTTACGCTGACGCCTATTTCCTTCATTCTCGTTGTCAACGCTCTGCAGCTGATACCTATATCAACCAAAAAGCGTTGCTTTGCTGTGCTTATCAAAGCGGCATTCCCCTTGCTGCCGCTGGCCAGCATCACAATCTGAAAGTCGTTTAGCACCAAGCCTTCACTCCTATCAATATAACATCTTTATTATAGCAAATTCACAAACTGCTATTGTGGCATTTTGGTAAAAATAACGCTACAAAAATCTGACATAATTACTCAATATATAAAGAAAAGTGTACCAATCAGCTAGAGAATCGGTACACTTCTTTATAGTTTAATGCATCGTGGAGCACTTCGGACACAGACCAAAGAAATAGAACTGACGGCGGCTGATAGTATAACCGCTCTGCTTTTCTACATCCTGTGTCAGCTGCAGCTTAACGCCGTCATCCATCAGCGCATCGTCTACCGCACCGCATTTCAAGCAGCGCAGATGATAATGCTCGCTGATATCGGCATCATAACGGAAGCTGTCCTCTCCTGTATTCAGAATCTGAATAACGTTGATATCATGCAGAATTTCTACGGTTTTATACACCGTAGCAAAGCTCATAGCAGGAAACTTCGGCTGCAGCTTATTAAACAGCATCTCTGCATTCGGATGCCATGTTTCATCAGCCAAGGCTTCATATACAGCAAGTCTTTGAGGGGTGACCTTATAGCCACGCTCGCGCAACAGGTTGGTTAATTCCTGATTTGTAAGCATATTCATCACTCCATTGCCAACAGAATCGGATACAGCGGTTGTCCGCCGTAAAAGGTTTCAACCTCCCACTCATCATTCAGCTCTTCCACTTCAGCTGCCAGCTTTTCAGCCTGCTCTTCGGTTACATCGGCACCATAATATAAGCTGATCAGTTCATAATCCCCATCTGTCAGCATCTTCTGCAGCACTTCCTCCATGCTGCTGCCGTTGCAAACAATTTTATCATTTAAGATACCAAGATAATCGCCCTCATGGATAGCAATACCGTTTACTACGCTGTCGCGTACAGCTACGGTAATGCTGCCACTGGCTGTTTCCTTGGCTTCCTTGGTCATAATAACAGTGTTTTCATCCATGCTGCGTGTTGCATCAAAATGCAGCAGTGCGGACAAACCCTGTGCCATATTGGTAGTAGGAACATAGGCTACCTTGGAATTACCAAGCAGCTTACGCACCTGCTCAGCCGCCAAAACAATATTCTTATTGTTCGGCAGAATAATGTACTGCTCGCAGGTACCGTTTTCAATAGCATTGACAAACTCTTCAACCGGAGGATTCATACTCTGACCGCCGCTGATAATCTCGGCAGCGCCCATTTCATGCATAATTTTGGCAATGCCGTCACCGGCTGCAACAGTAAGCACACCCACGCCATGCTTTACCGGTTGAATATCCTCGGCAGTAAAGAGACGGTTTTCGTGCTGGTCACGCATATTTTCTATTTTGATATCATGCAGTGTTCCCCAAGTCTGCGCCATGTTGAGCGCATCACCGGGATGCTTGGTATGGATATGCACTTTTACAATATCCTCTACCACTGCCACAATCATAGAATTGCCCATGCCCTCCAAGGCCTTGCTGACAGTCTGCTTATCAACATCAGCATCCTTAACGATAAATTCGGTGCAATAAGGATATTCCAAATCAAGCGGCTCGCCCTTTTGAATCTGTACCTTGGCACGCGGTGTAACAGGCAGCACTTCGCAATCCTGACCGCGCAGGCCTGCCAGACAGCCCTCGAAAAAGACAATCAGGCCCTGACCGCCGGCATCAACAACACCGGCCGCCTTCAATGCAGGCAACAGCTCCGGAGTTCTTGCAAGCTCTTCCTTGCCGCTGCGGATAGCCTCCAGCAGTACTTCCTCCAGGCTTACATTACCGCGAACAGCATTATAAGCACCCTTGGCCATACCACGAGCTACCGTCAGAATAGTTCCTTCTACCGGTTTGGATACACTGCGGTAAGCATATAAAATACCAAACTGGAAAGCCTTGCCTATTTCTGTATTGTTCAGCGTCTTTTTACCGGCAACACCCTTGCCGATACCGCGCAGCAGCTGCGACAAAATTACGCCGGAATTGCCGCGTGCGCCCATAATAGCGCTGCGGGCAGCTGCGGCACCGATTTCGCCGGCCTCGGCCTCATCGCTCATTGCGCTGATAGCCTTTGCCACGGACGCCATAGTATGCATCATATTAGTACCGGTATCGCCATCCGGTACCGGAAATACATTTAAATCATTAATAGCTTCAAAATTCTTTTCAAAGCTATGGTAAGCACCCAGCAGCATATCCTTCAACTGCTTGCCGGTAATTACCTTGCTGTTATTCATCTAAACCCCACACCTTTCCTTTCAGGCTTTGCGACGGACAAATACGCCGATAGCACCAGGTCCGAGATGAGCAGCCAAAACGGTGCCGATACCTGTAAGCATAGTCGGTACATTCGGGAACAATCCCTGCAACTGCTGTTTCAAATCCTCTGCATCTGCCAAAGCCTCTGCATGAGCGACGAAAATTGCTTCAATGGGTGCCTTTTCAGCAGCCATCTCAACCATGCGCTTCATAACCTTTTTACGGGTACGGCATTTGTCTGCAACTTCCAGTCTGCCCTCTTTATCTAAGTGCACAATAGGGCGAATACCAAAAATACTTCCTATCAAAGCGCCAACTGCGCCAATGCGTCCACCCTTTTGCAAATAGTCTAATGTATTTACACTGAAAAATGTTTCTGTACGCGCAACCATCTCACGCGCCATTTTTTCGGCCTCGTCGATATCCATGCCTTCAGCTGTATGCTTCAGTACTTCCATAGCAATACCGCTGATAGGGCAGGCAGCAGTCTTGCTGTCGATTACACGGATATCCGCGCCCTTTATATCATCCATTACCTGACGTGCAGCAACGCAGGCGGTCTGATAGGTACCGCTGAGCACGCTGTCTACTGTCAGCATAATAACTTTTTTGCCTTCCTGAGCAAGCTTGGTGAAAAGCTCCACTACAACACCGATAGGCGGCTGAGAAGTAATCGGCAGCTTACCGGTTGCGTCTACCATACCGAACAATTCTGCCAGCGAGCGTTCCCCGTCCTGCCATTCCAAATCTCCGTGACGAATAATCAAACGCAGAATGTGGCAACGTTGATCATCCTTCAAAGCTGTTTCGTCTGCTGCCGAAATACTATCTACGACAACATGTATTTCATCGTGCATATAAGCCTCCTGTTAATTATGAATATTCTCTATATAAGTTATATCCGTTCTTCTCCCATATTATATTATATTGTACCATATTCTGAAAACTATTGCTACATTGACTATAGCTAACTGACAATATTTCAAAAATTAAACACTAAATTTCTAAAAATGGCAAAAAAAAAAGCCCTTACGAAGAAGGGCCAAATGAGGGGCTGTTTTGATGCTCTTAGTATACCATCTTTGTATACAAAATGCAAGAGTTTTTTGTAAATTTTTTTACGTTAGCTGACTAAATTGTCCACGAACCTCAGGCAAGTCTTCTGATTCGTGGACAATTACATTATTGATTACCATAGCCCGCAGTATCACACCTGCGGCCGCTTACAGCTTATTTGAAGTCTGAGCCCAGCATAATTACGCCATCGCAGTCTGCAGCACCGTCACGGCTGATGCGCATCTGATGCGCAAAGGGAACGTTGGAAAGACGATTGACAACAGCACCGTTATTAGTTGTAGAAACAACAACAGTATTGGCAATTATTTCGCCGCTGCCGCCGCTGATAACCTCAAAGCCGGCATTACGCAAGCGTGCGGCAGCCTCCGCGCCTGCTGTCTTGCTGCCGCTGCAGTTAACAAGACGTACAACGCCGCTGCTGTCGGAGGAAGCTTCTTGGGAAGCAGTATTTTTACCTGCATCCTTGTCTTTATCAGCCTGCTTCTTCTTTTCTTCCTTCGCTTTTTCTTCTTTCTTAGCCTTCAGTTCCTTTTCTTCCTTGATAGCTTCCTTATTTTCTTCGCTATCATCGCCCTTTTCTACCTTTTCCACAGCGTTGTTGTATTCCTTCTCCATCAGCTCAGCTGCAGATTTATAGTGCTCCGTCATGGTTGCACCCTGCATCTTAACCATCAGCTCACGCAGGTCGGTAATATCCGGTAGCCAATAGCTGATACCGTCGATATACTTCGGAGTACCAGGAACCATCGCCATAGACAGGCCCTTTTCCTTAACCATGGAATGCAGCGCTCTGCCCAAATCTATCATATCGCTAAGAGGCATATCAGTCTTTACCATAGAGGTCAGTTGCTTAGCCAGACCGGGGATATGCAGCAGCATATCGGCAGAGGTAATCTTATCGTACACTGCCATCAGGAAATGCTGTTGGCGACGGATACGGCCGATATCGCCTTCTTCATCGCGGAAGCGTACATACTGGATTGCTGTTTTGCCGTCCAGATGCTGACGGCCCTTTTTCAGGTCAACGGTAAAGCCGTCCCAGGTATCATGATAATACATATCCTTTTCAACATCGATATCAATACCGCCGATAGCATCAACAAGACCGGTAAAGCCTTTAAAATCAACCATTACGTAATTGTTGATTTTGATACCCAGCAGCTCTTCTACAGTTTTCTGTGTCAGCTCACGTCCGCCGTAAGCGTAGGCATGGTTAATCTTATCCCAGCCGTGACCGTCAATGCGTACACGTGTATCACGCGGTACCGAAAGCAGGGAAGCGCTTTTATTGCTGCTGTCGAACATTACGACAAAAAGCGTATCACTGCGGCCCACATCATCGGAGCGTTCGTCAACGCCCAGAACAACGATATTCTTTTTCAGATTCAGCCTGTCTGTCGGCGCAAGATTATCCAATCCCGTTTCCGGAAAGAAATAACCGAAGGCAATATAGCCTACTACACAGATAGCTGTTACAATCATTAAAATTTTTGTCTGGAGAATGCTTTTCATCCTTATATAACCTCTCAATCAATTTCTTCTGCCAGATATTCCGTCAGCTCCTTGCGGCTGCGGTACAGGAAAGCATACAGCATGCGTGCGGTCAGGCCCCAAATAACCTTATCCTCATACAGGTAAAAATACACATAATAGGACTTGTTCATGCGCCAGCCACGCTTGCGCTGCGGCACCAGGTCAAACGGAAAATCATCACCGGGATGGTCTGCCAGCTGCACGGAGCCACGCCTTGGCTTTTGCTCCAAAAGCACCTTTAGTGGTACAGTAAAGATGCGCTCTACCTCGCTTTTGCTGTACGTAATCTTGCTGATATCATCAATCAGACCAACAAAGGGGTGGATAATCGGTCCGTTATGCGTTACCAGACAATCCAATTCACCGCAGATGGTGATATTCTCCGGCTTCAGGCCAAGCTCCTCGCAGGTTTCGCGCACTGCGGTATTGCGGAAGCTGTTATCCTCACATTCGTACTTGCCGCCGGGGAAGCACACCTCACCCGGCTGACTGCGCAGCGTATGTGCCCTTTCCTCAAACAGCACACTGATGCCTTCGGGAGTACGCACTAAGGGCAGCAGCACGGCAGCATCCCACAAGCGGTCCAGCTTATCAATGCCGGGAGCACGGCGATGCAGACGTTCAAACAATACATACTGTAATTTTTCCATCTCATTCATAATAACACCTTATTTTAACACCTTCGCCAGCAAATGAAAATTGTATTTATAAATTTCTGCGTGAGACAGGTGTTTTCCTGCCACTAAATGTAACTAAGCTGTAAAATTCAGGTAACAATCCTTAAAAAATGCTTTATTTACATTGTTTAAGGCAAAAGGAAAGCGCCAGCCGCTACTGCAGCTGACGCAAAGGGAAAGACAGATTTAATTAGTACAGAGGAGCTTCAGCTTCTGCATGCTTTTTTTCGCTCTTGTCAACCAGCAGAGTTACAGCAGCATCGCCGGTGATGTTAACAGAGGTACGCGGCATATCCAGGATACGGTCGATACCTGCGATAAGAGCAGAGCCTTCCAGCGGCAGACCAAGGCTGGTCAGAATCATGGTCAACATGATGAAGCCTGCACCCGGAACGCCTGCAGTACCGATAGAAGCCAGAGTACCGGTAACGATAATGGTCATGTATTGGGAAGCAGTGAGGTCAATGCCGTACAGTTGAGCAATGAACAGTGCGCATACGCCCTGGTAAGCAGCAGTACCATCCATATTGATAGTTGCGCCCAACGGCAGAACGAAGCTGGAAACCTCTTTGGAAGCGCCCATTTTCTGTGCACAGCTCATGGTCAGCGGCAGAGTACCACCGGAAGAACAGGAGCTGAAAGCCATCAAGGATGCAGGAGCGATACCCTTAATGAATTTAACAAAGCTCATGCCTGCCAGGAATTTAATCATAGAGCCGTAAACGAGAACTGCATGCAGCAGGCAAGCCAGATATACAGCGATAACAACCTTCAGCAGCGGCAGCAGTACGGAAGGACCGTTAGCTGCAACAACGGAGTAATCAAACCGAAAACGCCAATCGGAGCAACAGCCATAATCATGCCTACGATTTTGTAGGAAACCTCAGCCAGACCATCGATGGTGTGCTTCAGAGCGTTAGCCTTTTCACCGACAACAGTGATGCCTGCACCAACGAAGAGAGAGAAAACGATGATTTGCAGCATATTAGCTTTAACCATAGCTTCCAGCGGATTGGTCGGGAAAATGTCAATGATAACCTTGGAAATAGGCGGTGCAGCCTTAGCAGCAACCTTAGCGTTATCAGCAGCCATATGCAAACCAACACCCGGCTGCATGATAGTACCGATTGCCAGACCAATAACGATAGCAAAAGCAGTGGTTACCAGATAGAAGGCTACGGTTTTAACACCGATACGGCCTACCTTTTTGATATCACCCAGGCTGGTGACACCGATTACCAGGCTGGAGAATACCAGCGGTACGATAACCATTTTGATCATGTTCATGAAAATTGTGCCTAAAGGACCAATCCAGGTCTTGGCAAAGCCGGCGCCTTCAGCACCCAGCTCCAGGCCTGCAATAATACCAAGCGCAAGGCCGATTAAAATTTTTGTAGATAAGTTCATTTTTACAACCCCCAGATAATTAAGTAAAAAAACTGTTAAGTCAATTATAGCAACTTATCATTAAAAAGTCCGATTGTATACAGTATTATTGCCGTGTATACAATATTATTTACGACTATCCCGTTGAAACGCATAAAAATACCCCTACAGCAACGTGCAGGGGCAAAAGCAAATTACCTTATTTAACTAAAAGCTCATACAGCACTACGGCAAGAGCACCGGGAACACCGAAGAAGCCGGCAATCAAAGCCTTGATAACGGTAATCTTCATGGTAAAGCCCGCCAACGAGCCTACCAGATTGATGAACCACAGCAGCAGTGCGCCGCAGAGACCATTCCACACCAGCTTAAACGGCATCGACAGCAGCTTTACTACCAGCAAAAGCAGCAGTACGCCGCCAATCATCGGTCCGAAGGCACCAAGCGGTGTCAAAATAGCATTAAGTTCCATATTAAATAACGCCGGTCCTTTCTACATTGTGCGCCTGTTTTCCAGCGCTTTAGACAAGGTTATTTCGTCAGCATACTCCAAATCGCCGCCCATCGGCAGGCCATGAGCAATACGGCTGACGGTTATTCCTACAGGCTTCAGCAGTTGTGCCAGATAGGTAGCAGTCGCTTCGCCCTCTACATCCGAGTTAGTCGCAATAATAATTTCACTGACCGATTCCTGCTGCAGGCGCAAGAGAAGCTCTCTGATACGCAGCTTTTCCGGACCGATACCGTCGAGCGGTGAAAGCACACCATGCAGCACATGATAAAGTCCGTGATAGCCATGACTGCGCTCCATCGCCGCAATATCCTGCGGCTGCTCCACTACACAGATAGTAAAGCTGTCGCGCGAGCTGTCACGGCAAATCTCGCATACATCGCTGTCAGTAAGATTAAAGCAGCGGCTGCAGTAGTGAATCTGCTCCTTGGCACCGCTCAAGGCCGCCGCCAGCTGTTTCACATCCTCCGCAGGCATGTCAATCACATGATAGGCCAGTCGCATAGCTGTTTCGAACCAATGCCCGGTAAACGCCTGAGCTGCTCATATAAATTAGCCAGCGGCCTGATCATTCTTGCCATCAGCTTAGAACATGCCAGGCAGCTTCATGCCGCCGGTAACCTTAGCCATTTCTTTTTCGGTAAGCTCGTCAATCTGCTTCATAGCGTCATTGACAGCTGTCAGAATCATATCCTCCAGCATTTCTACATCCTCGGGATCTACAGCGGTCGGATTGATTTGATGGATTTCAGTTCTTTTTTACCGCTGACAACAACGGTTACGGCACCGCCGCCGACAGACGTTTCTACAGTACGGCTTTTCAGATCCTCCTGCATTTTCGCCATATCAGCCTGCATTTTCTGTACCTTTTTCATCATTGCCTGCATATTACCCATGCCACCTGGAAACATAATTAAATTCCTCCTTGATATTTACATATATTGATATTATATATTCTCAGAAACATAAGCCAAGGCTTCAGAGCCTCAAATTAGGTTTCATTGGTCTGATATATCCGTTACACTTCCGCCTAAGGCATTAAATGCCTTGCGCAGGTTTTCCGGCAGCTGCGCTGCCTGCAGATTTTGCGTTTCGCTTTCGGGCGATTGCTGCACTTCCTGCTTTACAGGGGGATGCGGCAGCTTAGCCTTGCCCTCAATGACAGCCTCCAGTCTGATTTCACGTCTTGCCAGACGCAGCAGGACCTCCTCGAAGGCTTTGCGATAATCATCCTTGTTCATCCTGTCCGCAAGGAACGGTGCCTTGAAGGCAACCTGCAGAATGTTGTTGGCAAAGCTGAAGACTCTGCCGTTCTTAGCGCAGGATACCATAGAATTCTTCTTTTCGGCCTTCATAATCTCCAAAGCCTGCTTCCAGAAATCCTCACCGGCTGCAAAATCACCGGCATATTCCTCTGTCTGCTGCACTCTGGCACTTTTAGGCTTAGGTGCGGCGTTCACCGCCGCAGCCAGCGTATCGGCAGCAGGCTGCGGTTGCGCTTTAACTGCAGGCTTCTTAGCCGGAGCAGCTTTTGCTGCCTGCATAGGCTCTGCCGCAGGTGTCTGCTGTGCAATCGGCTGCTGTGCTGCCGGTGCGGCATACTCCTGTACGATTGGCCGGCGGCCCCCCCCCCGCGGGCC
>ERZ860023.472-NODE-472-length-24158-cov-2.149691_pt1 | contig 24158 bp, 16 predicted proteins | sample MGYA00509983_ERZ860023 | MGnify/ENA primary metagenome ERZ860023 (study PRJEB30046, sample SAMN00715180) | human gut metagenome | study: EMG produced TPA metagenomics assembly of the A metagenome-wide association study of gut microbiota in type 2...
GAGATACCCTGGCGGCTGGGGTGGGCGCGACGGGCGGCCGCCTGGTGGTAATCCACCGCCAAAACGGGAACCGCAGGTTCCCAACCGGTAGTGATCTGCGCAACCTGGGGCGTGCGCGCCATAATCATTCGTGCGGAATCCGCCAACCGGTGCAGTACCGCCGGATCGGGTCCGGAAAATTGCACTTCGATCGGGTATTTTTTGAACATGATATTATAACGCTTCACCTTGACGTACGCGTCGGGGTAACGGGCCGAAAGATCCTCCTGAATGACATCCATGTTTTCCACCAGCGATTCGGGCGATTCGAAATCGACGATCAATTCTCCGTAAGAGAGCGACGGCGTGGCGATACTGCGCACCAGATTATACCGTGCCGGCGTCCCGCCCACGGACGCAACAACGTTCCGGATTTCGGGACGAGTCTTAAGGTACGCTTCGATTTCCCGCAGGTCGGCGGCAACCCGTGTGGAGTTCGTACCTTCGGGCAATTTGTATTCGATATAGAGTTGGTCGTAAACCATATCGGGAAAGAATCCCTGCCGCACGTACCGGAATCCCCAGACGCTCAATCCGAGCAGAACGAGAATGACCGACAGGGCCGCGATACGGTGCCGCAAACCGAAGCGAAGCAGATCGCCGAAACGACGATACAACGTGCTGTCATACAGTTTACCGCTTCCCTCGGTCCTCGACGGTTGCTTCAAAAGCCGATTCGCCATCAGCGGCACGTGCACCAGAGCCAGGACCCAACTCAACAGCAGACTCGCCGCCAGCACGATAAACAGATCGCGCACATAGACGCCTGCCGTATCGGGCGAAAGGAAAACGGGCAGAAATGCGAGGATGGCAATGACCGTAGCTCCGAGCAACGGCATGGCGGTTTTACGACCGATGGCGCACATCGCTTCGCGGCGCGGCTTGCCCAGCTTCAGATCGACCAGAATACCATCTACTATGACGATCGCATTGTCCACCAGCATCCCCATTGCGAGAATGAACGCCGCCAGTGAAACCCGCTGCATCGTGCCGCCGGTCATACCCAGCAGCAGAAACGTGCCGATGACGATCGTAAGCAGACTGAATCCGATGATTACGCCGCTGCGGAACCCCATCGTAATCATCAGAATCGCGATGACGATCAATACCGATTCGACCAGATTGATGAAGAAAGTGGAGAGGGCCCCTGTTACCCGTTCGGGTTGATAGAAGACCTTGTGGCAAGCGACGCCTGCAGGAAAACGTTCCTCCTGTAATCGGCGAGCCGCCGTTCGACCGCATTGCCGACCTTTACGATGTCGGTTCCCGAGGCGGCGGCTACGGCGATACCGACGGCATGTTCACCGTTATAGGTCATCGAATTGCGTACGGGTTCCGTATAGCCGCTCTCTACGGTCGCAATATCCCCCAGACGCAACTGGTCATCTTCATGGCCCTGAATGACCATGTTGCGGATCTGTTCGACCGTACGCGACTTATCGGTGACCGTTACGCGCACGCGTTGATCCCCGTTGTCGTAGTAACCGGCATAGAAAGTGCCGTTTTGTCCGTTCAGGGTGGCGAGTACTTCTGTTGGCGAAATGCCGAGTGTCGCCATTCGGTCCGCACGCAGCGAAATATCGATACTCTCCTCGCGCTTTCCGTAAAGCTCCACCCGGGCCACGCCGTCGAGATCGGTCAATTCGCGCTGGATCAGTCCGGCATAGTCGGCGAGCTGTCTTTCGCTGAAGCCTTCGGCGGTCAGGGCGTAAAACATACCGTAAACCAGACTGAAATCGTCCTGAACCGTCACGGATGTACCGCCGGGCAACGACGCTTCCGCATCGGAAACCTTGTGCCGCAGCATATCCCAACACTGTTCGAGCCGGTCATCGGGCGTCGTACTTTTGAGTTCTACCTGTATGATGCAGAGGTCGTTGTACGACCAACTCTGCGTATTGTCCACCTCTCCGACGGTACGGATCGCCTTTTCCAGCGGGTCGGTCACTTCCAGTTCCATTTCGTGCGCCGACGCTCCCGGACGAACCCCGACCACCATGGCGATTTTTACCTTGACTTCGGGATCTTCGAGTTTTCCCATGTCGTAGGCCGATTTCAGACCGCCTACCAACAGTACCGCCAACAGAAAATAGACGAGCTTGCTGTGTCCGAAAGCCCATTTGCCCAAGTCGATCATAGCAGCCCTCCTTCATTGGTTTTCGACGGAGCAGGAAGCGGTGCGACCCGCTGGCCTTCCGTCAATTTATGAACTCCGGCCACGACGATCCGTTCGCCTTCGTTCAGACCATCCGCTATCGTCGCCGTTCCGTCCGTATGCAGACGGACTACTTCGACCCGTCGGCGTGCGATCGTCCCGTCCTGTCGGTAAATCCACACGTAACTCGTCTTGTCGCCGTTGCTGAACAGAGCTGATGCAGGAATCTCTACCGATGCCTCCGTTTCCTGCCGCATGGCGACTTCGACCGTTGCGTTCATGCCGGGTGTCGCCGCGATCTCCGTATTCACGGGCAGTGCCAACCGCACGGCGTAAAGCTGATTGGCATTGGCGCTCGGATCGACATGGAGCAGACGCAGCGGAATTTTTTGCCCTTGCAGAAAATCGAACACCGCCGCAAACGAAGCGATCTCCCGACGGCGAATGTAAGTCGATGCCGGAATGAAAAGTTCGACCTCGGGATTCTTGCCCGACAGGAACGTGATGACCGCATTCCGGCCGCTACGACCGTCGGAGGGTCGAAGCGCCGACGCTTCACGTAGCCGTCGAAAGGAGCATACAGTTTCGTATCGGCCAATTGGTTGCGGGCGTTCTCGTATTTCGCCGTAATCTGTTGCAGCCCGTATCGCGCTTTGTCGTAAGCATCGGCGGTAGCGACGTTTTGGTCGTAAAGCGCCATTACACGTTCGGCTTCGGCCTTGATACTCAAATATTCGGCTTCGACCGCCTGTAACTGAAGTTCGTAATCGCGCGGATCCATTTCGGCAACAAGTTCACCCTGACGGACAAAAGCTCCGTCATCGACATAAATACGTTGCAAGGTTCCGGGTATCTTGAATGCGAGGTGAACTTCTCCGGCAGCCTGTACTCGGGCGGGAAATTCGAGAATATCACAGGTATTCGCTGTTTTTACGGTATCGATGCGCACGAGCGTTACCTGTTCCGTATGTTGCCGCTGCCCGCACCCGACCAGAAACAGCGTTGCCGCAGTCATTGCTATCACTAACTTATGTTTCATATGAAAAATATGTTTTTACAAAAATACAAAAATATCGGATAGCGACCGTTTCGGAAATAACTATTTCGCCGTTAGTTTATCCGATTTGCAGGATTTGCCAACGCCTTCTGTTCATTTTTTACACTTTTTGAGGGAATTTTATTTAGGGAAAGGAGACCGACATCCGTCCGAAGACTTCGGGAATAGGTTCGAACGTCTGGCAGATGCCGTGACCGGTCCGGCTCGCAGGCTGGAGGATCCCGCTTTCCGACCTGCTGCACCTGTTCTTGCCGGGTATTTTGGCATATAACTTGCCACGTTTCGGGCAAATACCAATTGTCTGACTTCCAAAATCGTAATATACATATATAGATGGCATCCGCCATTATCGGAATAATTTAATTTTATTGCTTATGAAAATTTTTCGACTTTTAATCGCAATGTTGCTGGCGGTTTCTGCGGCCTCGGTTTCGGCCCAGACCTACCAGATCCGTAAGGACAGCGTAAAGACCGGCGAATACTCTCCGACGGTTTATTTGGTTTCCGTCAATGCACCTCAACCGCCTGCAGACGAAGAGGCCTTGCTCGAAGCGGCCGTATTGAACCAACTGGCAATCGACAATGCCATTCGGGATTATATCGAAACCCATCATCCCGGTTTCCAGCAGGATGAACTGCCTCACTTCATCTTCGCCACCAAGCAGAACAAATTCTCCTTCTCGCTCGGCGGCCAGGTGACTCTGCGTGCGTCGTATGACTTCGACGGAATCTCCGGAGCACAGGATTTCATTCCGGCCACGATCGCCGTTCCCGGCACCTATGCCACCCGTCAGAAATTCGGCCTGGACGGAACTACCTCCCGCATATTTCTGAAGGCCATCGCCAATTCGAAAAAACTGGGCCGTGTCACCCTCTATTTCAGTACGGACTTCCGCGGCGGAGGAACCAACAGTTATACGCCCCGTATCCGGTCGGCTTACGTATCGTTCAAAGGGTTCACGTTCGGACGCGACGTAACGACGTTCTGCGACCTGAACGCCGCTCCCAATACGATCGACTTCCAGGGTCCCAATGCCTATAACTACTTTTTCTCGACGATGATCCGTTACGAGCATTCGATCTACCGCGATATTCTGAAATTCGGCGTTGCCGCCGAGCTACCGAACGTAAGCGGCACCTACGGCGATTCGTTCGCTTCGATTCCGCAGCGCGTACCTGATTTCCCGGTTTATATGCAGGTGAATTGGGGCCGGAACAAGGAGAGCCATTTCCGGGCATCGGCCGTTTTCCGCGATATGTATCTGCACAACGAATCGACGGGTAACAATACTTCGCTCTTCGGCTGGGGCGTCCAGGCCAGCGGAAATATCAAAGTAGCGGGTCCCCTGCAACTCTTCTTCAACGGTGTGTACGGCGAGGGCATCACTCCCTACATCCAAGATTTATCGGGCATCGGACTGGATTTTACACCCAATCCTCACAATCCGAGGAGTATTCAGACTATGCCGATGTACGGTTGGCAGGCGGCTGCGCAAATCGACCTCGTTCCGAACAAACTCGCCATTTCGGGCGGTTATTCCATGGCGGAGGTTTGCCGCAGGAACGGGGCCTATGCCGATGACGAATACCGTCGCGGTCAGTATGTCTTCGGCAATATTTTCTGGGATTTGGCCCCCTGCTGTCAGCTTGCGGCCGAATACCTGTACGGCACCCGCGAAAATATGGACGGAATGAAGGGCCATGCCAATCGGGTCAATCTGATGGTGCGCTACAACTTCTGATTTCGGAGGGCGGAATTTTTTACGGGCGGCTGCCGGATGCAGCCGTCCGTAATTTTTTTGGTTTTTGCGGCAGATGTGAAAGCGCCGAAATGCTTCGGATTGCCGGGGAGAAAAGCGATGCCAATTCCACTATTCATATATCGAGCGGAAAAGTTTCACAAAATACGGTTCTCGGAAAGCACGTCTTGCGCACTGGATTCGAATACGGGTCTTGAGCGGCCTATTTCAGAATTTCTTCCGGATCTCGTAACGTTTGCACGGTCGATACCCTCTTTTGGGCTTTTCGGTTGACCCGTTAGCCGATCGAAAAGACCAGCCGCAGACTTCTGTGTCCCCGAGGTTGCCGCAGGACGGAATAGTAGGAGTTGTCCCAGCGTACCGTTTCCTTTTTCAGTTTGGTCGAAAGGATATTGTTCACGTCGAGGGATATATACAGTTTGTCTTTACAGAATGATTTGGTTATTCCGGCAGCTAAAGCCCAATAGGAATTTTGCCAGGTTTCCAATCTTTTTTGGGGCAGCTCGACGCCTCCGTCCAGATAGATAATCATCGAGGGATGCGGCTGGAACATAAGGGAAAGGCTGAACATCCCACCTCCGGCACTGTACGAAGCCTGCCAGTCGCCATCCACCTCTCTCCGATACCAATATCCGTGAATGAAAGATTTCACTCGGAACCATTTGGTTACCAATGTCGTATAATCGATCCAGATATTATGCGCCGAGCCGTGTTCCCCGTTCACCTTCGTCGTATAGACGATGTTCGGATCGTCGGGGTCATAGAAAGTCATCGTTTCACTGCCGCGCGACCACGTACCTCCGTAAGAGATCGTCAGTTTGTTGCGCAGCGTATAGCTCAGGTCGATGTCGTACCCCCAGCCGGGTTCGAGATTTTCGTTGCCTACGGTATAACTGTATTGCGACTGCCAGACCCGGCGGGGACTCAGGGCGTTGTTGTCGGGCAGCCGGCCGCTGGACCGATAGAGGTCGAGATTGATATTGGTGCCCTTTTCCGGGTTGAACGTGTAGGCCAGGCTGAGTTCCGGGAACAGTCGCCAGTAGTCACGATGTTCGTAGCCCGTATTTTCGGCATTCCGGTAAGCGATGCGGTCCCATTGCAGTCGCAGGCCCGCCTGATAGGAGAACTTGCCGTAGGCGTCGGCCCATTGGGTGTAGGCACCCGTGCTTTGAGTGCGGTCGATAAACCAGGTACTCATCTTCGGGTCCGGGATCCACTCTTCCTCCTCGAAGCGATGCACGGGAGCGTTGTTGTCCGCATACCGCAAATCATAGCTCAACCCCGCGGTGCGCTCTTCCGAAAAATTCTTGTTCAGGTCGAGCCGGGACGCGAACAGATGTCCCAGCAGCTTGTAGCGCTCGCGCCGCAACTCCGTGGAGAAGGGTTCCGCATCCTCCGGCCGGGAAAAATCGCGCGTGTCGTAGTCGTAATTCCGATCGACGTTCTGGTGCAGGTAGTCGGCCTTGAAAGAGAGCCGGGAACCCAACGTGTCGAAACGGAAGATATAATTCAGCGACCCCTGATACTGCCGGTTGTAGAGCGTGCCCCCGTAGCGGTAGAGCGTATATCCGGCTTCGGGCATCTGCGGCGGCACATCGCCCCAGGCCAATCCCGCAGAGGTCGTGTGCACCGTATTGGACGGGTCGCTCGCTCCCATGAAAATCTGTTCCCCGAGACCGATCGAATGGCGTCGTTTATCTTGTAAACCAGGCTCAGAAGTTCGCGGATATTCCGGGAGGTGATCCGCCCCCGGTCCTCCGAATCGAGCGAGTATCCCGAATTGCGAAATTCGGAATAGGTGCGGTCGAGCGTTTCGTTCTCCCCATAGGAACCCGACACATATATATATTCCCAATCGTCCGCACTGGGCCGAGAACGGCAGGGCGAGTCCCGTAGAATATCCGTCGCGGGAAACGGACGCGGAGGAAGATACGTTGCCGTAAAAACTGCCTGCGGCGAGTTTCTTGAGCCGGATACGGACGATACCGCCAGAAGTCGTGGCGGAATAGGCCGCTCCCGTCTTGTTCTGGACCTCCACGCTTTTCACGTCTTCGGCACGAAGGGCGGAAAGCTCCCCGAGATCCGTCACCAACCGGTCGTCGATATAGACGACCGACACCGGAGTCCCTTTGATGAACAAGGTGTTTCCGGAGACTCGGAGGCCCGGCAGCAGATCCAGCACCTGCATCACGGACCGGTTGCGGACGATCGGATTACCCAACATATTGACTTCGTAGCGGCCTGCCCTGTATTCGGTATTTCGGGCCACCACGACCACCTCGTCGATATGTCGGCTGGCCGGACGTAGAATCACATCGGGCAGGGTTTGCGCCTCCGGACCTCTACCGTTCGGTAGCAGGATTCGTAGGCCAGATGGTCGTAGCAGAGCAGATAGCGGCCCGCCTGCTCGAAATGCAGGCTGTAACGGCCTTCCGTGTCGGAAACGGCGCCTCCGAGGACCGTGGAGTCGCGCGATTCGAGAATGCTGACCGAACAATAAGGAACCGGAGCGGATTCCGCATCGAGAATACGGCCCCGGACAACGAAGCGTTCCTGGGAAAAACAGGGAACATACAAACAGGTCAGGAGTAAGCTGAAGGTAAGGCGTTTTATCATAGAAAGCGTTATAGTATCAAATAAAGGCGTCATACATAGTATAAAACCATCTTTTTATGACTAAATTAAATAAAAATTGACAGTTATGCAAGCCTGTCAAATGTTATTTATTTTTTGATTGTATATTTCGATTCACCGAATATCGACCTACTCTACCGTAACCTGCCGATATGCCTCGGCTTTTCCTCAATCTTTGACTTCGTCTTAGATACTTCGCCTCGGCAAAATGCAAATAAATTTGCTTTTGCACTCGGCTTAATCGTATCTTTGTCATCGACAAATTCTTTCCGTTGCCGATGAAACTCTTCATTAAGAACATGGTTTGTCCCCGCTGTATTCTGGTCGTGCGCGATATTTTGCGGCAGGCGGGGATCGAGGCCTCGTCGGTCGTTCTCGGCGAAGCCGTGCTGCCCGCAGAACTGACTGCCGAGCGAAGAAAGGAGTTGGACGAAGCGCTCCGCGCCGTCGGGTTCGAGTTGATCGACGACCGCCGCAAGCAGACCGTCGAGCGGGTGAAGAATACGGTCATCGAGCTGGTGCGGGAGAAGGACGCCGCTTTGCGGACCAACCTCTCGGATTATATCGCGGACCGGTTGCATCAGGATTACGGGGCAGTGAGTTCGTTGTTTTCGGAGATCGAAAACACGACGATCGAACAATACTTCATCGCACAGAAAATCGAACGGGTGAAGGAGTTGCTGGCTTACGGCGAGCTGTCGCTCGGCGAGATTGCCGACAAGCTGAACTATTCGAGTACGGCCCACTTGAGCGCCCAGTTCAAGAAGGTGACGGGACTTACGCCCAGCCATTTCCGGAAGATCGGCGAGAACCGTCGCAAACCGCTGGACAAGGTGTAATCCGCCGGTCGTTCCGAAATCTTGTAAATAGTATCCGGAATTATATAACGCCTTCCGCCCTTTTTGTCCCGATCTTTGTATCGAAAGGACACGAAGGGCGTGCGGATATTCCGTGCTCGTCCCTGTCTGTAAAAAATCAAAAAGTATGTCGAAAGGTAAATATGTAAAACGGACTTTTCCCCTTGCGGGGCTGCACTGCGCCGGATGTGCTGCACGTGTGGAAAAAATTCTCAATGCCCAGACGGGCGTCGTCGCGGCTTCCGTCAATCTGGCGGCTTCGACCGCAGCGGTCGAATACGACACGATGCAGACCTCGCCGGAAAGACTCCGGCAAGCCGTGCAGGAGGGCGGTTACGACATGCTCGCCGATTCGGATGATGACACGCCCGACGAGTTGGAGCGGATGAACCGGGAGCGGTACCGGGACCTGAAACGGCGGGCTTTCTGGGCTGTCGTGCTGGCGATTCCGGTGGTCGTGATCGGTATGTTCTTTATGGATATGCCCTACGGCGGTGCGATTATGGCGCTGTTGTCCGCTCCGGTCGTCTTCTGGCTGGGACGCGGATTTTTCGTGAATGCCTGGCAGCAGTTGCGCCACCGTTCGGCCACGATGGATACGCTGGTCGCATTGAGTACGGGCATCGCCTACCTGTTCAGTCTGTTCAACCTCGTTTTTCCGGAGTTCTGGCTCTCGCGGGGAGTGGAACCTCACGTCTATTTCGAAGCTGCGGCGGTGATCATCGCCTTCATCCTGCTGGGGCGCACGCTCGAAGAGAAGGCTAAAGGCGATACCACCGCTTCGCTGAAAAAGCTGATCGGTCTGCAACCAAAAAATGCGATCGTCGTCGCTGCGGACGGTACGCAGACGGAGATTCCGATCAGCCGCATCCGGGTCGGCGATCTCCTGGCCGTTCGACCCGGGGAGAAGATCGCCGTGGACGGTGCGGTTTGCGAAGGCGACTCCTATGTCGATGAAAGCATGTTGAGCGGCGAACCGCTTCCCGTGCATAAGGAGCCCGGAACGAAAGTTTTCGCCGGAACGATCAACCAGAAGGGCAGCTTCCACTTTCGGGCGGAGAAGGTCGGAGCCGCGACGATGCTGGCTCAGATTATCCGCATGGTCCAGGAGGCGCAGGGCAGCAAGGCTCCCGTGCAAAAGCTGGCGGACAAAATCGCCGGCATATTCGTCCCCGCGATCATCGGCATCGCCCTGCTCTCTTTCGTCCTGTGGTTGGTTTTCGATCCGTCGGGAGGCCTGACGCACGGAATCCTGGCAGCTGTGACCGTACTGGTTATCGCCTGTCCGTGTGCATTGGGACTGGCTACTCCGACGGCCGTCATGGTCGGCATCGGCAAAGGGGCCGAGAAAGGAATTCTGATCAGGGACGCCGTAAGTCTGGAGACGGCCGGAAAAATCGACACGGTAGTAATGGACAAAACGGGTACACTGACCGAAGGGAAACCCGTCGTTACCGACATTGTCTGGGCGAACGGGGACGACCGGGCGAAAGCCGTCTTTTTCAGCCTGGAAAAACTCTCGGAACATCCGCTTGCCGATGCCGTCGTGCACTATTTTGCAGGTGTGCCGACGCTGAACGTCGAACGATTCGGAAGCCTTACCGGAAAAGGCATAGAAGGTACGGTCGATGGCGTGCGTTACTTCGCCGGCAGCCGCCGGCTGCTCGACGAGCAGGGAATCGTCGTCGGCAAAGAGTTGAATATCGAAGCGCAGCGGTTGTCGGCAGAAGCCAAGAGCATCGTCTGGTTCGCCGATTCGGAGCAAGCCCTGGCTGTCGCGGCGATCGCCGACCGCATCAAGGATAGCTCCGTAGAGGCCGTGCGCGAACTGCAAGCCGCCGGGATCGACGTTTATATGCTGACGGGCGACAGCCGAGCTGTGGCCGGTCATATCGCGGAAAAGGCAGGTATCCGGCATTTCGAGGCCGAAATACTTCCGCAGGACAAGGCCGCGTTCGTCAAGCGTCTGCAAACCCTCGGTCATAAGGTGGCGATGGCGGGCGATGGTATCAACGACAGTGCAGCGCTGGCTCAGGCCGACTTGAGTATCGCTATGGGCGGGGGCAGCGACATTGCGATGGACGTGGCGCAGATGACCATCATCTCGTCCGACCTCCGGAAGATTCCGGAGGCGATTCAGCTTTCCAAGCAGACGGTTCGAACGATCCGCCAGAACCTCTTCTGGGCCTTTATCTACAACCTCGTAGGCATACCGGTCGCTGCCGGGGCGCTCTACCCTGTCAGCGGCTTTTTGTGAACCCGATGATCGCCGGGGCAGCCATGGCGTTGAGTAGCGTCAGCGTGGTAGCCAACAGCCTGCGGCTCAAATACCGGCGTTAGGCAGCGCATCTCGATATAACACCCCGGTCGAACAAACCAATTTTGTTTTGCCGGGGATTATATTTTGAGGGCGACGGATAGGATTTTGGCCCGGAAATCTTTACGTGCAATCCCGCATCTATCTTTGTAGAAGATAGGATGCGCCCCGGAAAACTGTGAACAAATTCCCGTTTTCTCTCGGCTTTCCGTATCTTTGACTCCGTCCCGCTTCGGCAAAATGCAAATAAAATTTGCTTTTGCCGAAGCTTAATCCCAATCTTTGACTTCGTCTTAGATACTCCGCCTCGGCAAAGCACAAATAAATTTGTTTTTGCCCTCGGCTTAATCGTATCTTTGCAGAAGATAGGAGGCGGTTCGGCAATCTGTACGTGCCAATTCGTGCGATTGCCATCATCTTATTATCTTTGCAAAAACGATTCCGTCCGGTCGATCTGTCGATAAAATGCCAGAGAGCGACTGAACGCGATAACGAAAAAATCGAGCTATATGATCTGGTTTCTGCTTCTCCTCTCCCTGCTTTTTGCCGGGGTGGACTTTCTCTTCTACCGGGTGCGGATGCGTCGGCATTCCGAGCGCCTTCGCCGCGCCTTCGTCTGGTTCGCGGTGTTTTCGGATGCGCTTCCGATCGTCGTGGTGCTGCTGCTCAAGGCCGTACCGGACAATACGACGGGCTGGATGCAGGCAGCCCAATGGTTTACCTTCGTCTTCCTGTTGCTGATCGGCTGTCGTTACGGCTATTATTTCGGTTTGTTGTTCGATCGGCATCGGAGTTTCAGTCGGGTAGGGGCGCTCTTCGCTGTCGGATGTGCCGTATGGCTCGTATGGGGAGCGGCTTGGGGCAGACAAGCCCTGCGGGTGAACGAAGTCGAAATCCGGACCGCAGCACTGCCCGCCGCATTCGACGGATTCCGGATCGTGCAATTCTCGGATCTGCACATCGGCACGCTCGTGCGGCCGGAACGGGAGATGAACCGGCTCGTGGATACGATCAATGCGCTGCGACCCGACCTCGTCGTCTTCAGCGGCGATTTGGTCAATGTCCGCTCCACGGAACTCACATCGGACGTATTGGCTATTCTGGGAAGGCTTCGCGCCCCGACGGTGTCATCTCGACCCTGGGCAATCACGACGTGGGACTTTATATCAAAGATACCGTCGCCCTGCCGCGTGCTGAAAACAACCGGCAGGTAATCGACCGGCAGCGGAAGATCGGGTGGCGGATGCTGCTGGATTCGACCCTCTACCTGCGCCGGGGCAGCGATTCGATTTCGGTGACGGGCATCTCGTTCGATCCCACGCTGCAAAAATTCCGACATTCGTTCGATCTTCCCGAAATATCCCTCGCAACCGCTTACGAAGGCATGCCGGAGGGTATGTTCAACCTGACGGTTTCGCATCTGCCGCAACTGTGGCCCAATATCACCGCCCTCGGTCGCGGAAACCTCACGCTGGCAGGGCACGTGCACAGTATGCAGATCAAGGGACATCTCTTCGGACGGGCGTTCTCTCCGGCACAACTGATGTACGACCGTTGGAGCGGGCGCTACGACGATGCGGCCGGCAATACGCTCTACATCAACGACGGAATCGGATACGTCGGTTTTCCGATGCGGCTCGGCGCCGATCCTGAAATCACCCTTTTTACGCTGAAAAAATGAAAGTGACCGTTTCCACCGCCGTTTCTGCGGACGGATATCTGGACGACCGTTCGCCCGACCGCCTGATCCTCTCCACGCCCGAAGACTGGGCCGAAGTGCATCGCCTCCGGGCTGCTTGCGACGCTATTCTGGTCGGGGCCGAAACCATCCGGCGGGACAATCCCTCGCTGTTGGTAGGCGACGAAGTTCTTCGTCGGGAACGAATCGACCGGGGGCTTTCACCCGATCCGGTCAAGGTAACGCTGACCGCTTCGTGCCGGCTCTCGCCGGAGGCCAATTTCTTCACCCGGGGAGATCAGGAAAAGATCGTCTTCACCTCCTGCTCCGACCCCGGTCCCCTGCGGCAGGTGGCGACGGTGATCCCCGCCGCAGAGATCACGGCTGCTCTGATCGTTACCGAACTTGAAAAACGGGGACTTCGCTCCCTGCTGGTCGAAGGAGGAGCTGCGACGCTCCGGATGTTCTTCGCCGAAAATCTGGTCGATACCTTCCGGCTGGCTGTCAATCCGGCCGTAAAAGTGGGGGATCCCCGGGCACCCCGTTTGGAGATCGGTTCCAATTATCTGCAAACGTCGCATTCGACCGAATCGTTGGGAGGAATGCGGGTCACGACCTATGCGATCAAACCCGACCGGACCGCCGAAGACCGCCGCTACCTGCAAATGGCGATCGACGAAAGCCGCAAATGCACCCCATCGACCTCTTCCTATTGTGTAGGTGCAGTGATTTTAACGACTGACCGAAAGATATTTACGGGTTATACTCACGAAACCTCCCCGACCCACCATGCCGAACAGGAAGCGATTCTGAAAGCGCTTGCAGCGGGTGTCGAACTGCGGGGTGCGACCATCTATTCTTCGATGGAACCGTGCTCCGAACGAAAAAGTGAACCGGAAAGTTGTTCGGAATTGATAATTCGGCACGAATTTCGCCGGGTAGTTTTTGCTCTATATGAGCCGGACTGTTTCGTTTGTTGCCAGGGCGCCCTGAACCTCCGTCGCCACAGGATCGAAGTCAGCGTCGATGACACGCTGTCCGATCAGGTCCGAACGATAAACGCACATATCGGCCATCGATAGGCTTGGCTATTTTTTGTTCTGTTTTACGCCGAATATTGGCCTAAATAGCCACAACAAATTATACGTACGAATATTCGCACTATCTTCGCATAAAAATTTAGAAGACCATTTTATGAACCGTATAATCGTTTCATTTTTCGCTCTGTTAGCTGCCGCACCTCTGGCGGCTCAGGAGCAAACACCCCGGGTACTTTCCCTGGATGAAGCCCTGGAGATCACCCTCTCCGGAAGTCCGGTCATCGAAGCCTCGCGTTACGAAGAAAAAGCCGCCCAGCAGGAACGGCGGGCAGCGATCGGCTTGCGTATGCCGCAAATCAGCGTAGGCGGAACCTACACCTATTTGGGCAAGGACATCGGATTCGACTTCAACGATTTGAAAGGGCCTGTCGGAAACATCACCCACGACATTCTCGGCAGCGGGCTGATCCCGACCGAATTGATCCCCCAGATTCAGCAACTTCTCACCCCGGTCATGGGAGCGGATTGGTTCCTGACATTGCAGGACCGCAGTCTCGGATTCGTCGGAGGGCAGGTAACCCTGCCGATCTATATGGGCGGCAAGATCAACACGGCCAACCGTGCCGCGAAAATCAACGAAAAGACTGCAGTCGAGCAGGGAAACCAAAACCGCAACGCGCTGGTTTCGGAGCTCGTGGAGCGATACTACGGTCTGGCGCTGGCCCGACAGGTCGTCGAAGTACGCCAGCAGGTAGTGGATGGAGTAGGCCAACATCTGAAGGATGCGATCGCCCTCGAACAGAACGGTATGATCCCCCACAGCGAACGTCTTTACGTCGAATTCAAGATGGCCGAGGCGGAGCGGGAGCTTCAAAACGCCCGGTTGCAGGTCGAAACCATCGCCAGTGCACTGAATAATACGCTCGGACAGCAGGCAGAGGTTCTGCCCGTAACGACGATGTTCGTACTCGGCAACCTGGAAGACGTAGCCTATTACAAAGACCTGGCGGCCAAGTTCAATCCGCTGCTCAGCCAGGTAGCCCTCAAGCGCCAGTTGGCCAAGGAAGGAGTTCGGTTGCAACGGGCCAATTTCCTGCCGCAGGTCGCGGCGATGGGCGGAGCCTCGTTCTACAACTACCAGGTAACTAAAATAATGCCCCGCTGGGCAGTAGGTGTCGGCGTTAATCTCAAGATTTTCGACGGCCTGAACCGCGAATACAAATATTCGGCGGCAAAACAGACGGTCAAGCAAGTGGAAGTGCTGGAAATGAAAGCCGGCAAGGACATTGCAGTACTGATCGAAAAACTCTACAACCAAATGAACAACTATGCCAACCAGATGAAGTCGATCGACGCTTCGCTCGCATTTGCGGAGGAGTATCTCAAAGCCAAGAATGCGGCATTCCTGGAAGGTATGAGTTCCTCCTCCGACCTGGTGGATGCCGAACTGAATCTCGCCAAGGTGCGCACCGAGCGTATGCAGACCGCCTACAATTACGATGTCGCACTGGCCAAGTTGCTCGAAGCCGCCGGCATCAGCGATGAGTTCATCAGCTACCTGCACCGTACCGACGCCCGTCCCATTCATTTCGACAAAGAGTAAATATAGATAATCTCATGAAAAAAAGTACCATTGTCACGATCATTCTGATTGCCGCCGCTGTCGTGCTGGGCGTCATCTTCATCAGTTGGTATTTACGCAAGGCCACGCCCCTGTACATCCAGGGAACGGTGGAATGTACTACATACAAAGCTTCGTCGAAAGTTCCCGGCCGTATCGAGGAGATGAAAGTAGAGGAGGGACAGCACGTCACCAAGGGCGAACTGCTCTACACGCTCTCGACCCCCGAACTGAATGCCAAGTTGCAACAGGCCGAAGCCGTGAAGAGCGCCGCATCGGCCATGGACCAGAAAGCCCTCACCGGTGCCCGTATCCAACAGAAGGAAGCCGCACTGAATCTCTGGGAAAAAGCCCAGGCAGGACTGTTGTTGGCCCAGAAAACCTTCGACCGCGTGAACAACCTCTATGAACAAGGCGTCGTTCCGGCCCAGAAGCTGGATGAAGCCCGCGCCAACCTGCAGGCGATGCAGGCGACCGAGCGTGCGGCCAAAGCGCAATGCGAACTGGTATTCGACGGAGCCAGCAAGGAGGAGAAAGAGGCGGCAGCCGCCCAGGTACGGCAGGCCGAAGGCGCCGTTTCGGAAGTGGAGTCCTATCTTTCGGATGCCTTGGTTTACGCCCCTGTAACGGGCGAGGTTTCGACGATCATCGCCGAAGCCGGCGAACTGGTCGGAACGGGTTATCCCGTAGTGGCGATTCTCGATATGAGCGACGTATGGGTGACCTTCAACATCAAGGAGGATCTGATGCCCGACATCCATATCGGAACCCGTATGACAGGCTATATCCCGGCCTTGGACCGCAGCGTGGAGTTCGAGGTGACCTATATCGCTGTGCAGGCCGATTTCGCCACCTGGTCCGCAACACGCACGCAGGGCGGCTTCGACATCCGCACCTTTGCCGTCAAAGCCAAACCCACGCAAGACGTGGAATACATCCGGCCGGGTATGAGCGTACTGGTGAACTGGAAAGACATCGCCAAATAATTCAGAAAGGGTAGCGTATGCCGGGCTTTTTCAGCAATACGCTCGCCGTCCTGCGGCGAGAGATCTACCGGGTCGCACGTCAGCCGATGTATTGGCTGCTGACGGTGATTCTGCCGATCGTCGCGTTCGCATTCTTCGCGGTGTTGTTATACAAGGGAGTGGCACGCGACATTCCGATCGCCGTCGTGGACCAGGACAACAGCACCCTCTCCCGCAAAGTGACGCAGATGATCGACGCGACGCCTACGGCTTGGGTCGCTTACGGCGTACAGGGAATGGAAGAGGCCGAACGACTGATGCTTCAGGGCAAGGTCATGGGAATCGTTCTGATTCCCGATTTCTTCGAAAAGAACATTCTCAACAACAGCCAGACCCATCTGGAAAGCTACCTGACCGGCACGAACATTACGGTAAACGGTCTGCTGGCGAAGGATTTGCAAACGACTGTCACCACTTTTACCGCCGGTATCCAGCTGCAACTGCTGATGAAACAAGGGCTGACCGAAAAACAGGCTATGGCGCAACTGATGCCCGTACGGTTCGACAAACATGTGCTATTCAACCCGCATATCAACTACGGCTATTACCTTTCGCCGAGTTTTATGCCGATGATGCTTCTGATCTTCACGATCATGGCGACGATTTTCGTCATCGGAACCGAACTCAAGAACGGCACGGCCAGGGAGTGGTACGACACGGCCGGAGGCTCGGTCTTCGCGGCCTACGCGGGCAAAATCCTGCCGATTACGGTCATTATGTTCCTGATGTCGGAATTGATGCTCCTGGTCATCTTCAAGGTGGTCGGCGTACCGCTGAACGGCAGCCTGACGGTCATCACCATCAGCAATCTGCTCTTCATCCTGAGTTACCAGTCCCTCGGTGCGATGATCGTCACCGTGTTGAGCAATTTGCGCCTGTCGCTTTCGATCGGCGGCGGTTACTCGGTACTGGCCTTCACGTTTTCGGGCCTTACGTTCCCGATTATGGCTATGAGCAAACCCATGCAATGGTTCTGCTGCATCTTTCCGTTCACATTCTACACCGACATCATGGTCGATCAGGCCCTGCGCGGTGCTCCGGCGATATACTCGTTGCCCGACATGGGCATCATCGCCCTGTTCATCATTCTTCCGCTGCTGTGTCTGCCGCGCCTGCGCACCATCTGCACGAATAAAAAATACTGGGGGAGATTATAGCGATGAGTCGATTTACCAAACAGATAACCTCTTACTGGCAGCAGTTCCGCACCGTCGTCCGCAACGAATACGGCTCGATCTTCACGGATGCCGGCGTGATTCTCGTGCTGGTGCTCGCCCTGCTGATCTATTCCACGCTCTATTCGCTGGCTTACGGGACGCAGGTACTTCGTAACGTGCCGATCGGAGTAATCGACATGAGCAACACTTCGACCAGCCGTCAGTTGATCAATACCTTCAATGCCGGACCGAACGTCTATGTGGCCTACGAACCCGGCGACATGGACGAGGCCAAACACCTTTTCTACGACCGGGAGATATACGGCGTGGTTTACATCCCCTCCGATTACGAGGAAAAACTGCTCGGCGGACAGCAGGCGGTCGTTTCGCTCTATGTCGATGCCAGCTATTTTCTGATGTACCGCCAGGCGTTCCAGGAGCTCGTGTCGGGCATCGGCACCACAGGAGCTATGGTGGAATTCCAGCGGTTGATCGCAAAAGGAGCCAACATCCCGCAGGCTACGGCCACGACGCAACCCGTGATTTACCAAAGCCACAACTTGTTCAATCCCTATCTGGGATACGGATCGTTCGTGATGCCGGCTATCATCATGGTCATCATTCAGCAGACGATGCTGATCGGTATCGGTATGATCGGAGGCACCTGGAGCGAATTCGGACTTTACAAGAAACTCATTCCTCCGGGACGCCGGAGAATGTCCACGCTGCCCGTCGTGGCAGGCAAAGCGTTCGTTTATGCGTCGATCTACGCCGTCACCCTGTTTTATATTCTGGGACTGCACTACAAATTGTTTCATTTCCCGACCAACGGTCACACGGCGGACATCATCGCCTTTCTCATCCCGTATCTGCTGTCCTGTATTTTCCTGGGCATCGCCGTCTCGACGCTGTTCCAGCGGCGCGAACAGTCGATCATGCTGTTGCTCTGGTGTTCGATCCCGGCTCTGATGCTCAGCGGAGCTTCCGTACCCCGCGAAGCGATGCCTGAATGGCTCTACCTGTTCGGCCAGATTCTGCCGAGCAGCAGCGGGGTAGAAGGATTCATCCGAATCCAAAGTATGGGGGCTTCGTTCAGCGACGTGCTGCACGAGGTACGTATCCTGTGGATTCTCACGATAGTTTACGGCGGATTCGCCGCTGTCGGCATACACCTCCGCCTCAAGCAGGCCGCAGGTAAATAGCCCGATTAAAATATGATTTTCTTTCCAAACATCGAATCAGGCTATGAAACGGCTTGTTTTTACTCTTTTTACCGTATTTGCGGCAACAGCGCTTTGCAGCGCTCAAAATCCGAATGAAACGCGCGTTGTCAAAGACGCTGCCGGACGCGTGAAGTACACCGTCCACAAAACAGGGAATCGGGAAATAATCAAGGATTCGAAGGGAAGGATCACAGGCACGACACGCGAAACAAAGGAACGCAAATATTATTACAATTCAAACGGCTCGTCGGCAGGTACAGAAACAAAATGGGAACCGGCAAGCAGACAGCGGAAAAGTCATCATACGGCAAGTCCTGAATCGAATGACCGGAAGTAATTGGATCCGGGAGTGCCATTTCCATCCCGAAAGGTTGTAGCGACTCGGGCAGGCATATTCCGCAACGTTATGGGCCTGATCGCAAAGGTGCTGAAACAAAAAGAGGGGGCAATACCCCTCTTTTTAATCATATCGTGCAACCGGGACTCATATCGCTTTACCGGTGCGGCGGACGGAACCCGCCTCCGGGAGCGGTGCTGCGTCCCATACCGACGGCTCCCGACGGGCGGTCCGAAACGCCTTGATAATCCTTGATGTTCTTCGAACCCTTCTTGCCGAAGAACCGCAGGTTATAGACGAACTGCACACAGTAATAACGTCCCACTACGCTGTTCCAAGAATTTTGTGTCCAACCCGAACCGGTCGTGCGCACGAACGCTTTATTCTGATTGAAAATGTCGTTTACGCCGATGTTGATTTCCCCCAGCTGGTTGCGAAAGACCTTCTTGCCCACGAACAGGTTGCAGAGCAGATAGCTGTCGTCGTAATCGTTCGTGAAACCCAGATACTGGATATAAGAAGCGCTGCCCGAGAGGGAGAATCCCCGGCCGAAGATGAACTTGAACGACGCCGCAGCCTGATGGTTGAAATAACGGTTCTTTCCTCCGGTAGCGGCGAGGGAATTGACGGCTTCGTTGTACGTGCCGTCCCACGAAAGGGTGAAGTCCACATTCTCGGAGATGTTGCTGCCCAACACTACGCCCGCTTCGTAACCGAGGTTGCCCGTATTGTTCCGCTCGCCGTCCACAAGGCTCGGAATACGCGAATAGCTTACGCCGCCCCGCAGATTCAGGTTACTCTTGATGAAATTCACCGGAAACCCGTAACTTGCCCGCGCCCGCACATCCCAGTAGCCGTCCATATTCGTCCATTCGGTGAACTGCAACGGACGGTAAACCGTATTGTCGATCTCCAAAGTAGGACGGTAGCGGGTGCTGGTCGTAATATAGTCCTGGGTCGTTTCGGCCCGGAACATCAGCATAAAAGTACGACCCTTCTCCGCATTGGAATTGACGTAGTGCATACTCAAATTATGGCTGTACGAAGGCCGTAAGTCGGGATTACCCCGCGTGATGTATTGCGCATCCGATACGTCATAGACATTTTGCAACTGGGTAACCTCCGGGTTGTCCGTATAGGAGCGCAGGAACATTCGCAGCGTATTCTCCCGGTTCAGGTTGAACTGTCCCACCATAAAATAGGTCACATTGTTGTAGGCGTGCTTGATCTCTTCGGAGCCGGTACGGATCACCTCACCCGAAAGGCTCGAACGCTGATAATAGACGTTCGCAGCGAAAGTATTGCGGTCCTTGGAGTAGTTGAAGCCGGGGCCGAGAGAGTGCACCGTATAGCTGCTCTTGTAAGCGTTCGACAGCAAGGGATCGGGAAGCAATCCCGTAATATCGTAATCCTCGCCGGTCCGGTAGGTTTTCTTGTCGCTCTGCTGGTAATTGTACGACGTCCGATACCCGAGGCTCACCTGCGAATATTTGGATACGGGCTCCGTATAGGTCAGGCGGCCGTTCAGCCGATAACGGTACGAAGGATTCATCATGCGCTGGTAAATCAGCTTTTTCAGATCGTTCTCGTCCGGATCGGGATCGAGGTCGGGGTAATCCTCGTAAATACCGAAATCGTTGGTATGGGAGTTTTGCTTATTCTGGGAGTCGAAATAGTTGAAAAAGCCGTCCACCGTAAGCGTACGTCCCGGCTTACCCAACCGCACGCGGTAAATGGCCGAAGTATTGACGCTGTAACCGTTTCGGAAGGCATCCTCGAAATTGTCGATGATGCTGTAACCGCTTTCGCCGAACTGTCGCCCGTAAGTCGTACTGAACGGATCGTTCGACTGGAAACTCAAGCCCGGGCGGATCATCAGCGACTGGTTGTCCGCGATTTTCCATTCGATGCGGGCATTCAGGCGGTTGTTGAAATTCTGTATCCGGGAATAACCGTCGGTGAAAAGCGTATCGATCGGTGCCGGCTCCTCGTACCAACGCTCGGTACGCGCCCGATTGACCGTACGGGTTCCGTTGAAGAAGTAGCTGCCCTGGAAAGTCACCTGATCCCGACTGCCCCAGGTATCCGAATAATTGACACCCACTGCATTTACCGAAGCCACGCCGTCCTGGTGACGAACCATATATTGTCCCACGCCACGGCCGAAGCGACCGCCGCCATGTCCTCCGCCGGAATTGCCCGTAACACCCAGAATATCCTCGAACGAAAAGTTCTGCTGATTGACGTTGTTAAAAAGACCGATCAGCGACAGACGGCTGGAGCCGCTGAAAAAATTGACGTTGCCGCCGACCATATACTTGTTTTTGGCTTCGGTTTCCGTGTCGGCGTCGTAACCGTAACCGGCATATGCCTTACCGAATATGCCCTGACGCATATTTTCGCGTGTGACGATGTTGATCGCCTTATAGCTTTCGCCGTCGTCCATACCCGAAAACTCGGCCTGGTCGCTCAGCTTGTTGTAAACCTCGATCCGTTCGACCGCTTCGGCCGGCAGCGACTTGATCGCCGATGTCACGTCCTCGCCGAAAAACTCCTTGCCATCGACGAATACTTTCTGGATCGTTTCGCCCTGCGCCTCGACAGCGCCGTTATTGACCGTAATGCCGGGCATCTTCTTCAACAGCCCCTCGACGTCGGCATCGGCAGTCACCTTGAACGCATTGGCATTATAGCTTACCGTATCGCCCTTTTGAGAAGTGCGGAGTGCCTGCACCTCCTTCACTACGGTCTCGATGGCGATGGCCGCCTCCCGCAGTGCGATCTTTCCCAGGTTTTCGGACGGCTGCGTCACCCGAAACTCCTTTTCGGCCTTTTCATATCCCATGAAAGTCACGGCCAGGGTATATGAACCATAAGCGAGGCCGCGCACTTGCAATGCGCCTTTGTAACCCGATGTATAATATTTCTTCTGATCGGGGTGGGCTTTGGGTACGATTTCTATCACGGCACCCGGTACCTCTTCTCCCGTTTCGGCATCTACCACGGTGAGCGTAATCACACCGCTCTGGGCCTGCGCCCGAGCCAAACCTATCGTACACAAAAATACAAGTAAACAAATTGCTCTAATCATCTCCCATCATTGTCGTCACACGGCAAATATACGATAAAAATCGACTTTTTTCACTGTCCAGAACATGAAAAAAGGATGAAACAGGTCGGCCTGTTTCATCCCTATAAACGGAAATATCGGCGAATTATTTCGACTTTCCGCCTACTTTTTATCCACACACGGAGCACCGTTACAGGGTCTGCGGTGATGTCCGGGATTCGCATCGCCTTTTCGACATGCCGGTCCGGCGCAATCGACCTTTCGGGCGGGACACTCTCGGCATTCGATCCATTGGGCATACTGTTCGGGCGTCAGAACCGCCTTCATCCGGCCGGCCATCTGTTCACGCTGCTGTGCCATCGCTTCACGCGATTTTTCAGCCATCTCCCGGCGTTCGGCCCGGTGCTCCCTCATGGCTTGAGCCTGTTCCAGGCAAATAGGGTAAACCTGTTTTACCTGTTCGTCAGAGAGCGACAGGTTTTCTTTCATCCGGTCGGTCATCTTTTTCGCAACCTGCTCCGTAGTAAGTTCTTTGTGTTCGGCACGACGATTATGGTGTCCCTTCTGGGCCCATACCGTACCCGTTGCCAGCACCAGCGCTGCCAGTACGACGATCAAGAATTTCGCTTTCATATCAACTACCATTTTAATTGTTACCGGTCTTTATAACCGAATGTACTCTTGCAAACCAAGCGCCAATCTCTTCCGACAAATGGAAAAAACGACTTATTCCTCCTTAAACCACGAAGCATACAGTTGGTAATCACGGGCTGTACGCAGTACGATCTCGTCCCGTTGTTCCGGGGTTATCTCCTTGACTTTTTTGGCCGGAATACCCGCATAGACCGAATTGGGTTCGAGCTTGCTGCCTGAAAGCACCAGTGCGTTGGCCGCTACGATGCACCCGGACGCTACTACGGCATTGTCCAACACCGTGGCGCCCATACCGATCAGGCAGTTGTCTTCGATGATCGCGCCGTGAATTACGGCGTTATGTCCCACCGACACGTCGTTGCCGATATGGGTCTGCGACGGGTGCTTCGAGCCGTCGAACAGGGTGTGGATCACCACGCCGTCCTGGATGTTCGTCCGATCGCCGATGGTGATCGTGTTCACATCGCCGCGTAACACGGCGTTGTACCAGATCGAACAGTCGCGGCCCACCGTCACGTCGCCGACAAGCACGGCGGTTTCCGCCAAAAACGTATTTTCACCCACCTGCGGGGTATGTCCCCGTATCTCTCTGATATATGCCATAATTCGATATGTATTAGTTGGTTCTACTCTTTTTCAGCCGCCGCATGCTTGGCTTGCTGCCACAACTCTTCCATCCGGTCGAGCGACAGCTCGTGCAGGGTATGCCCCTCGGACGAAGCACACTCTTCCATATAATTAAACCGATTCATGAACTTTTTATTGCTTCGCTCAAGTGCAGATTCGGGGTCGATCCCGTACAGGCGGCAAGCATTCACCAGGGCGAACAGCAGGTCGCCGAACTCCTCCTCCATCGCCGTACGGTCGCCGGATGTCATTTCGGCTTCGACCTCGGCGGTTTCCTCCTTCACCTTGGCCCAAACATCCTCTTTTTTCTCCCAGTCGAACCCCGTCGCCGCCGCTTTCTCACCGATGCGGTAGGCCTTCACCAATGCAGGCAGGCTCACGGGAACACCTCCCAACGTACCGCTCCGACGGTTTTTCTTACGCAGTTTCAATGCCTCCCAGTTGGCTTTGACCTCTTCCGGAGTATCGGCATGCACCTCCCCGTAAATGTGAGGATGGCGATAGACCAGCTTGTCGCACAAAGCGTTCACCACATCGGCATAATCGAACGCCCCGGCCTCCTCGCCCAGCTTGGCATAGAAAACCACGTGCAACAGCAAGTCGCCGGCCTCTTCCTTGATACCGTCGAGATCCTTGTTCAGGATGGCGTCGGCCAATTCGTACGTCTCCTCGATCGTGTTGTTTCGGAGTGTTTCGAAGGTCTGTTTGCGATCCCAGGGACACTGTTCGCGCAGCGTATCCATAATTTCCAACAGGCGGGCCGTCGCCTTCAGTTTGTCTTGTTTCATCGTATTGTTTCTGTATTTTGACCGATAACGAAGCGAATATTCGCAATCCAAGCGAACACCTTTTTTCCATATTCTTATGGTTTTTGCAAGTTTTTTAAGAGTAAATAGGAGTATAAAAT